>Ga0209089_10000436_pt1 | contig 38563 bp, 35 predicted proteins | sample ArcticOcean_MG_C_FD_187431 | JGI IMG/M metagenome (GOLD analysis project Ga0209089, IMG submission 187431) | Marine microbial communities from western Arctic Ocean - ArcticOcean_MG_CB2_150 (SPAdes) (version 2) | ecosystem: Environmental > Aquatic > Marine > Oceanic | place: Arctic Ocean: Canada...
CATCCAATTAAGTCCCCTAGTGTGTTCATATGCAGGACACCAACCATCTGAACCAGAATTTGCAACGAATTTTTCAGAACAAGAACCGTATAATTCACTCATTTTGCGCACTAATAGAAGAAGAGATGCCGTGGATATTACTTGTAACAAAAGCACTTGCCACCGTAAACGTAACTTCGTTATATGAAGTTTTTGAGAATCGGGGACTACATCCATAACCATATTTTCTTAACTCCTTAAATTGTTTTAACCTGTAACAATGCTTGTGATAAATCAATACTTGGCGTCCAGTCAATTACTTTAGCACCATATCCTGAAATTGCAGTTAGTCTGTTTTGCCTTTCAAGTTTAAGAACTTCATAAGCCATTCGTGGGATTCTACTTACTAATCTTTCTAAATCTATACTACTAGGTGATAAAACTATTACTTCATGGCCCTTTCCTGAAAGATTTCGTATCGCAGAGAGAGTTGTACCATCGCCTTCGAGACTACTAATAATAAAAACCGGTGAACCCCTAGAGATTCTGGGAGAGAGAGCATTTGTAACTGCTTGTAATGGCATGCTACCTTTTGATTCCACGGCGGCAAGTTGACTCAGAACCTTGTAATGCTGTTTATCTCCAGTCTCAGGAGGAAGGAAGTCCATTCTTTCCCCATATGTTACCAAAGAAACTGAATCTCTCCTTTTTATAAAATAATTAGCAATAGATGCAGCGGCTACAGCACCCATTTCTAATGGGTTCTTAAGTACGGTGCCAATTCTTGCAACATCTCTAGTGTCCAAAATTATGAATACATCAGTAACTGCGTCTCTAGTTTTCTCGTTTACCATTAACTCTCCAGTTCGAGCGAAGGCTTTCCAATTAATAGAACGAAATGAATCACCAGGAAAATATTCTCTAAGTGCATAAAATTCCATACCCGGACCTGGCGTCTTTAGAGTAGTTGCTCCAGTATACATTTTAGGGACATCTGAACGGATTAATGCCTCTTCAACATCTCTAACTTGAGGGAATACAGTAATGTCTGAACGATCGGCAACACTCGTTTCGGAAACAAATAAGTTGAATGCATTCCTATAACGAATAGATGTTGGGCCTATGGTATAGTGACCTCTCAACGGGCACCTAACAGTATAACGAATTGTAGCAGTCTGACCTGGTCCAAGGTTCATGCGCATCAAATTAACACCTTTTCGCATTTTCATTTCATGAGGAACATTGTCAAAAACTTCTAACTGCTGAGTGCGGCGGTAGGATTTGTTTTTAACTGTCAAAACAATATTTATGTCATCGCCTTTGTAGACATTAACTGCTGATACCTCTCGACTAATCTCTAACTCAGAATGGCCTTCTACCCAACCATTTATTGCAATAAAAGAAATAAAAGTTAATCCAATAATCATTAGTTGGAAATTCGAAATCATCATACCAACCAATATCAAGCTTATTCCGCTTGTCAAAAGGATAGCTGCCTTACGAGTCCACATATTCAACCTCCTTTTCAGAATCTGTTGATCCCCATTCTTTGATTCTCTTTACTATACCTACAAGCTCATCTGGTTTGTATTTACGGTCCTCGAAAATAAACTTCGTAAGAACTGGATCTTCAATCATTATTTGCAATTCTGCAGCAGGTAAAGCATCAAATTCTTCTCTCGATAAAGTGTTTAAATTCCTTACTCTGGTTAGTAAAACTTGTCGTATCTTTTCTGGTTTTTGATAATATTCATATCGTCTAGCGTCGCCAAAACCATAGTATATTATTCGGAAAACATGTCGCCAATTTTCAGGGTCTTCCTTTCTAATTAAAACTGCTTCTAGAGTGATGAATAAACCAAGGAAAAGAAGAAGCATAGCCATCCAGTCATTTGTAAAATAAATTAGAAGATAGTACATTAAATTGTAAGTATCGCCAAATAAGGTAGGTTGCTGATGTCTAGATTCATCAAATATAACAATAGCATTTGATGAACTCTGAGCACTTGAATTACCGACAAGCAAAGATTCTGCAATTATATCTAATGCCCACTTACGATTATCATTTGAAGGAACAACATCATCAATACCAGAATAGAAAGAATCGTCATATAATGAATTGGTCAATATAGAACCATCTGCTACGAAATGAACTCGTCCTGAGTTTGCACCGACGCATAAACGATCTGCACAATAACGGACATAAACTGCAAATGGCCCAACTTCGTCACCATCAATACCAAAGGCTGGTGAACCTATTGTTAGATTTCCATCATCATTGCTATCAAGATATGAATCGAGAGTAGATTTACCAATGTCGTATCTATTTTCCACAGGATTGTAAGAACCTGCATTGAAAGCCGAAGGCTGATTGGTCAATAAATTATAACTTTCAGAAAAATCCCATTCTGTCTCAGATATCCATCTGTGAGCGCATAAACCTGCTGACTCCCTAGTTAAACCAGCTGGAAAGGTAGTAATATCATATGGATCTGTATCTAAAATATCTATATAACCGTCCGTATCAGTATCCCTTAAACAAGGATGAATACTCGATAATGAACCAGAATTCGTTGTGAAATTAAATGCTGAAGAGGTATTGACCCAAATAAAATTGTAATCTAACTCAGTTGCATACGCTTCCCCATCATACAAAGTGTGGCCAGAAAATTCTAGACCAAACTTATCTGCTAATGTAGATGAGTAACCTTTGTCATCCATCAATAAAACGGTCCCACCCGCCTCAACGAACTCATCAATAGCTATTATCTCAGAAGTTGTGTAACCTGAACCTTCGGAAAATTCAATTATATTTTCATCACCAGTAAATCGGGGTAAAGATATAGTATCTTTTTCGACGCCAGATATTACAAATATTGCTTCTTCGGGGTGGTCAATTTCACTTAGTAAAAGAGGACTGGAGACTAGTGCATTTGTTTCAATACCCATACTATTGAGTTCGGCTCTAAAGCGACCAAGATCATTCCAATCATCTCCGTAAGCCGATTGCTGAGTTTGTCCATCAGTGACGTAAGTTACTGCTATAGTCGAAATAAGAAGTATGAGTAATATCCAGAAGGAACCAACTAACATATTTCGGCGAGTTTTAAGAGTCGTTAATCTTCGTGTATAATCGCGAAAATTTGCCATGCTGCTCCCCACCTAGTCGATATGACAAATAACGAGCCCGAAGTTCGACTTAAGACGCTTGTGAACGAATGAACGGTCATGCATCATACTATTCTGATAGTTTGATTACCTTGCCTACGCTCTCAATTTCTTCAACTGGAACCGAAAGGAGACCATTAACAGTAGGCCATGGGAGAAGTTGGGGATTAATATCTGGCTCAATCATCACCAAAATATTGGTTATTTGCCCACTTCCAATATCTATACGAAAATCTGCAACATTACCCAATTTATCATCAGCACTATCATGGACGTCACGATTAACAATTTCACGACCAAAGGTTACTGGCATATTATAACCCTCATGCAGATTCAATTCCCGAAAGTCTGTCAGGAGTGCGGCGAACTGATTCAAGACCACTAGTTAATCTGGCCTCCATACGATTGTAATAATCCATCATTTCCTCAGTAATTGTTGGCCTGACTCTGTTAATAGCTTCTTCAAAATGCTTCTTAGATACTGATTTTTTCTCAGCCCGCATAGCTATTAATGCGGCTTCTCTACAGATTGCTTCAATATCCGCACCCGTATAGTTTACTAATTTTGGTGCTAAATCTTCGATATTAAATTTACCGAGAGGCATTGGTTCAGAATGTATCTTCAAAATTGCCTTGATTGAATCGACATCAGGAGGAGGGATATGGAGTACACGTTCAAATCTTCCACTCCTTAACAAAGCTGGATCTAACATTTCAGGCCTATTGGTAGCTGCTACAACAATTACTCCTTCCATTGACTCCACTCCATCCATTGAACTTAATAATTGATTAACAACCCTATTCATTACATCTGAACCTTCACCAGTATTGCTTCTTCTAACGCCTGCAATACTTTCGAATTCATCTAAAAAGATAATTGAAGGACTGGATTGCTTGGCTTTCTTGAATAATTCCCGTACTGCTTTTTCTGAATCTCCAACCCATTTAGAAATTAACTCAGGACCTTTGATTGTGATAAAATTCGCCTTTGCCTCATGGGCAATAGCCTTCGCAATCAAAGTCTTACCAGTTCCAGGTGCACCAAACAAAACAATCCCCCGAGGTGGATTAATACCGAAGTGCTCGAACATTTCTGGCTTTGTCAAAGGCCATTCAATGCTCTCCTTTAATCTCTCTTTGACCTCATGTAAACCTCCAACTTGGTCCCAACTTACTTCTGGGACTTCAAGATATATCTCTCTTAATGCACTAGGTTCTATTTCCTTGATTGCTAATCGGAAATCTGCCATTCTTACTTCCATCTTCTCTAAAACCTCAGTAGGAATGTGTTCTTCATCCAGATCAATGTCTGGAAGATAACGGCGAAGCGCTTTCATGGCTGCTTCTCTCACTAAAGCAGAAATATCTGCACCGACAAAACCATGAGTGTTGTCTAATAGCCAATCAACATCAAAATCATCACTTATTGGCATCCCTCGAGTATGAATACCAATAATCTCTGAACGCCCATTTTTATCAGGTGGGCCTATTTCTAATTCTCTATCGAAACGGCCGCCTCGACGAAGGGCAGGATCTATCGCATCGGGACGGTTTGTAGCACCTATTACAATGACATTATCTCTTCCTTGCATACCGTCTAGTAGTGTCAATAGTTGAGCTACAACTCTACGTTCAACTTCACCACTAACATCCTCTCTCTTTGGGGCGATTGAATCTAACTCATCAATGAAGATGATTGCAGGGGCATTTGCGGCAGCTTCATCAAAGATTTCTCGTAATTGTTTTTCACTTTCGCCATAATACTTAGAAATAATTTCTGGACCATTGATTGAAGTGAAATTAGCCTTTGTTTCAGAAGCAACAGCCTTTGCAATTAGCGTTTTTCCTGTGCCAGGTGGACCGTGTAATAAAACTCCACGAGGAGGATCTATACCCAATCTACGAAAAAGAATCGGGTGTTTCAAAGGTAATTCAATCATTTCTCTAATTTTCTGTAATTGTGAACCTAAACCACCTATATCTTCGTATGAAATTGTTGAAATTGGTTGACCACCATCTTCTGTGTCATCAATCGGTTCTTCTTTGATTATAATTTCAGTATCAGGTAAAACTTGAACGATTCCCTTTGGAGTAGTTTGAACAATCTGGAAAGGTAAAGCTTCTGCAAAAAGAGTCATGCCGGGAATAAATATTCTATCGCCAGAAACTACCGGTCGTTTGTTTAATCCTCGACGAGCGAATCCTTCAATACCTGGGCCAAAACGAACTTTCTGTTGTTTAGCCATTACTGGACTAAGAATTAACTTCTGACATGGTTGTGTCTCAACTTTACGAATCATGACTTTATCGTTCAATGATACGCCTGCATTTTTTCTTATAATTCCATCAACTCGAATTAAATCTAAAGATGCATCCTCTGGCCGACATCGCCAAACAATAGCTGCTGTTTTCTGCTCACCAGTAATTTCAATAATATCACCCGGTTTTAAGTTAAGATCATTATCAAAAGGAACTCTAGCTCGACCATGACCTACATCACTTGGTATCGCTTTTTGTACTTTCAGTTGTATCTGATCTACTCCCTCATCTGACATTCCACATCACCCTCAACGAACCTTTCTCGGGATGGGGGGCTTTAAACCCGACAACTTGGAGATGTCAAATGAATATTAGATAAAATGACCATAATGTTGAATGAGAAGGTTTCTTCATAGAACTGTATTTCCCAAGGCACATGACGAACGTGCTAGAATCAGGATTTGAGTTTATGGATGCCAAGAATCCAAACGGTAGTCCTAAGATAAAAGGATACAATATTATCAATGGAAAATTACAACCTGCAAGTAATGGCGAAACTTTCGAGAGCATAAATCCGGCACTTCTTGCCGACTGTTTGGGGGAGTTCCCCTTATCGACAAAAAAAGATGTCCATCAAGCACTTAATGCTGCTAGAAATGCATTTCCTTCATGGTCGGCTACACCCGCTCCTACAAGGGGACAAATTATTGGTAATATGGGAAGACTACTAATGCAATACAAAGATGACATTGTCAGAGTTGAAACCAGAGAAATTGGGAAGACTCTGAAGGAAAGTGCAGGATCAGTTCAAGAAGCAATTGACACATGTCTATTTTTCCAGTCTGAAGGACGTCGATTATACGGTCAGACCGTAAATTCTGAACTGCCGGATAAAGAGCTATTCACTTACAGAAGGGCATTGGGGGTATGTGGGATTATCAATGCTTGTAATTTCCCAGCAGCAGTCCCTTTTTGGAAAATGATTCCTGCTATAATGTGTGGAAACACTTGTGTTTGGAAAAGTCCGCAAGATGCACCATTGCTTTCATTCATGTTAACAAGAATTATGCATGAAGCAGGATTACCGAATGGAGTAATTAATTTAGTTCATGGTAAAGGTAGTGGAGCAGGACAGCACCTTGTGGATGCTGTAGATGAGGGTTTAGTTGACAAAATAAGTTTCACTGGTTCGACCTCTGTGGGGAAAATGATCGGAGAGGTATGTGGTAGAAATTTAGTTTCTGCAAGTCTAGAACTTGGGGGCAAGAATCCACTAGTTATTATGCCTAGTGCAAATATGGAAAATGCAGTAGAAGGTGCCTATTGGGCTGGTTTTGGAACCGCTGGACAACGTTGCACAAGTCTTGGAAATCTAATTATTCATGAAGACATATATGAAGAATTTATTCAAAAATTAATGGAAAAAGTGGAAAACACAATTATTGGGGACTCAATGGTTCATGAAAATGTTCTCTATGGCCCTATGCTGTCTGATAAATATGCTAATAATTTCTTAAGAGATTTAGAATTATGTGAAGGAAGTGGCGCTAGGAAACTGTGGGGAAGTGGCAGAATATCATCAAATAATAAACCCAAGAATTTTCTTGGAAATCCAGAAGAAGGAGTATATATGTGGCCTCACGTTTATGCAGATGTAACAGAAGATATGGAGTGTTTCCATGAAGAAATATTTGGACCTGCAATTACAATAGTTAAGGCAAAGGACTTCAAACATGCATTGTATTTAGCAAATGCATCGCCATATGGACTCTCAAGTGCAATATACACAAATGACCGCTTGGAAGCTTATCGTTACAAAACTGGGATCAAAGCAGGAATGACTGGAATAAATAATTCCACAACCGGAGCTGAAGCACACCTTCCCTTTGGTGGAGTTAAAGGAAGTGGCAACGGAACTAGAGAATCGGGAATTTGGGTCATTGAAGCTTATTCATACTGGCATGCAGTAAATGATGAACTATCAGGTAAGTTGCAACTTGCTCAGATGGACGTAGAAGAAGTTGAGCTTGTCGAAGAAAAAGTTGACTACTCGTCTTTGGCTTAGATCATTATTTCGCCACATTCTGGGCATGGGAAAGTGGGTAGCCAAGCGCCTGGCATAAATCCGCACTTAAGACAAATAGATGATTCAATACTGCTAAAATCATCCATCCCTATCGAACATTGTGACGTTAGGGATAGTAATTAATCTTACGAATGAGGCAGACGAAATAGTATAGCAAGAAGCAATCACTTATTGGTCGTCTGTGATTCGCAACGTATAGAGCAAGAGTGAGTGACAATGTCTGGTGCAATGAAACTACCAATGAAGAAAGGTTTTGCAGTCACAGATAGAGTTGATCGATGGTGGACTGGGCCTACTGCAATGGCACTATACCTTGGATTTATGGTGGCTTATTCGACATGGAGGGGGTTTATGGAAGCGGACTTTTGGATTTTCTCTGATTTTGGTGCTAGTGCAGACCACCAAACTATGGTAATATTATCAGCAAATTCACATGTTTTAAGCCCTCTATTTAGCCCGTTAATAGTACCAGGAGAAAATTCATGGGTTCCAACACAACTTCAATGGATGAGCCCAGCAATGTTTATTCTCATATTTCCCGGAGGATTCCGAGGAACCTGTTATTATTATCGTAAAGCATACTATCGTGCATTCATGCAACAACCAACTGGTTGTGCAGTATCCAAGCCATGGAATGAATATTCAGGTGAAACTGGACTTTTGGTAGTACAAAATCTTCATCGTTATTTCATGTATATTGCATTGGCATATTTAGTAATATTGTCATATGATGTCTGGCTATCAATAAATTTTCATCTGGACGGTGTGCATAAATATGGCATCAGCGTAGGTACGTTAATTCTTCTAATTAATGTCATTATGTTGACTGGGTATACATTTGGTTGCCATGCATTCAGACATGTGGTTGGAGGTGCTTCAAATAATTGGACTGGGACACCGATGAATAAAATGAAATATAGACTCTGGAAAATGAGTACGATGTTTAATGAGCACCATAAAGGCTGGGCACTATACTCACTATTCTGGGTTATGTTTACTGATTTCTATATATATGCGTGTACTGACCCATTCTTTGGATTGAATGATATTGTTCTGATTGGAGGGATATAATATTTCAGAGGACGTAATAACACATGAACATGATGTGGTCATAATTGGAGCTGGTGGTGCTGGCTTAAGAGCAGCAATTGAAGCTAGTAAAAGTGGTGCAAGTGTTGCTATGATATGTAAATCGATGCTAGGAAAGGCACATACTGTAATGGCTGAAGGAGGAGCAGCAGCAGCTTTGGGTAACAAAGATCCACGAGACAATTGGGAAATTCATTTCCGTGATACAATGAAAGGAGGGAAATATCTCGGTGATTGGAGAATGGCTAAAATTCATGCTCAGCAGGCACCAGATAGAATACGTGAATTAGAAACTTGGGGTGCTGTTTTCGATAGAACACCTAAAGGACTAACCAATCAACGTAACTTCGGTGGGCACACATACCCGAGATTGGCACATATAGGGGATGCTACAGGACTTGAATTAATTAGAACTTTACAAGAAAAGGGGGTTCATATGGGAATGGATGTTTATATGGAATACACAGTACGTAAATTGTTCAAAACTGATGGAAAGATATCTGGATGCTTTGCATATGATAGGAATAATGGTTCGCTACATGTTTTCAAAGCTAAAACAATAGTATTAGCAACGGGAGGAATTACACGTTGTTGGGCGGTTTGTTCAGGTTCGTGGGAGTATACTGGTGAAGGTCACGCCCTAGCATATTGGGCAGGTGCTGAGATGGGAGATATGGAATTTGTACAATTTCATCCAACTGGAATGATCTGGCCTCCTTCCGTGAAAGGAATTCTAGTGACAGAGGGAGTCAGAGGAGAAGGTGGCATATTAACAAATTCAGAGGGTAATAGATTCATGTTTGATTATGTACCCGATATGTATAAAGACGAGTTTGCTGATACTGAAACTGAAGCAAAAGAATGGGTTTCAGAAATTGTAAAAGGGAAGTTAGCAACAGTACGCCGACCTCCCGAGTTACTAACACGAGATGTAGTTGCTAAAGCAATTAATTCAGAAAAAAACGCAGGTAGGGCGAGTATGCATGGTGGAGCATATCTGGATATATCTTGGAGAGATGAAGAAGAAGTAAAAAAGAAATTACCTGGGATGTATCATCAATTCAAAGAATTAGCTGCTGTTGATATCACTAAAGAAAAGATGGAGGTAGGGCCGACTGCTCACTATGTTATGGGAGGCGTAAAGGTAAACTATGAAACTCAAGAATCTACAATTCCTAGGATGTTTGCTGCGGGAGAAGTAGCGACCGGTTTGCATGGTGCTAATCGCCTAGGGGGCAATTCACTATCAGATTTAATCGTGTTTGGAAAAATTGCTGGAGAAAAAGCTGCGGCCGCTGCTGCAAATATAAACCAATTTTTACCAATAGATGAAGAAGAAATAAATAATATCGCCAAAGAAACTTTAGCACCCCTAAATCGGAAAGAAGGAGAAAATCCTGCCAAAGTAGTAGAAGATTTACGAGAAATGATGCAAAATAAAGTTGGCATAATTCGCACTGGTGTGCTTTTAAAAGAGGCTTTAGATGATTTAAATAAGATAGAAAAACGTTCAAAAAATACTTTTTCTGGAAGCAGTAAGATATACAATCCAGGATGGCATCAAGCATTAGAAATTAGTGCTATGATAGATGTAAGTAGAATGTGTACATTAGCAGCATTACATAGAGAAGAATCTAGAGGGGGGCATACAAGAGACGATTTCCCTAATCCAGATTACAAATACTGGGGCAAAATAAATAGTGTCATTACAAAGGGTGAAACAGCAGAAGGTGATTTCATCATGAATATTGAACATAGGAGTTACCCTCCAATTGATAATAAGTTAAAGGCACTTTTAGATTTAAAAGATTTACATGAGGAGGAATAACATGGTAGAAGACGTTACATTCAGAGTTTTTCGAGGTGAGCCAGACGCTGATGGAGATCCATTTGGTGAAATGGTGGATTATACAGTTGAAATGGATGAAGGCATGGTAGTTCTAGATGTAATTCACCGCATTCAAGCAGAACATGCCCCCGACCTAGCGTGCAGATGGAACTGTAAAGCAGGAAAATGTGGTTCTTGTTCTGCGGAAGTAAATGGTAAGTCTAGATTGATGTGCATGACACGTATGGAAGATATTATCGAAGAAACACCAGAAGGTGAACCTATTTTAGTAAAACCAATGCAAGCATTCCCTCTCACAAAAGATTTGGTTACAGATATATCTTGGGCATATGAAATGAATAAGAAAATGGTCCCAATAAATGGACCAGATGAATTAAATTGGGAATTTAAACAAGAAGAAGCCGATAGAATTCAGGAATTTAGAGGATGCATAGAATGCATGCTATGCGTAAATACTTGCCACGTCTTACGAGAACATCAAAAATTTGATGAGTTCGCTGGACCACGATTTTTTGTACGTTTGGCAGGATTGGAAATGCATCCCCTAGATGTTGAAAATAGAATTCCAGAAATTAAAGAGGATTTTGGTATTGGTTACTGTAATATCACAAAATGTTGTACAGAAGTTTGTCCTGCTGGGATAAATATCACAGACAATGCAATAATTCCTCTGAAAGAAAGAGTGGTTACCGAATATTATGATCCTATCGCAATAATAGGGCGTAAACTTGGATTAAGATAATCAATTTATTATTGCCCACTCCGAGTTTACCCGGAGAGGATTTGTGTAATTCCGTAAAAAAATGGATTGCTCATAAACGAGTAATTCCATTTTTCTTTACATTTGCCTTCTTGATTTTGTCTGGTAGCCATGCGGGTCCGTTCGCTGGCTTTGCAACAACTTCAGTCCAACCTTTGAAACTATGAACACGGTTTGTCCCGCGCTCACGCAGTTGGATGTCGGTATGACCACGGGTAGCCGCTTTCAAAGCTGCTCCTCGTGGTTGCTTGCTTACGAACACCTGAGCAGTGTCCTTTCCATTCTCCATCAGTACGAAGTATTTTTTGTCTGACATAAAGCAATCCTCCGTCACTTCGCCTGCCAAAATAGGCTATGAAGGTATTGTATAAAAAACGCAATACTGCGCCACTATGGGAGTATTACAGAAAAAACCAAGTATTAAAAATCGAAATTACATTTCGGCGCAAGCAAGTGTTTTTGTATTCAGAACACCAGGTATTGCACGTATTGATTCAACAACTAAGCGAGCTATTTCTTTCATATTATCGGCTTCTAACTTAACGATTAAATCATGATCTCCAAAAAGAAGATTAGCATCGGTAACAAATGATAATGTAGAGGTTGCATTGAATACCGAAACTTCTGAGCCGGGTTCAACATTTACTAGTACGTACCCTACTGACATGAGTAAGGCGTGAAGGTCTTCACGGATGAAATCTTCCCTTTAAAATTCAGAATGGTGAGAAGAAGGATACATATCGCATGGCCTCCTCTGAGTTAAATATGGCAGAGGTCATTATAGTTCGAGAATGCAAATATGGCCAAGTAAGAGTCTGCTTTGGAAATGTTTCTCGAGTAGAAGGTGACGTCATGGTATTGCCGGCAAATAATAGGCTTGCAGGGAGAGAAGGGCTAGATGAAGTTATGCAACTTGTTGCTGGGCCTGAACTAAGAGCAGCATGTACCGAAATTGCTAAAGAAAAACGAAAAACTAACACCCAGCCTTGTGGTGTTGGAGAAGCTGTTACTACTTCTGCATATAATTTACCTGCTGAACATTTAATCCATGTTGTTGGCCCGGATTGCAGAAGGCCTACTCAAGATCAGTTTCGTAGAGAACTGTTAAAGAAATCGTATGAAGCAATGTTTATCGAAGTTGAAAAACTGGAACCTCGTAATACTTTGGTTTTACCACCATTAGGCATGGATGTTTTCGCATATCCGCATAGAGAAGGGGCAAGAATGACAATGGAGATTATCCTTGCTTGGATGGATGAAGGAGAAGACCCAGGAGTTGATATGGTGCTAATAATCACAAATGAAGCAAGTTTCCTTAAAAATATGAAAACCGTATACCGTGAAAGTGAAGACCAATTTCCCGGTGTTGATAGAACAAGAGACTATAGGAAGGGAAAAATCCAGTAATATCTCAATACGTAAAATCTTGAAAGCACCAAAAAAAGCGCTAAATCGGTGATTTCAATCGATGTCGTCAAGAACCTTGAGATTACGATAGGCTCATGGGAATAGGGGGCGCATACGAGCGCGAGTTACGTTCTGTACTTGCTGGTGAAGAGAAAGGTGTGCGCGCAATAACGAGATCATGCAGTGAATCAGAACGTGCTCAAGCAATGCAAATCTGCCAACGGCCATTTCTTGTTGTGAGAGCCCCAGGTAGTGGTTCTGAAGGAACTGGTGATTTATTAGCATTAAGAGGAGATATTTGTTTTCCAATCGAGGTGAAATCTTCGAAAAAAACAAAATTGTACCTGTCGGGAAGAACTGTCTTACAATACCAAGCTTTAGAGGCAATTGGAGTAAAATGTTCAATACAGCCATTCTACGCATACCGACTAAAAGGAGTAAGAGGAGATAGTTGGAAAATATTTAGAGTGAAAGTTGAGGGGTTGACTGGAAAATCAAGATTGCTCGCTAGAAGTGTCCCTGAACTACCATTAACAAGGAATGGAACTCCATATTTGAACTGGGATAAGGGAATGCCTTTGCATAAATTCCTATCATTAATTGCAAAATCAGATAGTGCTAAAAATATAGAATCAAATATTGTTCCAAATAAAATTTATTCAGAAATGTTGGATTCACTAACAAGTCAATATGACTCATCATCTCCAGAAAGAGCCGCGTCAAGCCTATCAAACTCTTGAGTTAAGTGTTTTATTTCCTGAGACATGTTTTTTAACCGAGCTTGATTTAATAATCGAAGAATACTATCTCTTCCTCTTCGTATTGAATCGAGTTGCCGATGTCTACTTTTAATATCATCAGAGTCGATTGCATCCATGGTATCGGGACAAGCGTCTTGTTCATGTCACTTATGCAAGAAAGAACACAAGTTGAAGAATAGGAATGTAGGCCAAGAGCCATGCAAGATGAGGATGTCTCACTGATGAAGCATCTTTTTCCAATGATATCAGTATACTTCTTGTACATATTAGGACTGCCACTTTGGGGTGTAGTTATCATGATAATTTGGTATACTAGTCTTGTGTATCTTGAGAATAATGGAACTTTAGATGACTGGAATGCTACAAGAATGCTGGGCTTCATATTAATGATTAGAACGAATAAAGGACGAGTGTTTCTTGATAAAATATCAAGATATGGCCGGTTCTGGAGAGGTTTCGGCGAATTTTCAATTTGGCTATGTTTTGTTGTAATGTTTGGAGTAATGCTCTTACTTTTGTTTAGTGCATTAATGACCGCATTATCGCCACCGCAAGAATCGATACCTGCAAAAGATTTGCTGCTAATACCAGGCATAACGAGCAGTATACCATTTCGGTGGCCAACGATTGCATTAATCATAGCAGTAATAATCCATGAATACGGGCATGCAATTCAAGCTAGAGTTCATGGAATGAGAGCAAAAAGTTTCGGTCTACTTTTACTTGGCCCGCTTCCAATGGGAGCCTTCTTTGAACCTGAGTTCGAAGAAATGACGAGAGCACCGAGAAGAGAGAGACTACGGATATATGCTGCTGCTCCATCAATAAATATAGTAGCGACATATTTTGTTCTTTTACTGATTTCAGTGACTGCTTCAGGATTCGTTGCTACAAATCCAGGCATGCATGCTCAGAAGATAGTTGCGAGTAGTGGAGCAGATGAAGCGGGCCTAGAACCATATGAAATCATTACGCATATGGATGGAATATGGGTTCCGGATTATGATTCTTTTGAATTAGTGATGGAATCAAAATCACCAGGAGATGCAGTCGAAATATCAGTCCTATCCCGAGAAAATGAACTTGGAGAAAGGGAAGCAAGAAGAATAACTGTTACATTAACAAATCAATTAGATTACTATCTTGAACAAGGGATCCCTAGTTACTTTGAAGATGAATGTGAAGAAGAAGAAGACTGTCTTGAAAAATATACTAATGAACTAAATGAGCTGGGGATTAAAGATGGAGATGCATTTCTTGGAGTGCATGGTTTTTACTCAGGTACTGAAGCAGTAGATAGATATGAATTATCATATTCTAGCGGTTCCTTTACAAGGGCTATGAATTTCTTGTTTAAACCGCTAGTAATGATGGGGACTCCAATACAATTAGAAGGGCATACAATACCATTAGATGAAAGAAACTTATTAGATGCGGGGGATGGACTAGTTACATCCATCATAGGGACTGAAGGGTTGCTAGCAGTTTTTGATTTCTTATTCTGGTTTGCATGGATTAATTTCCTGCTTGGATTTGCTAATCTGATACCCATGGTGCCATTCGATGGAGGACAGATTGCTAGAGATTCTGCACATTCAGTTATACGATTCTTCGCAAGAGACATGAATCCTCTAAGAGTAGAATCCCTAGCAAATAGAATCAGCGGCCTTAGTAGTATTATCATGCTAATTATTATATTATTACCAATATTAGTTGCCAATATACTAAATTAATGCTATTCTTCTTCGTCATTATTTGAATAAGAAAAAATGTCAAAAATCATTGGTACAATTACTATTACTGCTATTAGTGTGACTAAATTGCTCCAAGTTTGACTAGATACATAATTTGAAGTTCCTGAGAAAAATAGTTTGATTGACCCAACCCATGGAATCTCAGATGATGCAATACCTACTATCCACTCACCTCTAACTGCTGTTACAGGATTTCCATTCTCATCTTTTAGCCCACGGCTACGAATATAATCGTCGTCAGCAGTAGAACTTGTGGCACGGAGCTGATCTATAGTACAACCATTTGTTATTCGATTATCACCTGTCGTCAAGTAACCTTCGTGTTTTGGTACCCAACGATCAATTGTCAAGTTACCATGAGGATTACATGGGTAAGCAATTGTAAGAGTTATTTCCTCAACATCAACCAAATTTGTACCCGGTACGTCCCAAGTCAAAATACAGATATCTTCTACTTTATCGAAAACTCCTTCTGAACAATTATTGTCAACTGGATTCGCTGTACTATTAGCTTCTGCTTGAAGCAAAACTCGATGAATAACAGGCGTATCATGACCTCCATTTTTCTTATAAATTATAACATCACCATACATTCCATGTTTTTCATATCCATAATTCTTATTATCTACTTCAGAAGCCTCTACAAATGTAACTATATCGACTCTATCGGGGTGCATTACTAGAACTAAATCACCAGGGTCTATAGCCCCTAATGAGCCATCATCAGTATGCATCATTGAACCTGACTCAACTACAACCATTGGAGGAAACTTCCCCGTTGCTAGCCACATCGAACCAAGAAGTAAAAATACTAAGCCTATTGCAAGAAAAGCCTCTCTTAGATATAATTTAATATCATTGGACAACACTAATCCTCCTTCTGATCAAACGCTCGGGTTGAATATAACAATAATAAAAAGAATATAATCAAAAGGATGCTTACCGGATCAAGGTGAGAAGAGGGATAATAATACGACGAGGAACCACTAATTTTTTCAGTTAAATCTATAGTGTATTCTCTTGAACCAGATTGTGTAGCTAAACCAAATAGAGTATTCCAAACTAAGACTACTAAGGTACTTAGTGTTGTTAAGATTAGCAATCTATGAACGAATAAATCTCTAAGAATTTCAAGGCCAGGAAGTTTTTGAGAAATAATAGAATTGGAATTACTCCACCACGAATCTTTGCTATATTCATTTGACTGAAAACTAGGAATTGAAGATTCACCTGCAAGATTCTTGCCTACTGGTATTTTATGCATTTCTAAGAGACCTCTCATTAAGCCCATATGCTTAGATCCAAGCATTATTGCTGCATCTTCCCCTTCTTTTCGACGGCGCAAGACTTCGGCTCTTGAGTCAAGTAGTAATATGTCATCAAGAACCTGTTTTTGTTCTAAATAATAGAAGAATTCTGGGGCAACAAAAAATGTCCCTATAGCTCCAACAATCATACCAAGCCAAGTTAAGGCCACAAAATTTTCTTTAGAAGGGTCTGTTGCACCTGAAAGGACAAAAAGGAAAACAATGCCCCAAACTAATAGAGCAACTGAAAGAATTGAAACGTTAGTAACTAGTTGGAAACTCCAGCTCCAACCAAATAAGCCCGATTGTTTCTCGTCTCGACGCGCCATTATATCGACCTTGGGTAAGGCTTCGCCGCTTAGTGCCTTACGCTAACAAGTTCAGATGAAGAATCATAATAATACCAATTAATTCATGTGCTCGACTCTCAACTGAGATGTATGGAAAGTCCATGGTGGACAATTGTAATTGTATTGAACTTGATTTTATCAGGATGTGTCGGCGAAACAATTCCGGATTTAGATAAGGATGGAATCGAAGATATTTTAGATGCCGATAGAGATGGAGATGGGTGGGATAATCCATTAGAAATTGATTGTGGAACTGATCCAGATAGAGCAGATCAAGTCCCAGGAGATTTAGATAATGATACAATTTGTAATAATTTAGATACTGATATAGATGGAGATGGATGGACTCGAGATTCAGAAACAGAATGTCAAACAACAGATTGGGATGAGATTTCACCAGAAGATATGGACGGAGATAGAATTTGCGATTATTTAGATGAAGATACAGATGGAGATGGTTTACCTAATGACTGGGAGATAATCCGGAATTTCGATCCTTTAAATCCAAATGATGCAATGATTTGTCACGGTTCATCAGAATATTGTTTGAGAAGTTACGATGATTTCACATTTCCGGAAACACATAATGCCTATTCTGCTGCAGAAGATGGAGTAGTCATTGGAGTAAATCATTATACTGGCCTTCAAGCACAATGGGATGGAGGGATTAGAGCATTTATGGTTGATACACATCATGCTACATATGACGACACAGAACCTGAGGATGTAAGGTTCTGTCACGGAACTGGTCAGTTCTTCCATCCATGTTTATATTCAGAGATAGATGCTTTTGAATGGCTTAATCTTCTAAATTCACTAATGAATTCTACCAATGAAGAATGTGCATTATCTTGTGGAGATGTAGTCACTCTTCTAATAGAAAATAGAGTGCCAGCAGATCATTTAGAGTTTCTCTTCAATGCAACTGGTTTGTATGATAGAATATATTTTCATAATCTAGGTGAGGAATGGCCAAGTATTGGCGATCTGATTCTTACCGGGAAAGATTTAGTTATTTTTTGGGAACAACCCGGAAATGAGAGTTATCCTTGGTTACATGACTTTGGAGTTTTTAGTTGGACGACAAATTATGCTGAAGATAATCAAGAAGATATGGAATGCACCGTACATAGAGGAGATGGGGCACAACCTGTTTGGCATCTGAATAATTGGCTAACTAGCCAATATGGACTTCCTGATCCTTTCAGGTCAAGTGAAGTTAATGATTATGATTTCCTACTAAATAGATCTATTGAATGCTGGGAAATAATGAATAATCGGCCAACTTTTGTTGCAGTAGATTACTGGGAAGATGGAGAAGTAACTAATGTTACAATCACACTAAACAAGATGGGAAACTGGGATGATGCGGTCCCCTCTCATCCATAATTATCTTCAAAAATATTGGAGAGTACCTTCGTTGGGTTTTCTAAACAGAACCTGCGCGAGAAGACTATGAGTAAAACTGCAATGGAGACATTGCACCCTGATGTTCGTAATCTCATTACTCAATTAGGATGGAAACTCACACCTATTCAAGAAGAAGCCATGATTGATTTATACAATGGCCATGATAGGTTACTAGTCGCCCCTACAGGTAGTGGAAAAACAGAGGCAGCAATCCTACCAGTAGTATCTAGAGCTCTTGAGGAAAAATGGGAAGGTTTGTCAATATTGTACATAACTCCTCTTAGAGCGTTGAATAGAGATATTGATAGAAGATTGTCTGCAATGTTGGAACCTTTAGGATTAACAGTTGGACTAAGACATGGCGATACAACTCAAAAAGAAAGAACTAAACAATCAAAAAACCCTCCAAACCTTTTGATAACTACACCAGAAACAACACAAATAATGTTGTTAGGAAGTAGATTAAGAAAACATCTCTCCGGTGTCAAGGTGATAATTCTTGATGAAATACATGACCTTGCAGGAAATGAGAGGGGGGCTCAATTAATGGTTGGTTTAGAGAGAATTGCCGACATTAACAAGGGATTATTTCAAAGAATTGGTTTATCAGCAACTGTTGGGAATCCTAAAGAAGTTGCAAATTATATGTCTAAAAAGGCAGAACCTATTCTCGGTCCTGCTCCAAGATTTACTGAAGTTGTTGTTCACAAAGAAAAAACGTCCGCGGAAGATGAAATTCTTTCAGTACAATGGTCGGTTTCTCCTAATTCAATCGCGGCTTTCCGAAGATTAGCGAACTCATTAATTAATGATTCACCATCTCTAATTTTCGTGAACTCAAGGTCTGCAGCAGAAACGGTTGCACAAAGATTGAGTGCAATCGTCCCAGAAATAAAAATTGGGGTACACCATGGAAGTCTTGCTGCTGAAACAAGAAAAGACATGGAAGATAAACTGAGACAAGGTGAATTGAATGGAATTATCTGCACAAGTAGTTTAGAATTAGGAATTGACATAGGATCAATAAAGAGAGTTCATCAATTACAATCACCAAGAGCAGTTGATAGATTATTGCAAAGAATGGGAAGGGCAGAACACCACCTAGGAGGTACTGGGAGAGGGGAAATTCTTGCATGGGAAGTAGATGAAATATCTGAGTGTGCAGTTATTGCAAGGAAAGCAATGGCGGCAGAACTTGAGGGAATAGAATGGCAAACAGATCCAGGAGTCGTCGCGGCGAATCAATTTATTCAATTGGCAATTGAAAGAGGGGTTGTACCACTTGAAAAAGCAAACCAAATAATTAAAAATTGCTCCATATTTAAAGAATGGAATTACAAATCAAGTATAGGCATCCTTAGGGTTCTGAATGATCGTTGGCTTATACGACTTGTTGAAAATCCTGAAGATTCAGACGTAACAAAATGGCCGGCTAAACTTTGGGAAGAATTAGCCTCAAGAAGTGATCAAGACATTCCTGCTAAAAGGCCACCGTGGGATGAAGAACAAGAAGATTTAGATAAAATAAAATGGAGAAGAGGGATGTTAAAAGTTCTTCCTGAATCGCTAAAAAATGGATGGTTTTCCCCTTCAGGAAAGGCTTCAAAATCTAGAACCGAGCATATCTCTATGATTCCAGATGAGATATCGTATAGAGTAAGAGATGTAGTAACTAGATCTGTCCTAGGTTCAGTTGATGAAGCGTTCGTTCTATCTTTGAATAATGATGCAAGTGATGATTCTCTCGGTAGAGCAAGGAGATTTGTAATGGCAGGCAGAACATGGCAAATTGTTGATGCTGATCCGGAGCAAGAAGAATTACTCGTTGCTCCAATCAAAGAAACTGGAGAAGCTCCTGTTTGGTCTGGAGAATTACCTCCTGTTCCAAAAGAGGTTGCTAGAGAAGTAGGGAAATTAAGAAGAAGTATAGCCATAACGCTTGGGGCTGTTGAGAACGATGATAGTGTAGTCCCATTTGAAGAATATCCACTTTCACCAAGTGCTAGAGAGGCTTTGATTTATGCTGTTTCAGAACATATCGAGGCAACGGGAGTATTACCAGATGAAAAAACAGTAACAATTGAAGACAGGCAAGGAACTATTGTTCTGAATACTTGTGCGGGTTCAAAAATAAATGAAACCTTAGCACACTTGATTCAAGCATTTGGGTCATTAAAAGATGGGAAAATGGGTCGCACATTAATCGACCCTTATCGAATATCTATCCAAATTCCAGGAACTACTTCCTCGGATATTATAGGTTGGTTACAAGATACCCCACCTATAGCCTTGCCATCATTGATGCGAATGACAATACCCAATGGAAGAGCTGTTAGATGGAGAGTAGTACAAGTTGCTAGAAGAATGGGTGTTTTACAAAAAGGAGTTGATCCACGTAAAGTCAATCTTCAAGGATTAATGAGAAGATGGAAAGGCACACCAGTTATAGAAGAAGCATTAAGTAAATTATTTCATGAAAGAATGGATATTGATTCAACGGTTGATTTCTTAACAGATATTCAAAATGGAGACATTATGATTCTATCAACTCCTCCAGGGCCTCTAGGTCAATCAATAAAAAGTGAGAAAGATCTGTTACTTCCTTCATGGTCAGACAAAGAATTGAGAGAACACCTAGAAGTGCGATTGTTGAATGAAAGAGCAGTATTAATATGCCTAAATTGTAAAAATAAAACTCGAAAAAGAGTAGATAGATTTCCTGAAAGAATTGAAGCATGTTCAACGTGTTCAGGCACCATGCAAGCATGTTCACCAGAAAGAATGGAGTCAATGTTGATAGATTGGGTTGCAAGTAGGGATCCCAAAGTTTCAGGCAAAATGACAAAAAATGCTGAATTAATTAGGACACACGGAAAAGATGCTGTGATATGCATGATGGGAAGAGGTATTGCTGAAGAAACAGCTACAAGAATTCTAAGAGGACATGTGTTTGGAGAAAGAGTCAGATTACTCAGATCGATCCATCATGCTGAATTAAAATATGCTTCAACAAGAAGATATTGGAGTTAATGAAAGGCAAGCACTATTTCTGTCCTTCCACAGCCCACTAATATGCTCATTGGGTTGACTGGAAGGAATGCATCAGGAAAATCTACAATTGTTAGATGGTTTGCACAAAAAGGTCTGAAGACTGCATCTTGTTCAGATTCTATACGAGTATGGCTTGCTGAGAAAAATATTGAGCCTACTAGAGATGCCTTAATTGAAGGGGGTAGGGAATTAAGAAGACAGGGAGGTGCTGGTGTATTAGCAGAAATGCTACTAAAGATGCTTGATGGTGCAGATGCAGTAATTGATTCGATTAGAACACCTGGAGAAGTTGAGGCTTTGAGAGAAAGAGATGATTTCATTTTAGTTGAAGTGAGAGTGAATTCAGATACAAGGTGGGAGCGCTCACAAATTCGTGCTCGCGCTGGAGATCCACTTGATAGAGAGACTTTTATCAAGCAAGAAAAGGCAGAAGCAGTAGCAAAAGATGCTGCTGGTCAAGCATTAAATGCTACCGCTGAATTAGCCGACTTAGTTATTCTAAATGATGGTACTGAAGATGAATTAAGTAAGGATTTAGAAGAAATGTTTCTAAAACTCAATGATTGATTTGTGGCGAAGATTTCTAAGACTTCAACTAAGCCATTCGAACAATAATGCCAGCTTCATTCATCATACTAGATGCGATATTGAAATCTTTTTCCCAGCGATCAGGGATTTCGACATCTTCAGGATAAACTACCTCACTAATACCTGCTTGAATAAGAGAACGTGTACATCTTGAACATGGGGGCCAAGTCACATATGCCATAGTTCCCTTTAACGAAATTCCAATACGAGCTGCATGCATAATTGCATTTTCTTCCGCATGACAAATCATAGGATACTTTTGTTCACGATCTTCAAGTCTCTCTATTTTATCTTCAATACCTCTTGGAAAACCATTAAATCCAGTAGAGCGAATTTCTCTATCTTCACCAACAACTACACATCCGACTTTAGTAGAAGGGTCTTTTGACCAATCGGAAATATGCTTTGCTAATTCTAAAAAACGCTTATCCCACTTATCACTCATAATATCATCTCATGAATACTTATCATAAGTCATTATCCCTATTGGCCTCAGTACGGCTTGCATCATAACCATCGAAAGTTGTAGGATTAGCATAACAGTCAGGATCATCTCGATCCGCTTTGCCACCTTTGTCATTATCAATACCATCACCACAATTCCCAGTATCAGAACTAGATTTAGACAAAAGTAAATTGTCCGCGCCACCACTTGCAAGAATAGCAAATAGTAAACCAGTTAATACTAAAATCAAAGCAACTAAAATATACTTAGAAGTACTATCTTGAGGTTCAAGAACCACTTTTAACTCAACTTTCTCACTCGGCTTATCAGTCATCTGCGAGACATCCACACGGGTCATCCTTTTTGATTATCAGTGAACACGAAGTTCTTCTAAAAGACTTAGTTTATCTCTAATAATGATATAATTGAGTATATCGCCAACAAGGTAAACACTACCAAGTATGATTATGTCAATATCTTCTTTTTTAGCTATAAGTGATGCCTCTTTTATTGCATCAATGGGGTTTTCCACAATTAACCCAGAAGTTGTTCGATTTGTATAAACTATTTCTTCTAACATCTTTGCACTAACTGCCTTATTTCTCCCTGAAAGAGGTTCAGTAAAAATAATCTGATGAAATATTGAATCATGATAGAAATCTTTCATTAGGGGTGATAGAGTGTCTTTGATATTAGCTTTCTCAGTTATACCAATAACAATTACGCATGGGCTATTGATTAAATTAAGTTCAGCCTCAAAACCTTCCTTGTTGTGTGCTGCACATATTTTTGTAGGTGAGTCAAACCATAATGAACCATAGTTTGGAGAACGTCCGGGCCAATTACATTCTAGCATTGGTATGTCCCATTGATATAGCTCTGATATTTTTTTGGATAAATTAATCCAAGTGTCCCAAGGCGATAATTTGCTATTTGTTTCATGTATCCAAAGGTCTTCACCAACTTTGTCAGAAACTACTTTTAGAACAGAGGATTTTAGATTTTGGCTTTTTGATATTAAGAGGGGGACACCTGGGCGATGGATACCTGCCTTTTCAAAAGCTATTTCTTCCAAAGTATCGCCTAGAAACTCAGTATGATCTTTGGAAATAGTGGTAATTACGCAAAGATCCGCGTCAACTAATCTAGTAGAATCTAGCCTCCCTCCTAAACCAGTTTCTATTATGGCTCTGTCAATATTATTTTCTCTAAAAGCCAACATGGCGAGTAAAAATGTTACTTCAAAAAAAGTAGGATTGCAAACTGGAGAAAATGAACAAACTTCTCTGATTTTATTCAAATATTTATTGAACTCATCGGGTTCTATAGGGATTCCATTTATTCTAATTCTTTCTTCGATAGTAATAAGATGAGGGGATGTAAAAAGACCAACTGTTAGATTATTTGCAGTTGCAATAGCAGACAATTGAACACAAAGAGAGCCTTTTCCGTTTGTTCCTGCAACATGTATGGAAGGAAATTCCAGGTGAGGATTACCGAGTCTTTCCAATATTATTTCACAATTTTCGAGGCCTAATTTAATGCCTACTAATTTTCTTTCTTCGAGCCATTCCCTAATGTCCAAAAAACAATCACCTACTGGTGCAACCACACACTTGTATTAGTCAAAGTGATATGGGCTTTGAACTTCGTGGGGGTTGGGGAGTGAAAGTGAACGAGACAATTGAGGCCATGCGCGACCAATGGAAGTCCATGACTAGTATGGCTGGAATGTTCATAATGACTATAGTTTTAGGTATTACAATTCAACCAGTTTGGAATCGTGATGAAGTAAGAGCTTTTGGAGCAGAAGGAACTACTCAGAGCGGTTATATATTCCTAGAACTAATGTTAATTGGAGTATTTACATTTGTAATTATTTGGCTGGCTAGGAAAAACTTTGAAATCATAATCAAAGGATTTATCATGTTCTCATTGTACTTCGCATTAATCTATGTAGTAGGTCCTTATTTGGCATTGATATTAGAATTAACAATGGGCACACAGGCTAATGCTTTTACTATTGCGTTTGGACTAAATTTGGCATTAATGATTACATTATGGAGGTATCCAGAGTGGTATATAGTAAATCTAGTAGGAGTATTAGTAGGATCGGGAGTTATAACGATGATTGGAATTAGCTTTGTCCCTACTTTAATCATTATTTTTATGATATGTGCTGCAATATATGACCATTGGGCAGTTAACGGGAGTAAACATATGTTAGAATTAGCAGACACTATGATAGAATTGAAATTACCAATATTACTTGTAGCGCCTAAAGAAAAAGGTTACACCTTCTTAGAAGAAAAAGGTGATATGATGAAAAAACCAGTAGAGAAACCGTCACAAGAGGATTGGGATGACCCTAAAACAAATCCAAAGGAGGCGCCAAAAGGAGGACGAGATGCGTTATTTATGGGTCTAGGAGATGTTATTTTCCCTGGGATGTTAGTGATATCTACATTATCATTTTTACCGGAAAGTGGGGGGGAACTAACATCTTTCTTTGGAACCATTTACTTTGACCCCCTGGTAGTCGCTTTAGGAACTCTATTTGGAGGATTAATGGGGTATCTAGGGCTAATGACTCAAGTTGCTAAGGGGAAACCCCAAGCTGGGCTACCTTTACTTAACGGTGGAGCAATTATAGGTTACTTAATCTCAGGAATTATTGTATTCGGACCATCTAAGTTAATTCAAGAAATTTCACTATTCTGACCCCAAAAGCCCGATTCATTGAAAGAAGGTTGGCTAGCCCTAGGGCTGATTGTTATGCTAGACATGAGGATGTTTCGTGAAAATGCAGACATTTTACGCGCTGATCATGATAAGAGGAAAATTTCTCAAGACAACATAGATGAGGTAATCAGATTAGATACTGCTTGGAAACAAGCGAGTTACGAATCAGATCAACTTCGCAAATCTAGAAATGATGCAGCGAAAGGCATTGCATCTGCAAAAAAATCGGGAGATGCTGAGGCTGTGGAGAAAATCATGTCCGAAGTATCCAGCATTGGAATTAAGATTGAAGAATTGACCGCAAGGTCTGATGATTATCTGAAACAAAGAGATTCTATCAGAATGAGAGTCCCGAATATCCTTCATGAAAGTGTCCCCGTAGGTGAAGACGATCAGAAGAATACTTTACACAGCTTGCATGGAGAAAAAAGAGAGTTGAAATTTGCGCCCAAAAATCACAACGACATTATTGAAATAAATGGTTGGGTTGATTTAGCAAGAGCCGCAAAAATAACTGGCAGTAGGTTTTACTTCCTGCAAGGTGATTTAGCGCGCTTAGAAATGGCTCTCCAAAGTTATACCACCAACTTTCTTGTAAAACGAGATTATACTCTTGTACAACCGCCGCTTATGATGAATAAAGAGGCCTATGAAGGAGTTACCGATCTTGCTGATTTTGAGACTGTAATGTATGGTATTGAACCAGATAAATTTTACCTCATAGCTACAAGTGAACATCCATTAACTGCCATGAGAATGGATGAAATAATTGAACCTTCAGAACTTCCAATTAAACTTGTAGGAGTATCACAATGTTTCCGTAGAGAAGTTGGTGCACACGGACTTTCTGATAGAGGGATATGGAGAGTACATCAATTTACCAAAATAGAACAAATAATAATTTGTAATCCTGAAGATTCTTGGTCACATCATGAAGATCTTCTATCTAATGCAACTGAACTATGGGATAGCCTAAATTTACATTACAGAGTTGTCAATATCTGTACTGGAGATATGGGAACTGTAGCTTCAAAGAAATATGACCTTGAAGCATGGTTACCAGGAGTTGGAGAATACAAAGAGGTTGTATCTTGTTCTAATTGTACCGATTATCAAGCCAATCGACTACGTATGAGATATAGAACTGCGGAGGGAAATTCTGCAGTTCACACCCTTAACTCGACCGCGGTTGCAACTAGTAGGGCATTAGTGGCAATTTTAGAACAATATCAAACAAAAGATGGAAGTATAATGATTCCAAAAGTTTTGCAATCATATATGGATGGCCAAGAGTTCCTAAAACCATTAAATTGATTTACTGTTATCAATTTTGATTGCTTGACGAACTAATACTGTGATTACTATAATTGCAAATATTGCAGCTAATATTGGGGCAATAAGTGCCGCTATTGTCAAAACTAGACTAGCTATATTTTCTCCTGAAGCAATAAAAGAATTACCGAATCCTAAGGTTAATGTTGACGATAAACCACGCACGATTACAGTCGTTGCCTGAATAACTCCTGCTGAACCACCTCCGGCAATTATAGCAAAAGACCATTGCATTATTGGGTCGCTTCCCACTAAAACCATTGAAGTCATTCCGATACCTGAGAGAACTGCGGCAGGTGAAGCTATGGTGTCAAGAAGATTATCTAGCCAGGGCACATAATATGCTCCAAACTCTACTAAACATGCTATTCCAAGTATTAAAACTGCAGCATTACTGTCAAAAAATGCAAATTCTGTGTCTGATAAATCTAAAGTGATTAATGTATCAGTTCGAACTGCTAAAGAAAGGAGGAAAGGGGGTAAAAATACTCTAAAACCAGATGCGGAGGCCAAACTAATACCCATTAATGCAGCAATGACTGTCGTTTCAACTCCCATAATTATACCAGCACATGGGGATTAATGAAGTCATTGCCTGCACGTTAGTATAGAAAATAACAGAATTATTATCAATTAGAGTGATTTTTGAGTTACTAGCTGATTTCAACAAGATTTTGCCCCATATCGACCCTTTCTCCTGTTTGAAAATGTATTGCGGTGACTTCTCCAGCTTTTGGTGCCTGAATTCGATGTTCCATTTTCATTGCTTCCATTACCAATAGAGTCTGTCCTTGTCTGACTCTCTGACCAGGTTTGACTAACACATCTAATATTGTTCCAGGCATTGGTGCACTAAGACTTCCTTCTGATGAAGAAGTATCTTTACTTCCTGGTTCATGCATACTTACAACATGAATCCTGCCTTGAAAATGAATCCACCATTGATCACCAGAACGTACAACATGAGCGAGACTAATGACTCCATCTAATTCAACCAGAACTCTCCTCGGTTGCTCATCTCTACTTATCGAGATATTCGATATAGATTTTTCAACATCATTACTAACAAGTTTTGATAATTTTAATATGCCATCATTATCTGAAAATGAGGCTACATATCTAGGGCCAGAATTACCTATACTCCATTCCATAATATCACCTAGGGGAAAGACCTCGTTAGAGTCTTAAATGGATCATCGGAGTGACCACTATATTCATCAATTACATCTGAATTTGTATTCGATGAATGGCGATCTATTCTAAGTCTGTTAGACGCTGCTGAAATAGAGACTAAAATTGAATCGTCAATTTTAGGTTCTAAGAACTCATCTAAAGAAATATTATCTAAAAAGTCAGTAGTTACTAGCCCCTCTGAAAACGCCTTACTACGAGAAACTTCACGTAAAAAACCAACATTAGTTGTTACACCGAGAACAATGAACTCAGATAATGCAGAATCAAGTCTCCGCAAAGCAGCTGATCTGGTAGGGGCATGAACAATTAGTTTCGCCAACATTGGATCAAAATCAACTGTGACTTCATCACCTTCCCTAAAACCTGAGTCCATCCGAACACCTGGAGTTGATGGAGGTCTCCACATCGCTAATTTTCCAATAGCTGGAAGAAAACCTTTACTTACGTCTTCAGCATAAATTCTAGCCTCGATTGAATGCCCTGTTATTCCAATATCACTTTGAGATATTTCTAGGGGAAGCCCAGCAGCAACTTCAAACTGCTTCTGAACTAAATCCACCCCTGTTATTAATTCAGTAACAGGATGTTCTACCTGTAAACGAGTATTCATTTCGAGGAAGAAAAAATCACCTTTAGGTGTTAGTAAAAACTCCACAGTACCTACACCATCGTAATTCACTGCTTGAGCAGCCCTTATTGCGGCCAATCCCATTGCATCACGAATTTCGGTGGTAACTGCAGGAGAGGGTGCTTCTTCGATTACTTTCTGATGGCGACGTTGTAGTGAACAATCTCTTTCGTTCAGATGAATTGAATTACCATGTTTATCACAAAGAACCTGTATCTCAACATGCCTAGATCCAGTCAGGAGTCGTTCAACATATACTGTACCATCGCCAAATGCTGCTGATGCTTCACGGGCAGCAGCTTCATATTCTGTCCTAAGCATCTTTGGTTCATGTACTGCACGCATTCCTTTACCACCTCCTCCTGCACTAGCCTTAACCAATAATGGATAACCAACTCTAGCAGCCGACGATGCTAATACTCCAAGAGGGTTATCTCCATATTCAATCGCAAGTTCTTCACCGGGAATAATTGGTATATTAGATTCAATCATCCTTCTGCGAGCAGATATTTTATCACCCATTGTTTCAATTGCTTCTGGAGAAGGCCCTATCCAAACTAAATCTGCATCTAGGACTGCTTGAGCAAAGTCTGCTCTTTCAGATAAAAATCCATATCCAGGATGAATTGCTTGGGTACCTGATTGTTTAGCTGCAGATATTATTGCACCCATATTAAGGTAAGTTTCTGAAAGATTATCGCCAGGTAAGTGAATTGCTTCATCGGCTATTTCAACATGAAATGAATCTTTATCGGGATTAGAATATACAGCAACGCCCCTTAATCCTGATTCTTTAGCAGCTCTAAGAATCCTAACTGCAATCTCCCCACGATTAGCAACTAATACAGAATCGAAAGGACTAGGTGCACCGTTCATCCAATCTGGAAACATTCTCAAACCCCATTTTCTTATTCAGAAGACCAATTTGGTTTTCGTCTTTCTAAAAATGAAGAAAGGCCTTCTTGACCTTCTTCCGAACCTCTCATTTGACTTGTTTTATCCAAAGTCCATTCACGCAATTCTTCATCACTACCACTCCATCTATCAAAAACTAAGGTTAATTTTTTAGCTTCCGTAACTGCTATTGGACCAGTAGAAAGTACTTCAGAAATAATACCAGATAAAAATTCAGAGAAATTATCTGAAGACTGTACTATGGAATTAATTAACCCAATTGCCATTGCTTCATCTGAATTGATTTTACTAGCCATCATCGATAAACGACGGAAATGTGAACTGCCTATTTTTCTATACACATATGGGCCAATAACTGCAGGCAATATTCCTAATTTGGCCTCCGATAAAGCAATCCTTGTTCTTGGTTCACCTATGACGTAATCAAGACAAGATACTAGGCCTGCACCTCCGCCTAATGCAACACCTTGGATACAACCAATAGTGAAACATGGATGTGACCATAAACCATAAAATAATTTATCTAACCTTTCAGAATCTATTCTATTATTTTCAACTGAACTAGTTCCCGCATCTCGCATCATATTGATATCAGCTCCTGCGCAGAAATGTTTTCCTGCACTAGTAAGAACAAGAATACGAAGATATTCAGAACCTTCAGAATCTCTCAAAGAGGAGTTATTTGATACACTCCGATCAGTAGTCCATTGAATATTATTAATTAACTCTGTAATAAGTTGAGTATTCAGAGCATTGAATACATCACTACGATTCAGATGTATTGTAGCTATATTGCCTTCAATATCAAGACTGCACAATTCACTATTAGGAAATTTATCACTCATTTTTATAATATTCATTTTTCGACCTCACATCCGGAATACGCCATATTTCTGTTCTGGGAATGGTGCGTTTAAACTTGCAGAAATACACAAGCCTAGAATATCTCTTGTATCTCTGGGATCAATGATGCCATCGTCCCATAATCTAGCAGTAGAATAATATGGAGATCCTTCAGTTTCATACTTTTCAAGAATCGGTTTTCTTAAATTGTTAAGTTCATAATCGCTCATAGGTGAGAGGTTTTCACGTTCTCTCTGATCTTGTTTAACCGTTGTTAATACATCAGCAGCTTGCGGTCCACCCATAACCGAAATCCTAGAATTTGGCCACATGAAAACAAACCGAGGGTCATATGCTCTACCACACATCCCATAGTTTCCAGCACCATGAGAACCTCCAATTATTACAGTAAATTTAGGTACCGGGACACAAGATACTGCAGTCACTAGTTTAGCACCATCTTTTGCGATTCCTCCTGATTCCGCATCTCTACCCACCATAAACCCAGTAATATTCTGCAAAAATACTAGAGGTATTCCACGTTGCCCACAGAGTTCCACAAAATGGGCACCTTTCAATGAGGATTCGGAAAACAATATTCCATTATTAGCAATTATCCCAACGGGGTATCCATGAATTCTAGCAAAGCCACAAACTAATGTGTTTCCATATCTTTGTTTGAACTCATGAAATCTACTACCATCTACAATCCGAGAAATTACTTCTCTAACGTCATAAGAAGTACGATTATCATCAGGAATTATTCCCATTAAATCTTCAATTTCATGTTTTGGTTCTTCTGCAATTTCTACATCTAACCTATGCTTTGGTTTAATATTAAGATTCTCAATGACATTACGAACCATACGTAGAGCTTCTGGTTCATCTTCAGCAAAATGATCTGCTACTCCTGATTCACGAGTATGTAAATCAGCACCACCAAGGTCCTCGGCAGTAACTTCCTCTCCAGTAGCAGACTTCACTAAAGGTGGGCCTGCTAGAAAAATTGTACCATTTCCTTTGACAATTATGGATTCATCTGACATAGCAGGAATATACGCACCACCTGCAGTACAACTTCCTAATACAGCAGCGACTTGAGATACTCCTTTACTAGACAATATTGCCTGATTTCTAAATATTCTTCCAAAATGACCTTTGTCAGGGAAAACTTCATCCTGCATTGGAAGAAATGCCCCTCCACTATCAACAAGATAAATACAAGTTAGATTATTATCATCCGCAATTTCTTGAGCACGAATATGTTTCTTAACAGTCATTGGGTAGTATGAACCACCTTTTACTGTAGCATCATTTGCTACAAATAGACATTCTTTGCCATGTACCACTCCAATCCCAGTAATTATTCCTGCAGAGTGTGCTCGTGAGTCATAAAGGCCGTTTGCAGCTAAACTTGACAATTCTAAAAAAGGCGTACTAGGATCACATATCTCGGCAATACGTTCTCTTGGAAGCATTTTACCTCGACTTCTATGCCGGTCAACATATTTGTCACCTCCTCCTTGCTTAACTTCTGCGATTCTGCTCTTTAAGTCATCAATTAGACTCAAATTAAATTCTTTACGACGAATGAAATCTTCAGTACTTCGGTCGACTCGAGTTGGTAGCCTATCCATGTCTCTCAACTCTCCAGAGTGCATTCGAACTTTCAATTGAATGGATTCATATTCATAGAATGGTCTTGTTTTACACGCCAAGTGCCGCTCTACCAACATCTCGTAATCCAGGAGCCATGCCAACAACCATCATTGCCAATCCTATGAGTAAGCGAAGATGACGCTGCCTATGCTCAAAATTGGCTATTGTGAAGAAATATAGAATTGTTCCTGCTAGTATTATCTTGATGAATGTAAAGCCAAAAGCATTACCAAAAAGTTGGATTATCTTATCAGATAGTACATGTTTCTCAATATAACCAAGATACTCTAATCCAATAGCAGTAGCTATACCATCAAGAATTTGCCCAGCAACTGCGAGGAATACTACAGGGGATGCAAAAACTGCCTTAGACCGTAGTTTTTCCATCAAATCTTTTTCTGGAGATTCGGATTGTAAATATTGTTCTTCACTCATCCCGACTGGTAAAACTCCGGAAATCATTCCGGAGGAATTAAGAATTTCAGCAGATTCTTTACCATATAGGTACATTTGCCAACACAATAAAGCAGGCAAACCAATAACAAATATTAATGGCCAGAGCGTTAGGTTTGATGAATCAACACTCAATGCATAAGAACAAATAGCACCAAGAAATATAATTGCACCGCCAAAACCTGTAAGAAACACAGAACGCTGTATAGTAGTAAAATAGTCTAAATAATTACCTAATATTAGAGGCAATGATACAGCAATAATACCAAAGAGGAGGAGGATATCTAAGTCAATACTGCCTTGAGGTCCTAAGTAAATAGAAGTTGCATATAAGAAAAATTGACACCAGATAAGAATCCCGGCAATAAAATCTATTATTTTATCTTCCCTTTCTATAGAGATTGACGAATTATTAGATACAGAATAACCAAACGCCCCTGAAATAATTACCCATCCTGCTGTTTGAAAATGAACACCGGGACTAACAAAATAGGGAGATAATGAACTACTAAACATCTGAGCATCTTCAACTATTTCTCCAGTAGAAGCCCACAATATAAAAGGAAATAAGGCAATAATCGTTTTATCACTACCATCAATTCCGAGTCTACGTAGCCAAGCAGATAAAGCAATAACAAACATGCCTAGAACAATTGCATAAGTAGCAGTATTAACTATATTATAACCGGAATCACCAGTAGCCTCGCCTGTAATAGGATCCAAATAATATTGATAAATTGCATCTGTTAGGCCATTATCGACATTCATTTGACCTAATGCTAAACCAAAAAATAGTAATCCGCCTACAGCATATAGAAGATTTATTGACCAACGTTCGTAGTCTTCCATCTCCTCGAGTAGATTGGACATAACTCTCGCAGAGTGACTTCTCGCTTAGGTATAACCCATTTATGGTTAAAGAAAAATCACTCTTCTTCATAAACAATTTTCTCATCATCTGCAAGTTTCATCATTTTTTGGATGGCATCTTGATCTAATGGATCTACTTGAGAATTAGTAAATCTTCTTTCTCTTCGACGGCGAGCATCGGCTAGACTGGGGACTAAAGTATCGAATACTGAGTTATCTTCAACCGCTTTTTCTTCGTGTGCCTCTAAACTATAAGACCGAATCCTTTGACGCTTACGATCTTGTTCTAAACCAAATAGAACAGTTCCATGTTCAGAACCTTGTAATATTCCTTCAATCGCAGGTGTTGCTAAAGCTAGTGACTCTTGGTCTCCAATCACCAAAACCGTAGAACCATAAATTGCCATTTCTGTACCAGTTAATTCCTCAATTAGACTTCGGATACGACCATTCGTTCCAATTAATCGACTTCTCATTCTTCTAGTTTGATTAGGCTGCCGACCAACCCATTCACGAATGTCATACATCCTCAAGAATACTTCGTCATCTATTAACTGAATTGCTCGCTTCGGTGCGAGTCCTCGACCTATTGAGGATATTACATCTGGGAGTTTCATCTTAACAATTGGATCCACCGCCTCTCCTTCGGGCCAAATAACACTAACGTCACCTGATTTTGATTCAATATATAGTGAAGCACCACAGGCTTCTTCAATCATTTTCCTAGTAGCACCGCGCTTTCCAATGAGTACGGCAATACGATCTTTAGGGATTCGAGCCAAGTGCTCCATGATTTAGGGGAGATGACTTCCTGTTTTAATCCCCGCCTGAAAGAGAAGGTAATGTGGGCACAGGATCTTCTAAAACTCGAAGCAAACTTTCTCCTAAATCCACAGTATACCCTTGTCGATTAATCCATTCAACCAATCTCGTAACATCTCTAACAAGAAATTCTTCTGAATGAGGGTGTTGTTTTGTTACACTTTGTCCTACATCTATTACCCAGGGCTCACCTTCTTTCCAGAGAACGTTATATTCTGAAAAATCAGCATGAACTAACTCAGCAGTTTGCCAATTTACCGCTAGAAAATCGAGTAAATCTTCGAATACCTCATATGGTTCGTCGATAGTTATGTCTTTCAGTCTAGGGCTAACTCCATCACCTTCACCTAAATATTCCATGATTAGAACATTTTTAAGACTGGATATGGGCATAGGGACTCTGAGACCGTATTTTCGCATTCTTTTTAGATTCCTAAATTCTTTTCGGACCCAAATATCAACTAATTGTCGATGTCTCCTAGAGAGTCCTCCAAATCTAGGATCGCCATCAATATATTTAGCCAATCCTTTGAATACTGCATTAGTGGTATGAAATATCTTAACCGCTACTGGTCCATGATTTGAAGTTGCATGAAACACATGTGCTTCTTTACCTCTAGCAATTGGATAATCTACGGTTTCAATATCTCCCTTCTGCATTAACTTGTGCAATGCCATTAATGTTGATTTGTCAAAAACTGCATCAAATACTCGACGATCGACCCAATCATATGTCCCTTTGCCGAGAACTCCTTGTAGGCCATCTTCTATGTCTGAAAACATCTTATTAAATCGGGGATCAGATAACCATTCATGTTTCTTCTCACCACGCATTAAGGCATCGAGGTCGGGCAAATCCCAATCCTCTGCATTTGACATAATTTCACCCAAAGAAAGAATCTATATCATCGTCATCAGTTGCTTTCTCTATTTTTGACGTTTGTTCATCAATAATGGTTTCCTCTTCATCGATTGCTTCTTCAATAATTTTATCAGAATCTTCTAATGCTGGTACTTCATTAGATTCTGAAATATCTTCAGACATTCCAAACAAATCAACAATATCAGGAAGTACTCCTTTCCTAGACAAATACAATGACTGAGTTTTTGTGTATCTCATTACAACATTAGCCTTCGAATCTTGAAAGTCCCAAGGTTGTATGACAATCAAATCGCCTTCTCTAACCCACTGACGACGACGCATTTTACCTGGTATTCTAGCAAGACGACTGTCTCCATCTTCACAAACAGCTCTAACTCTTCTACCACCAAGTATTTCATCGGCAATAGCAAACATCTCGTTGACCTTACGTTTAGGTAAGGGCACACGTATTTTGTCGCTCCCTCCCGATTCTAACCTGGCTAAAAGCTCAGCATCGACTTTCTCCTCTCTACGAGCCATAGTTATCGGTCTAGCGTCACCTATGTGAAGTTGAGCCTTCTAACTCAGTTAGAAATAAAGGAATCTATAGCATCAGAAACCATACCTAATAACGAATCACTAAGTGGGCCAATACCTACAATTATAGTAAGTAATGCACAAACGACTATGGCCAATCGCAGACTAAATGCAGATTTCAGGGGTTTACTATCTTCTGGTTCTTCAAAGAACATAACTAATCCAATTCTAAGATAATAGAATATAGATAATGCAGAATTCAGAACGATAGCAATCGCTAACCAAAATACTGGCTCAACGCTGACTAGCCAACCCATTACGGAGGAAACATCAGAAGCACCAGTTCCCGCAGATATATTCACAATTCCATTAATCATCAAAAATTTTGAAAGAAATCCAGATAGTGGAGGAACACCTGCTAATGATAGCATGAATAAAAACATTGAACCAGCAACTAATGGTTCTCTTCGAGCTAATCCATGAAGATCTTCTAATCGATGACTACGGCCTTCGGTTTCAAGAAGTGAAAGAACAAGGAATGCCCCAAATTTGAAAATAACTAAAACTGCAAGATGGAAAACTATGGCCGTCAAGACTAGTTTCATGGCTTCTTCTGAGGCTAAACCACTACCTATTGCTGCTAAGCCAGCTAACATATAACCTGCATGTGATACGCTTGAATACGCCAGAATACGCTTAGGATTGGTACTTGTAAGAGCTGCAAGATTGCCCCAAGTCATAGTAACCACAGCAATTATTGCGATTGCGCTAAACCAAAATGCCTCACCAGATTCTGGCATGGTTACAGAGATTAAAATTCGTAACAGAGCAACAAAACCCATCGCCTTGGAAGCAGTTGCTAGAAGTCCAGCTACTGGAGAAGATGCTCCTGAATAAGCGTCAGGAGCTGCAAGATGGAAAGGTGCGGCACCCACTTTGAAACCGAATGCAACTAACATCAAACCTACAGCAATGCCAGCAATAGGATCAACCGATTCAGATTCCATCCATTTTGTTGCAAGGGCATCTAAAGAAAGATCCCCGCTCCATAAGTAAAGCATTGACATCCCATATATTCCAATCGCCGAAGCAACTGAACCCACAATGAAATATTTCATTCCTGCTTCTCCACCAACTTTGCTTTCTTTATGGAAAGCAACAAGAATGTACGATGAAAGTGATGCTAACTCAATGCAAACGAAAAGCATGAAAAGATGAGTTGCCATTGACATTAAACTCATACCAAGTCCAACCATTATCAAAATAATATGGAAATCTACTTGACGGCGATTGTCGATTAATGCATCAATTTTCTTCGACGTTACTGTTTCAGAATCATTCTCGGAAGGAGCTTTTAGATTAACCCTAGCAGGAATGCGATGAGTAGTAGCAATAGTTGCAAGAAACAAAGCAGCAGTAAATATCAATGAAAATAAACGGCTAAATTCACTAACCTCTAACGTATCACCTACAGCACCGTAGGATGTTTGCATCAATCCAAAGAAAAATGCAGCAGAGAAAATGAATAATGAAACCTGATTAGGCAACTTTGGGTTACTTGTCATCTTGAAACGATTACCGCCGATTAATATTGGAATCTTAGTTCGTGTTAGAGGTATACGGAAAGTCGCATCTCCAAAATTCGGAATTAATATGATTACAATAAGACCGAATAACATTATTAATTCAGGAATTATTAGTTCCGCTTCGCCAGCATCTATCGGTAAATTCATGGTTTTACCCCCTCATTAATTATGCTTTCAAGTAATACTTCTTGGATAAATTCAGTGGACCAATCCGACATCATGTCAAAGAAGATAAACGGAAGAATACCAAACAAAACTGAAAGGATACCAAGAATAAACATACTTGTGTTTTCATGCCAAGTTACGTCACTAGGTTCCTCGCCGTGTAAAGACTCGGGGAGAATACCATGATGTCTGTCGTTGGATTCAAAAATTGTTTTTTGCATTGAGTTGATATAATATACAGCGGTAATAATTAGCGTCAACGCAGGTAAAAGAACTAACCAACCAAAACTCATCCAGAAAGCAATCAGAATTGCAATTTCAGCAACGAAACCTGCAAGCAAAGGAAGACCAAGGCTCCCCATCCAACCAAGCATCATATGAGCTGCTAAGTATGGAGAATGGTGGGCAATACCTCTCATAGAACCAATTTCAAGAGTATGATAATGGTGTTTGAAGGCTCCTGCTACTGCGAATAATAGGGGGCTAATTATTCCGTGAGCAAACATCAGGAATAGAGCCCCCGCTATTCCTAACGGTTGCATAGTAGCAATACCTAGGAATATTAGTCCCATGTGAGATACTGATGAGTAAGCAACCATTCTCTTAAGATTAGTTTGTCCCATGCAAACCCAAGCGCCATAAACTAAACTAGACATTCCAAGAATGACTAATATTGGAATAAACACTATTGTTGATTCAGGGAACAAAGATACTGCGATTCTAAGGAAACCATATGCACCCATCTTCAACATTACACCAGCCAACAACATTGACCCTGCTGTTGGGGCCTGAACGTGAGCATCGGGTAGCCAAGTATGTACAGGTACGCTAGGCATCTTAGTAGCGAATCCAATCAATAATAGAATCCATACCAAATGTCTTAGGCCTTCAGATTGAATCATATCTCCATTCATCTCTAAGAGGTTGAAATGGTGCCCTGTGATTGAACCAGAAACTCCAGTTATATCTCCTGTATAGAAGTACATAATGAGAATTCCTACGAGCATCACTACACTTGCAGTAAATGTATAAATGAAGAATTTCATGGATGCATATTTCCTATCATCACCTCCCCAAACTAGTATCAAGAAGAACATGGGAATCAGAGTCATTTCCCAGAATACATAGAATACGAATAAGTCTAGAGCGACGAAAACTCCCAATAAAGCACCCTCCATAACTAAGATAAGAGGATGGAAAAGATGTCCTTCCTTAGCATCCCATTCCACTAACATAGAAAGTGGTATGAGTAAAGCTGTTAGCCAAACCATGGGTAAAGAAAGAGCATCAACACCAACGATCCATGAAACTCCAATAGAAGAAATCAGAGTTACTGGCTCATCATTCATCAGTTTGTATTCACCCATATTGATATTCAACCAATCAATACCACCAAAGTTTTCGAAAGCTAAGTATGTTGCAAATACAAATAATCCCATTGAAACACCAAAACTGATGTTTCTAGAAACTTTACGAAGATTTTTTGCAGAACTCTCCGGTAATAGCTGTGGTAATATCAAAAGAAGTAAACCCACTCCAAGAGGAGTTAAAGTTAGAATTGTCAATGGATCGTTCAAATATTCACCCCCATTAATAGTGCAAATATACATAGTGCACCAACTGTAGCCATCAAGATATAATCGCGTGCATTACCAGTAGTAACTTTACGAATTTGAACTGAACCAAGAACTG
>Ga0209089_10000443_pt1 | contig 38196 bp, 16 predicted proteins | sample ArcticOcean_MG_C_FD_187431 | JGI IMG/M metagenome (GOLD analysis project Ga0209089, IMG submission 187431) | Marine microbial communities from western Arctic Ocean - ArcticOcean_MG_CB2_150 (SPAdes) (version 2) | ecosystem: Environmental > Aquatic > Marine > Oceanic | place: Arctic Ocean: Canada...
TGCCTGATGGCTCGCCGATTTGCCGAACGTGGAGTCCGCTTCATCCAGTGCACTCACAGTTACAAGTGGGATCAGCACGGCAATCTCAAGTCGGGGCACTCCGGCAATGCAATGGAAGTTGACAGGCCGATTGCTGGCCTGCTCAAGGATCTTAAGGCGCGGGGCATGCTCCAGGACACGCTGGTGCTGTGGGGTGGCGAGTTTGGCCGGACCCCAGTAGCCCAGGGAAATGACGGCCGCGACCACAATCCCCAGGGATACTCGATGTGGATGGCTGGTGGCGGAGTCAAGCCGGGACTCACCTACGGCGCGACCGATGACTACGGTTATTACGCGGTGGATAAGAAGGTCCACTTGCACGATCTGCACGCCACTATCCTGCACTTGCTTGGTTTGGACCACGAGAAGCTGACCTACCGCTATGCTGGCCGTGACTTCAGCCTGACCGACATCCATGGCAGCGTGATGAGCGATCTTTTCGCCTAGCGCAGGATTGGAGAGATACGGATGCAGGGGCCACTGGCACGCCGGCTTTTCCGGATCACCTTCTTGGTAGCCGGAATCTACAACATCCTGTTTGGCCTCTGGGCCGGTCTCTTTCCCGGCGCTCTGTTTCAGCTGATGGATATCCCGGCACCACGATATCCAGCCATCTGGTCCTGTGTCGGAATGGTCGTGGGGCTCTATGGAGTGCTCTACCTTCGGGTCGCCTGGCGGTTGGACGACGGCTGGCTGATTATCTTCATCGGCTGGCTGGGAAAAGTGCTCGGTTGCATCGGCATGTCCCTCACAATCAGCGACGAGTGGCCGCTGCGGATGTACATGGTGACTCTCTGCAATGACTTCATCTGGTTGTTGCCTTTCAGTCTCTACCTGCTGCGTGGTACCCGGCTGGCCGATCGACTCGCCTCATCCGCTGCTGTCGCTTCCGCCGTATCGCACGCGCTGGCGCTGCTCGCCACGGCACTGCTTTTACAAGGGGGCCTGCTTTCGGAACCAGAACCGGCGGCTCGCCTGCAGTTCATCGGTGACCGCTGGGCAGGCTGGGCTGCCGGCTGGGGATTGTGGATGCTGAGCGGGTTGACATTGATCGGATTCTACGCCTGGTGGGCTGGACGATTGCAACAGTCTGCCATCGTCACCTGGGCAGTCGTGCTGGCTTACATGGGAGTGGCCTGCGACCTGGGCGGTGAGTTCCTGACTGTCTTTGTCACCGGCGACCTGGCTCTGGCGGCTGTGGAATCAGCGACCTTTGTGCTGTCGAACTCCTTTAGCACGCTTGAACGGGCCAACACCATTTCCTCACCCCTGCTGGCCAACTCGCTATACACCATCGCCGGCATCATCTTGATGAGTCGTACTGGCGGGTTGCCCAGGCTGGTCCGCAGCCTGATGATAACGACCTGGCTGGCAGCCGGGGTGATGACGGTGGCGGCGATTTTCGATTACGGACCGGGACTTGTTGTCTCCACCCTTGTTCTTTTCCCCAGCTTGATCGCCTGGCAGGCCTGGATGGGACTCCGCTGGAGAAACAGATGCGACGCGTAGTGATCCTGGGAGGCAGAGGCCAGTTCGGCCGCGAGGCAGCGCGCCAGCTGACGCAGCTCGAGATTCCCGTTCTGATCGCCAGTCGTCGGCCGGGCAGCGACATTCAGCTGGATGCGAACGACCGGTCCGCCGTCGAGGCAGCACTGCGACCCGCAGATATTGTGCTCGACACAGCTGGACCGTTCCAACGCCGCACGATGGTCCTGGTGGAGCAGGCGATTGCGATCGGTTTCGACCTTGTAGACTTGAACGACTCGCTGTCCTACGCGCAGTTGCTGTCGAGTCACAGCCAGCAGGCCATCGACGCCGGTGTACGGATCATCAGCTCCTCGAGCAGCGTCTCCGTGCTAGCGGCGTTGGCGGTTGAGCAGTCCGGTATCGCATCGCCAGTTCGAATCTCCAGTCTGCTCGTTCCCGCCTCCCGTCACACGGCCCGGGCCGGTTCAGCTCGATCGTTAATCGCATCACTGGGGCGTCCGATCAGCTTCTGGAACGAAGGGCAGCTGCAGTCCTGTCGCGGCTGGAGGAGCTGGCGGCAGTTTGCCATGCCACAACCGCTGGATCTTGTCACCGGCTGGCAATTCGAATCGGCCGATGCACATTACCTGCCACAGATCTGGCCGACGCTCCAGCACGTGGCAATGTACATCGACACCAACACAGGGGCTATGAATCAGCTGTTGCGGCTGGCCTCACGATCTGCCATTGCACGCTGGGTACTCTCCGTCGGAGCTCGACCGGGTAGCTGGCTGGCACGTCGCTTCGGCTCCACAGCCAGTGGCCTGGCCTATGAAATCCAGGGGGCTGACGGTGAAGTTGCCATGATGGCGATGGTAGCCACAGATCGAGGCTATCGTTCGGCAGTGGCACCTGCGGTGCTGGCAACGGAACGTCTGGCAGGCGACACCGCTATTGCGGCGGGAATCGTCTTGCCACACCAGCAATTGGCAACTGGTTCGTTGTCAACTTACCTGGCAGGCATGGACCTTCAGATGCGGAAGATCACCGCGCCGGTGCGCGGATAGCTGTAAACCAGCCGAGTCTCTTGCAAGTCTTGATTGATCATAGCCGCGACTCTTCCGATAATGATTAATACGCAACCAAGCCCAGGCGACACCCACCATGCTCTCATTTGAATCAGCTCGATCGACCCGCCTCTGTGACGGCCTGGACCGTCGTCGCTGGCTGCAAGTGGGTGGACTGGGCGCATTTGGACTCAGCCTGCCACAGATGCTCGGTCAACCGCGCGTGCAGGCAGCGCCGGCATTGTCACCAGAAACATTTGGTAAGGCCAAGGCCTGCATCGTGCTGTTCCTGCTGGGTGGTCCACCGCAGCATGAAACCTGGGACCCCAAGCCCGACGCTCCGGCTGAAATCCGTGGCGACCTGCAATCGATACCGACAGCTAACCCGGAGTTGCGTGTAGGTGAGTTGATGCCGCGAACATCCAAGCTGGTGGACAAGATCGCGGTACTGAGGGGCATGTCGACGGATGACAATGCCCATTCAGCCAGCGGCTACTGGATGTTGACTGGTCGGCCACATGAACCGAAGAACAGCGAGAACGCGCCACATGGCCCTCCCAACGACGATCCCTGCCTGGCGGCCATGATCCGCCATTTGCGCGGCGACACAGCCAACATGCCAGGCTCGATAGTCGTGCCGGAAGATATCTGGAACACCGGACGAATTGCTTGGCCTGGCCAGGATGCCGGCTGGCTGGGCCGTTCAGCCGACCCCTGGCTGATCATGTGCGACCCCAACGCTAACGACTTCCAGGTGCCAGCCCTGGCACTGCAAGAGGACGTATCACCGCGACGGGTACGGCGCCGCGACAGCCTGCTGTCACAGTTGAATTCTGAATTGCAGCGGATGCACCAGGCTGGCTCAGTCAGTCACTGGTCCGGACTCAGGCAACGCGCCTTAAACATGCTTACATCGGACGCCGCGCGAAAGGCATTTTCCATCCAACAGGAAACGGACACGATGCGCGACACCTACGGTCGCAATCGTTTTGGACAGAGTGTCCTACTGGCTCGCAGATTGGTCGAAGCCGGTGTCTCGATGGTGCAGGTCAACTGGACCCGCTGGCAAGAGGACAAGGCGGTGGCGCCAGCCTGGGACACGCATGCCGGCAATTCAGCCAGATTGAAAGAAGCTCTGATGCCGCCGATGGACATGGCCTATTCGACTCTGCTTGAGGACCTGCAGCAGCGGGGGATGCTGGAGGAGACGCTGGTCGTCTGGATGGGCGAATTTGGCCGCACCCCCAAGATCAATGCCCGCGGTGGCCGCGATCACTGGGGACACGTCTATAGCGTGGCTCTGGCTGGAGCGGGAATTCAAGGTGGAGTGGTTCACGGTGCTTCGGACCGGATTGCCGGATATCCTGTTGCCGGCCGTCACGAACCCCAGGACCTGACCGCCACGATCTTTCATCTGATGGGTTATGCGCCTTACACGGAAATCCACGATCAGCAAGGTCGGCCGATGGTGATCAGCAGCGGCGATCCGATCCAGGCTGTGCTTGGTTAAAGAGTTGATCTTAACCTTGGGGCGTTCGCGGCCCTGCACGGACTGAGTAGCAGGGCACGTTTCCCTAACCCCTAACCTCATACAGCGCCTTTGCTAGAATAGTCAGCAGAGATCCTCAGGCGCATAAAAACCGGACCACATGCCCATCCACATCAACTGCCCGAGCTGCCAGAAGCCCTACCAGTTGAAAGACGAATTGGCTGGCAAGAAGACTCGCTGCCAGTGCGGGGCAGTCATCACGATACCCTTAGAGATTTCCCAGCCGGCTGCAGTTATTGAGCAACCAGCTGTCCCAGCTGCGAACGCTGGTCCGCTCGGTATCTCGTCGACCGCGGCGGTGCAGGGCAATCCCTTGTCCACCGTAGACCCACTCGGGTTGCCATCCTCGCAACCGCTCCCTGCGGCAGTCAGCCAACTGGCTGGTAGCCAACCACACCAGCCGCGGGCGAGTTACGCCCAGACAGAGACCCGGGGAATACCTGCCTGGATCCTCCCGATCGTGGCACTCCTGCTGGCAGCAATCCTGATCGGCGGGGGATACATGTTAATGCGTGGTGGAGGAGACAAGGTCGCAGATGCCCCGGACGACCAGTCACCGGGCGTGGTGATTGAACAACCCTCGTCCGGCACATCGACCGGTGGCGAAATCCCAGCCGATACGACCGGTTCAGCCTTACCGGACGATACCAGTGCGGGCATGACACCTGCCGCCGAAACGATTACCAACAGCATCGAGATGAAATTCGTCAAGGTCGAGCCACAGGGCGCCCGCATGATGGGGACCAAGGAACCGACTCTCGACGCCACCGCAGACGAAAAACCACCGCATCCAGTCAACTTCAACCTCTCCCTTCTGTTTGGCGTCCACGAGGTTACGCAGGCACAGTTCCAACAAGTGATGGAGTCGAATCCAAGTCACTTCCGTGGCGATGACCGGCCTGTCGACAGCGTCAGCTGGGACCAGGCGAGAGAGTTTTGCCAGAGATTATCAGACCTGACAGCGGAACGCAGGGCAGGTCGTGCTTACCGTTTACCCAGCGAAGCTGAGTGGGAGTACTTTGCGCGGGGTGGTGAGAAGACCGCTTATCACTTTGGTGACGATCCCGCCCAGCTCTCGACGCGCGCCTGGCACCAGGAGAATTCTCAAGGCAGCAGCCAGGCTGTTGGCAAGAAGACTCCCAACCCGCTTGGCCTCCACGACATGCTGGGGAACGTCTGGGAATGGTGCTCGGATTGGTACCATGACGAGTACTACCAGTTCTCGCCTGGCGACAGTCCGCGTGGTCCACGATCCGGTACAGTTCGCGTGCTGCGCGGTGGCAGCTGGGCAAACGGGTCGATCGCCTGCCGCGATGGGTTCCGCTTCTTTGGACATCCAGCCGTCAGCAACTCCCGCATTGGCTTCCGCGTCGTCTGTATTCCATCGGCCGGTAATTCAGCACCAGCTGCTTCTCTTTCGCAGATTGCCTCGTCAACCTTGGCGATTGGCAGCCCAGAAGATCTGGCTCGCACCACGATGGATATTTTCGCTGAGGGCAGGGGGGAGACCTTTGATTTACTGGTACCGAATCCTGTTGACCTTACGCGCTTGCCAACGTCGGTCTTCGATGAATATCCCTGCCGCGCCGTCGCGATCAAGGAATCGCTCGTCCATTACCGCCGGATTCCCAGCAATCTTCGCTTTGTGATGGGAATCAGTCGCAACGAAGCGGCCAAGAGGTACGGTGTTTCCTGGGCCGCCACACAAGTTGACGAGATTTTGGCACGTGCCATCGAGGGGACAACCGGGCTCCCCCATTGTCATTCAATCCGGATCAATTTCAGCTCATCCAACAATTCTGAACTTGGTTACTCGCTGTTCCTGAATGGGGCGGCCAATTTCAATGGCCGCTGGAAGATCACGAATCGGATCAGCCATGATGCCCTGCGGCCTGTCTACCCAGAGCCGCTGCCAACATCCGAATTGATCGTCAAGGACACAGGTTTTTCTACGACTCCGGTGGCAACCTTTACCGATGACGGGCTGGGCGTACACACGTATGATCCACTCTACATCCTTCAACTGGCACTTCCGGCCAAGCAAGTCCATAGCCGCGGGCTGGCCTATAACATCAACGCCGGATTGATTGCCTACGCATACGATGTGCGGACAAGCGACGACGGCAATCCGGCGATAGCCCAGGATGGCAGGATCACCGTCTGGAATACGGTCAGCGGTGCCGTTGTGCTTGACGACACATGGACCCATGAAGAGATCACCGCCACTCGACCCGATCTGGTGGGCAGTGACTTCGCCGGCCAACAGATGCGAATCCAGTTCACCAGTGATAGCACCCGGGTCGCACTCGGTCGCGACCGGGTCGTTTTTTGGGACCTCGCCCAGGGAAAAAAGGTCGAGGGCAGCAACCCGCCGGGACTGGCATGGAAGTTGTCTGAAAGTGGGGAAGCGGTGGCTGACCAATCAGCAGCTCCCAAGCAGGAAGTTATTGTCCAGAGTCCGTCCGGCAAGTTTCACCTGGCCGCCACGCGGAAGACGGATCAACGGGGCCGGATCTTTACCGAGCTACGTTTACTTGGTTCGAGTAACGAGGAAGTCAAGAAGCTCGTGCTGCCAGGTGAGATTCCGCGGCTGGTTTTCACCTTGGATGACCGGCCACTGGTGATGCACAAGCAGTTTATTCTTGATGTTAGTAGCGAACATACGCTGGCAGAAAAGTTCCGCTGGAACCATGAGAAACAGTTCGGTGAATTCATGATTGAGGACACCAGCGGCAACCAGCAGCGCATCGTGACTCGCTATGGCCGGACCTTTAATCGCTGGCTGTTACGCATCTGGGATGTCCCCAGCGGACGGGAGATCTTTGTCCCCAATGAAGGGCTTAACCGCTTTGACTTCTCAATCGACAAGCGGCACTCGCTCAGCCCCGATGGACGCTGGCTGGCAGTCAGTGACCAGAACCAGGTCAAGTTCTGGCAGGTTTTTGATCCGCTAGAGGAATGAGACAGTCCTCTACGACAGGCGACCAGTACGTGAAGTGTATGCAGCCGTAGGGGTTCAGTGCAATGCGCTGCTCGTCGCCGGCAAAGCCGGGATCGCCAATGTCGACGATTGCTTTGCATTGCCAGCCTCTCCGAAAACTCACCCCATCGTTGCCCGGCGGCGCCGCACCTGCTACCAATAACGCCGTGATCGTCACGCATTCATCTTCCACGCATCGGTTTCACCGAGAGGCTGCTACACCATGAGTCGAGCTGCTACTGACTACCGCTATGAGAAGCTGACCTGGCCCGAGATCAACGAGGCCATCGAGATGGAACAGATCTGCATCATCCCCTGCGGTGCAGTGGAACAACACGGCGACCACCTGCCTCTCGACGTCGACCTGATGTGCCCAGGCTCGATCGCCCGTGGCACGGGCGAGGCACTGCCGGACAAGGTGCTGGTGCTGCCGATCGTCGCTTATGGGTACACCGGGCATGTGATGGACTTTCCCGGCACCATCAACACGCATTATGAGACTTTCATCAAGCAGGTGCTGGATATCACCCAGTCGCTGGCCTATCACGGCTTCAAGAAGATCATCCTGCTCAACGGCCATGGATCCAATATGCCCAACCTGGACCTGGCGGCTCGTCGCACAAACCTGGAAACCGACGCCGAGTGCATTCTTGTTCCCTGGTGGAACCTGCTCTCGGTCGATCCGGATTTCCTGCCCAACTGGCGCGAGAGCGAATTCCCCGGTGGCTTCTCCCATGCCTGTGAACTGGAAACGTCACTCTACCTGTACCTCGATGAAGACGGAGTACGTAGCGACCGCATTCATAACCACATTTCCACGCTCAATGACGGTAATCCCTTCATCTGGGGAGACCTGATCGGTCACGGGCCAGCTGCGCTGACCAGTTGGACCAGCACCTACTCGCCGCGAGGCGTGATGGGACAGCCCGAGCTGGCCACGGTCGAAAAGGGTGAGCAGGTTTACAACGAAGCGGTCAAACAATTCAGCTCGCTGATCGAGTATTTCCACGCGCGGCCTAGCGACACGCGCCAGGCGCACCAGGCACGACCGACCAGTATGCCGATCCCCTGGAATCAGCGAGACATCCCTGCGGGCGACAAGTAGTCATACGCATTACACCTATGGAGCGAATCCGATGACACAACAACCCCTCTCTCATAAGCTGGCCGACTGGAAGCGACGAACCTTTCTCCTCACCGGAACCTGGCTGCCATTAATCCCGCTGCTGGAAGATCGTGTCGTCGGTATCCAGCGTGACCGTGTTGCTGTGGCAGATAACCTGTTCCAGCTAGGCGTCGCTTCCGGCGACCCGGAACCCGATGGTTTCGTGATCTGGACACGACTGGCGCCCCAGCCGCTGGAGGGAGGCGGTATGCCAGACAGCAACGTGCGAGTCAATTGGCAGGTCTACGCCGATGAATCCGGTACGAAGGTTATACAGAGTGGTAGCACAACGGCGACTCCGCAACTGGGTCACAGTGTGCATGTTGAAGTGCACGGGCTGAAGCCCGATCGCTGGTACTGGTACCGCTTTCAGGTCGGCACGGAAACCAGCCCCATGGGCCGCTCACGGACAACGCCATCCCACCGGGTAATGCCGGAGAGGCTGCGGTTCGCTTTCGCCTCCTGCCAGCACTTTGAATATGGCCACTTCACCGCGCTGGGACACATGGCCGCAGCCGACCTCGATTTGATCGTGCATCTCGGCGACTATATCTACGAGTACGCGGGAAATGACAGCCGTGTCCGCAAGCACAGCGGGCCGGAGACCACGGAACTGGTCCATTACCGGAACCGGCTGGCACAGTATAAGACCGATCAGCATCTGCAGGCGGCCCACGCCAGTTGCCCGTGGATCGTGACCTGGGATGACCATGAGTTCGACAATAACTATGCCGACCTGGTGTCCGAGGAACCGGATATCGCTGTCGATACCTTCCTGAAACGACGCGCCAATGCTTACCAGGCCTACTACGAACACATGCCGCTGCGCCGCAGGTCGGTTCCCCGTGGACCCGATATGACACTCTACCGTGGAGTCCAGTACGGTCGGCTGGCCGATTTTGATGTACTGGATACTCGCCAGTATCGTTCCGACCAGCCAAACGACGATGGCAATAAACCACTCGGGGGCGCCGTCTATGACAAGCAGGCCACGGTGCTCGGCGATGACCAGGAAAAATGGCTGACGCGGCGGTTGCTGCGATCCAGCTGCCGCTGGAATATCCTCGCCCAGCAGATCATGATGGGTCGCGCCGACCGCACGCCTGGTGAAGCCGCTAATTTTAGTATGGATCAGTGGTCCGGCTATGATCTGCCACGAACGCGGCTGCTAAAATTCCTGGCAGATCGCCAGATCAGTAACCCGGTAGTTCTGACCGGCGATATTCACAAGAACTGGGTCAATGACCTGAAACTGAACTTCGACAGGCCAGAGGAGGCAACCGTGGCCACGGAGTTTGTCGGTACTTCACTGACAAGTGGCGGTGACGGCATGGAAAAGTCAGCCGATCACGATGGCGTGCGAGCAGAAAACCCGTTCGTCAAGTTTTATAACGCCGAACGTGGCTACGTGCAGTGCACACTCACACCCCAGGCATGGCAGAGTGATTACCAGGTGGTGCCCTACGTCACGCGACCAGGCGCACCGTTGATCAGCCGCGCGTCGTTCGTGGTCGAATCGGGTCGCCCAGGTGCTGTTCAAATCTGAACCTGCCAGCGCACGCGACTGTCAGCCAGTTACTCTGATTCGGCAGATTCGAATGAGAGTTCGACAGTTTCACCAGCGTCGCCGACCGTGACATCTGAGACGCCGATGATTGAGTTTTCCTGAGCGGTGGGCGGATCCGCACCCTCTGTCTCTGTCGTGGCCGCGTAGGCATCGCCTTCTTCGTACAAGCTCATGGTAAACGCGGACAGGTTGGTAGCAGTCGATCCACCGCCCGGCGGTCTCTGCACGATCACCTGGTAATCTCCAGCAGGTGCTCCATCAAGCGGATCAGGCAGGGTACCAGGTCGGGCGCCCGGCCGAGTTCGCGGGACCCGTTGATAGGTCAGACTAAAGTTGCCACCGGCATCTGTCACACCGCTGACGATTCTTTGAACACGGTTTAACTCGCGAGCGTTCTCTGCGCTGGCTGGGAGGAAGCTGACCACCGCGCCCGACAGAGGCTTGTCGTTGAGAGTCACCGTACCGCTGACCGGTACAACATCGTTGATCTCGCTAGGATAGACCAACGAATCGGGGGCTTGAGGTGGCTTCTCGCCTCGCGCCACGGCATCGAGTGCCGTCATGTACCCTGCAACCGCTTTGTTTTTCAACAAGCTGTCATCCCGCTCCAGAACAATTGTACCCCGCATCGACTCCAGTGACGCTCCAGCCGCGATCTGGCCGTCGACACTCGGAATCAACTCCTGAGGATCTCTCATTGCAATCAAGACCAGATCGCCCGTGAGCGTGAAATTGGCCAGGAAAAATCCGCCCTCGCGTCTCCCGTCGAGGACAAGCTGAACGCGTTGAGGCGTGACATTGGGGTCCCAAATGTATGCTCCCAGGGCAACGTCATTTTGAGGCCCGTCAACCATCATCACCGATCCATCGCCGCGAAATACAATGCCGGATGACTCATCTTGCGGCACACTTTCACCGCCAACTGTCATAACCCGCCAGGCGCCATGATGGCGTATCGCGGCGGAGTTACTCTGCGAGCCAGTCTCCGTGTCTGCCGCCGACGGACCCGAAGTTGTATCGTTATTATCACCACTCGGACCGGCAGGATTTTGTTCCGTGGCTTGACCACAACCAAGCACAAGAGTAACGGTGGCCAACAGGACGAGAACAAGAGAGGTACGCATGCTAGGACTCCGACAAAGTTTCAATAGCCGACAGCACGATGGCATTGGCCAAGCCTCCCAACTGGGAATTGCAAACATGGTATCTTGGACCCCGTACCAATAGCAAGCTCTCCTCAGCAACATCTTCATCACAGCTGGAATCTATTCGATGGCACAACCACCTCGCACTCTCTGGAAATGCCTGTTAGTCCTGCAGTTTCTTGCCACAGTATTGCCTGCGGTCGAGCCTGGCAGCGTCGAGCAGCTGCGGGTTCGCGTCACCGGCCACGATTTCAATCGGCCCGCCGACTATCCAGGCATCGGCGACTTCGGCTGGGGCGGGAACATCGAAAGGCTGGCCGATGGCCGGCTCATGCTGGTTCACCAGTGGGGTTACTGGCACAGCAGCTTCTCACAGCCGCGAATGATCGAGCCGAAATTGGCCACACGATGGCGAGCCGAAGGCTGGCCGCTGGATTTTGATGCACCGACCGGCGGCCGTTCGATGGCGACTTACTCCAGCGATAACGGCAAGACGTGGACCCGCCCGGTGACGCTTGTAGACCATCCCCAGGATGACACTGCCTATGATGTCCTGCGCTGCCGGGATGGCAGCCTGATTTGCCTGCTCAGCGTACAGGCGCCGTGGTACGGTTACACCAAAGCTCCGGCGGAAATGCGTAACCTCCTGTCTGGCATGAACACCCGCCAGTTCTCCATTCGATCGTCAGACGCGGGTGCAAGCTGGACCAGGCCCCAGCCACTCAAGGGGCCAGGCACGTTTTATCAGCGCAGCCACGCGCCCGCGATTGAACTTGCTGACGGCTCCATCCTCTGGCCCACTTACTGCAGCGACACTGGCACCCAGGGAATGCTCTACGGAGCCCTGCATCGTTCCACCGACTCGGGCCAGACCTGGAAACTCTGGTCCACCATCCGTCGGGACGAGGTGAATCTCGATGAGCCAACGATTGCCCAAATGGCAGATGGCAGGATGGTGCTCGTGTGCCGCCCTGATGGCGGCGTATTCCACAGCGACGACATGGGCCGCACCTGGTCCCAGACGGGCAGGCTGGTCGACAGCGGCAAGGTCAAGGCACCCTGCCTGTTCGTGCTCTCCGATGGCACGCTTGTCTGCCTGGCTACCTACGGCAATCTGCGGCTGTTCATCAGCAAGGATGCTGGCGATAACTGGACCGGCGCGATTCCGCTTGATGCAAGTTGCTACGGCTACCCGGGCGGAATACTGCTCAAAGATGACTCGATCCTGGTTTCCTACGTTGCCAGCGGCCGTGCTCCCAGCACAATCTATGTTGCTCGTTTTGAGCTCAATAAGTCCCGTGACGGAATCCACCTGCTGCCAGTCGGCGGGCCGTAAGAAGAAAAACTTCTAGCTGTCGCCGGCGTTAGCGCTGTGCCTGGCCACTGGCTGTCGTCGGTAGTTCAGCAGGGTCCAATGGAACCGACTGGTACTCTTGTTCGCCCTCGACGATCTGAAGTCGAGAGTTGACGGCGAGATCGTGAAACACCTGTTCTTTGCCTGTCGGCCAGCGAACCAGCAGTTGGTCAATCACAGCAGCATCACCAACTCCGATTAGCAACGTCCCGGGCGATTGGTCATGGTGGCCATTTGCCTTGAATCGATCTCTCACGATCTGTCGGTCGCCAATGCGGATCACAACACGCGAGCCGACTGCCAGTCGATTGGAAGTCGTGCCCGTCAACTCAACCACAACCCGGTTCTGGTCACGTTCAAAACGATTGAGGAACAATCGTAGCGGCCCGCCGCCGACAGAACCAACAAGAAGATCGGGCCAGCCATCGCGGTTAAAATCGGCCACGATCACGCTGCGTGAATCCGAGTCGATATCTGCTCCGGTGGCGAAGGAGGCGTCCAGGAAAGTCTCACTGGAGCCCGGATTGAGGAACACGCGGTTGCGTTCATAAGCACTAACGTTGCTACCGTCACGGATCATTGAGAAAGCGTTCTCTGCCCAGAATTCGCCATTCTCGCTATCCAGTTCTCCCAATTCCGGCAGCGATGCCGTCCGATCGAGGGGCCGTGACACGACGGCCCGCCAGAGGCATGTTCAGCCGTCCGGCTTACCGCGGTCAAAACTCATGAAGCCCGTGGAGGCGTAAAGATCGAGAAAACCATCACCGTCAAGGTCAACCATGGCGGGCGAGTAGGCCCAGCCAACTCGATTGATTTTCCAGCTGGTACTGAATTCCTGGCAGCGAAGGCTGTCGGCCGTGCGGCGATAGAGTCGATTACCGGCGCACGATCCCTTGATCTGTTCGTAAATTGAACCGGGATAGTCTCCCTCTTCGACCTGGCCGATGATCCGGCGGCCCATCTTGGAAAACATGTTGGCAATATAGATCTCCGGGTAACCGTCATTGTCGAGGTCCCCGCTGGCAACGCCCATGCTGGTGGCATAGTCGCTGGTCCCGCTCTGCTGGGAGATATCTTCAAAAGTTCCGTCACCCTTGTTACGGAGCAGTACGTTGGTGCCAAAGTCGTTCGCCAGATAGGCATCGGGATAGGCGTCATCGTCATAGAACAGCCAATTCATGGCGGTCGTTTTCCGTAATCCAGCGCCGCTGTTTGTCTCGGCAGAGACATCACGAAATGTCCCGTTCCCCTCGTTATGCCAAAGCTGGTTACTCTCACCCGATTTGTCGTCACCAATCCAGGGCAACACCTGTTGGCCTGCGGGCATCTTGTCTGGCAGCTCATAGTACATGTAAAGATCCAGCAGCCCATCGCAGTCATAATCGATGACAGCGCAGCCCATCGGTTCACGCTTGAAGACCAAGCCACTCTGTTGGGTGATGTCCTCGAACCCCTTACCCTCGTTGTTGCGGTAGAAGTATCGCCCCATCACGAGGTCGGGATAACCATCGTTATCGAAATCGGTCCAGGCAACGACACTGGAGGCCTGCTCAGCAGTAAATTTCCAGTCCCGTAGCCCCATTTGACTCGCTACATCCGTAAACTGACGGCCACGAATATTTCTCAGTAACAGCGGCCGTCCCTTGTACGTTGCCACGGCGATATCTGGGTATCCATCTCGATCGTAATCATCCACGGCGAGCTGGAATCGGTATTGCTGGGCCTGTGCCGGCTCGACATTCCAGTTGTCGACCAGCGGCAGGATATTCAAGCCCGTTTCGTTGGTAACTTCCTCGAACAGAGAGCCTGCCGCAACTCGATGTGATACCGTCTGGACGGACCAGAGGCGTAGGGCAGCTGTCTTGCCCAGTTGATCTTCATCCTCAAAAACAAACTCAACCTCGTGAATCGATTCCTGGATACAGTTCAGTCCGGTTGGCGACATTCCCCTGGCACTCAGGAACAGCCGTGCCGACCACCCGCCTGATGTATCTGCCAGTTGGTGGATCCTCAGAACACGCATCGAGCTGGACTGGACCTCGCCCAGTCGGGCCATCAAGCCGACCATCAGCGTTGACCACTGGTCTGCCGAGATCGACTCGGGGTGATCGCTTTCCGGCAACAACCATTCCTGCACACCTGCCTGTTCACGTTCCGTGGCAGTGGATTCCGCGGGCCATTGTCCGCGAAAGTCATCCAGGCAGAGGTCCTTTAGGCCAGCAGCGTCGCCTGCCTGCCAGGCGTCTCGGAGAGCCTGCCCCAACCGTCGCTCCACGACAAACGTCACATGCTCGGCATCCCAGATTGCTTTCTGCTTGGCTGGATCCAGCTCAACATCGCTGGCAACCTGGCGGGGCTCGAGGTCCACCGACTGATCAGCCTGACTACAACCGATCAGCAGCGCCGCCATGAGAAGCAGCAGGGTCGAGCAGATGTGGTCAGGGAGACGTGACATGATGTCATTCAATACGTCAGTTAAGGGGATTTGTTCCCGCCGAACGCCTATTGAATAGTAGCATGCAGCTGGCACAGGGGCCAAAAATGAGCGACTCGCGGACAATCCTTAGCGGTAATGACGACGAACCACTGACGACCGACTTATCGCGCTTCTTCCGGGATCGGGACCAGGTAGGTATTACCATTCGCACAGGCTGCCGAAATGGTCGCTCCGCCCGGTGCGTACTCCGCCGAGTAAGCCACGCTGGGCAGCTTGATTGTGAAAGCTGCCGCGCCGTCCGCCACGTTCCGTACTGTTAGTGTGCCGGCGTGTCCGCAGGCCAGCAGTCGTTGGCCATTCTCTGAGAAGGCCACTCGATAGACCGCTTCTCCGGCCTCACCAATATTTCGCACCAGTTCACCGCTGGCGACATTCCACAATTTGATTATGCCCTGGCTGTCGGCAGCCACAACCATATCTGCTGCCGCGTTAAAGGCGGCATCATAGACGGCCGGCACGGTCTCACCTTCTGCCACGGTCGTCATCAGCGACTTGAGCTGAGCACCGTCAGCCACATTCCAGACGCGGACAGTACCATCTGCCGACGCGGAGACAAGCAGCTTGTCATCGTCACTAAAGCGAATACTGTAAACCGGGCCTTCGTGGCCAGCCAGCTGCCGAATAGCCTGGCCGGTTGCCAGATCCCAAAGCTGGATCATATTGTCAGCGCCACAACTGGCCGCCACCGAACCGTCACTATTGAGGTCCAGTCCATAGACGACATTGTGTCCATTCACCGCCAGCAATTCCGTGGGGCTGGCGATAGCCCATTCAAACACGATTCCTGAATCATCTGCGGAGAGAAACTCCTTGCCGCCCGGCAGGGAGCTCAAGACGGTCTGTGGCGCTGCGGCCAGCTGGTCCTGAAGCAAGGTGGCTTCGGCCAGGTCGTAAACGCGAAGATGGTTGTCGGATCCAGCAGCCAGTAGCGACGTGCCATCGCTGCCAAAAGCGAGTGCCGTCGTGGCGACGCCACTTTCAATCGTCTTCAGCAGGGCACCGTCCGCCAGGTTCCAGACCAGCAGGTTTCCGTTCGCGTCCGCTGCCGCTGCCTGACTCGCATCCTGGCTGATCGCCAGCTGGTTCAATGCTGCCGCTGCGCCGGCCAGCTGCCGTACGGCAGTTCCGTCGGCAGCAAACCACTTGACCTGGGGTTCCGTACCAATCACGCCGACCTGACTTGCATCCGGCAGCATCACAAAGCCGAGTAGTTTCTCTGCGTCGGCAGCGAACACCTGTTCGGCGGCAATATTCCAGAGCCTGACCGTTTTGTCGAAACCGCCGGTCACGACAGCCTTACCGTCAGCAGCCAGGCCGAGTGCTGTGACAGCTCCCTCATGACCGACAAAGGACTCCAGCAGCAGGCCAGTGGCAGCGTCCCAGGCCCGCGCGGTGCCATCGACCGAGCTACTGACAAGGCGAACGTTATCGGCCGAGATCGCCACGCCCAGCACCGATTCGGGGTGCTCAATCGTGAGGTCGGCGGCCAGGTTATTGGGATTGGCTGCCAGGGTCCAGGCGTAGACATTTTTATCCGCGCTGCTGGCAACTAGCCGTACCGCATCGGCAGAAATGGACAGCCCGGTGACGGCACCGGTAGGACCAGCTACCGTACCCGCAGCAACTCCGTCGGCGACATTCCAAAGTCGCACCGTCATATCGACACCACCGCTGATCAACTGGCTGCCATCCGGTTTGATTAGCAGGGCAGTCACCGCACCTGCATGGCCCGTGATAACAGACTGAACTGACAGGTCCTGGATCGACACATTGTTGGCACTGGTACTCAGGACACTCTTGCCATCGCTAGAAAGCGTAACGGCAGCAGCTTGTTCAGCCACGCTCACTCGCTCGATAACTCCAGCCAACTCACCATCCAGAATACGCGCCTGGCCGTCAGCTCCGGCAACCAGCAGCCGTGTTCCTTCTGTATCAAAATCAACTCGTGTGATCGCGGCTGCTGTGGCGAGCATGGTCATTGCGCCGGGAACTCCCGCCGCCAGAGGCCAACTATAGAGATTGCCATCGATCCCACCAGCGACGAGTCGAGCCCCGTCTTTTCGGATGGCCAGGGAAACCAGCGGCATCTCGCCTGCAGTAAGTTCATGTTTGACCGTGGCTGTTGCCTGGTCCCAGACACGTACGATATTATCCGGACCCGCCAGTACCAGCAGGGTTCCGTCTGGGGTCCAGGCCATGTCGGTCGTCGGCTTGTCCGCCAATTTGATAACGGCAGAAACTGCCGGTGTCCATTGACGCAGAGTCTTATCCCGGCCGGCGGAAAGAATGAAAGTTGAGTCGGGGTTCAAGTAGAGGTCTGCTAGAGGACCGCTGTGGCCAGCCAATTGCTGGAGTTCCAATCCGGTGGCCGCATCCCAGAAACGGATCACCCCGGCATCGTCTGCGCTGACGACTCGCGTGCCGTCCATATTGATCGCTACCCGCAGGACTGGCTTGGGATGAACAATACTGGCAGCAGGCTCGACCGCTGCATTGCCAATCGCAGTGGCCAGTTCCCAGCGATAAACCAGACTTCCACTGCCGGCAACAAGTTGTTTACCATCGGTCGAGATGGCCATATCCTGGATCGCCTCTGCGGCAGTCGTCAAAGTTGCCAGCGGTGCGGCGTCGGAAATTCTTGTACGGCGGATGATCTTATCAACTCCACCGCTGAACACCGAGGCTCCATCGATAGCCATCACAAGTTTCTGAATCGCGCCCTCGTGGGCGGGCAGCAGACGCACAAGTGCATACGTTCCCCGACGAAGTCCATTGTTCGTGTCGACGCCGAGGTAGCCAGCATCCAGCGGCGCGAATTCTGTCAGCAGGGCGGTGGCCGACGGTACGGCGATACCCTCCAGTAAGTTTCCCTGGGCGTCCCAGACCATCAGGTCGGCGCCACCACAGCTGAGTAGCCGCTGGCTGTCGCTACTGAAGCCAAGGCTGGTGACATTGGCGGCATGCCCCTGCAGCGATGCGATAGCAGCACCGTCTGCTGCATTCCAAAGCTTGACAATCTTGTCAGCACCGACCGACGCGAGCAGTTTTCCGTCAGCGGACAGTCGCACCAGCGAGACAGCAGCACCGTGGCTGACTGTACGGATGGCAGCTCCATCGGCAGTATTCCAGAGCCGCAGACTGGCATCAGCACTCGCAGATGCCAGCACAGCGCCTGCCACCGACAGCGAGGTGACGGCCTGAGTATGCCCAGCAATCGTCCGTACTTCTGCACCATCCGCAACATTCCATTGCTTGATGGTATTATCCGCTGCGCCACTGAACACCTGTGCTCCGTTTGCCGCAAAAGCAACTGAGCTCAGGGCGGCTGTATGACCTTCCAACAGAACCGGCTCGGCCGCTGCATCAGCGACGGTCCAGATCCGCGCCGTCATATCAGCGCTGCCCGAGACGAGTCGCGTTTTGTCTGGGCTAAATGCCAACGACGTAATGGCCGCGGTGTGTCCAACGAGTGTCACGGTCACAGCGCCGGTGGTGGCGTTGCGGACCTGGATCGTTGGTTTGCCAGCGATCACGCCAGCGATCGCCAGCAGTGTCTTGTCGGCACTGAATGTTGCAGCCGCGACGGTCGTTGCGACTCCTGCCGTGACCGTGGCGGCGTCGGGGATACTCCAGACCCGCAATGTTCCGTCCGCTCCACCACTTATTAATTGCGGTTCTGTCGGATGGTAGGCCAACGATGTGACCGGACCTGTATGTCCTCGCAGGGTCGCCAGGATGACACCGTCAGATGCCTTGAAGACCCGAATGGCCCCATCGTTCTGACCACTCGCCAGGTGACTTCCCTGGGGATGCATGGCCAGGCTGACCACCGTGCCAGTATGTCCTGGGAAAGCCCGCAACTGGGTCCCGGCAGCAGCGTCCATTTGCCGGATGGCGCCATCCGTCGAACCAGCCACGATCGTCTTGCCGTCCGAGACAGCCGCGGTGATTTCCGCAGGTATTTCCGCAACCGTGCGATCCGCGGTCAGTGGCAGATTCCACCACTTGACGAGTCCATCAGCTCCACTGCTGACCAACTGGGTTGCATCGGGCCGATAGGACAGTGCTGCCACCGCTCCGGTATGTGCCTGAACCCTTCCCGTGCTCGCTCCGTCAGTCACAGTGCTCAGCTGAATTGTGCCAGCAGCGTCGCCACTGGCCAACTGAACCCCATCTGCCTGGAAAGCGATTGCGGCCAGTTCCGCTCCACCTTCCGGAGCAATGGTCTGGGCAACTGCACCATCCTCAACGTTCCAGATCCGCAGACTTTTATCGTCGCTGCCGGTGGCAATCCACTTGCCATCGTTACTGACTGCAACAATCTGCACAGGTCCTGTGTGGCCAGCGAGGGGCCGTGCGGCCTGCGGAATATTCCAGAATCGAATCGTTCCATCTGCTCCGGCAGACATGCCCTGCGGCTGCGTGGGGTGCATAACAACAGCATGCACTGCACCGGCATGTCCCAGGATGACTCCGCTGCTAACAGCGTCGGCGGTATTCCAGAAGTGAATCTCGCCTTGTTCTGTTCCGGCAACGAGCAGTGACCCGTCCTTGTTAAGCCCGACCGTCTGAACGGGAGCTAGCTGTCCGGCATAAAGCTGCCCAACCTTGCCATCCTCGACCTGGACGGCACGCACTCGCCCCTCATCTGCGGCGTAGGCGGTCTTACCATCGGGGCTGAACACCACGGCACGAATGCCAGATTCGCTGGGGGGCACAACGCGAGGGTTAACAAGCGGCAGCGTCCAGCGTTTCACCGTGCCATTTGCGCCTGCGGTGATCAACTGCGGTGCGGTTGGGTGAAACGCCATACCCGCGATGACGCCCTGGTGGGCACCGACTTTACCGAGCAGCAAGCCGGTTTCGGGGTTCCAGAGTTGTACATTGCCAGCCACATCGCCACTTGCAAACAGGGTCGCGGTGAGGTTCGTTGCCAGCGAGGAAATCGCCTCCGGGTTTCGTCCCAGGCGGCGTGCTTCCTGTTCGCCGGCCGCCAGGATCTTGATTGACTTGTCAGCCGAGCCGGTGGCAACCCAGGCCCCCTCGGGGCCAACCAGGATGGCGGTCACGCCCATTCGATGATCTTCTCGCTGAGAGACCGGATCTGGAACAAACACATCCCAGAAGCGAATTGAATTGTCCCTGCCACCACTCAACAAGTGCCGACCGTCATCGCTGACGGCCAACGAGAGAACCTGGCCCTGGTGTCCTTCCAGCGTTCGCAGCAGCATGCCATCAGCCGCCTGCCAGATTTTGACTGAACCATCGTGTCCCGCCGTGACCACGATCTTGCCGCCCGGCACATACTGGGACTGCACAACACCACCAACATGGCCTGTCAGTGCCGTCAGCTCCTGGGCCGGCGCAGGACTCGTAAAGACAGCCACAAGCAGGAGCAGACCAAGGTACTGGCGCCAGAAGAAGGCGGGCGAGGCGAGAAGTTGAGTACCAGCGTGTAGCAGGGAATTCATCGGCCACCTCGGAAACGCAAGACATATAGACCGCGACAGGTTCGCGTGGGAGCAGCGGCTTCCTACTCCCTAGCGGTGTCAGTATATCGCGACCAAAGTCGCTCGTCGTGCTAATTTCCTGCCGCTTTGGCGTCCTCGCCCGCGCCGGCCGCTGCCTCTTCTTCTGGCGGCTGGGGGCTTTCAATCACCTGGATCGATTGGGCGTTCGTACCGTTCCAAATCCGCAGGATGCCGGCATGTCCGCCGGCGATCACGACCTGTCCGTTGGGACTACCGTCCACGGAGTAGAGATAATCGACGGCCCCGCCAAAGTTGCGGATGGCGCCGCCGTTATCCGAGTTGTTCATGCGCACGATCTGGTCACCCGAGCAGGCTACCGTGGTGTTCGTCTGACCGACGAATCGGATCGAAGTGACCTGCTTGTTATAGCCGCCAATGTTTCGAACCCGTTCGCCATTGACTGGATTCCAGATGCGGATCGTGTTGTCAGCACCGCTGCTGGCCAGGAAGCGGCCGTCACCTCGCCAGCTGACACCGAGAACATGGTTCGTGTGCCCCTCGCACTGGGCCACTTGCTTACCCGTGGCAATCTCAAACACCCGCACGTACTTGTCCGCCGACGCGGAAGCGACCAGCTTCCCATCGGGCGAGATTTCCACTCCGTTCACACCGTCGTTGTGTGCATCGGCAAGAGCCATTACTGGAGAACCGTCGGCCACATTCCAGACCTTGACTTCACCGCTCCGCGATGGCACCCCACCGCCGGTCGCCAGCAGCTCGCCATTCAGCGAAAAGTCGACAGTCACCACTCGATCAGCCAGCGTTTCCGGGTCCGTCGGCGATCCGATTACCCGCTCCAGCTCCCAACTCGGCTTGAGATTCCAGAGGATCGTGTTGTTGTCCATGGAACCCGAGATAATTGCCTGGTCGCTGAGGAAAGCCAGCGATTGGACCGACGCGGCGTGACCGACAAAGCTGGCCATGCTCTTACCATCGGTGCCATCCCAGGTATGCACGACACCCATATCACCACCACTGGCAAGCTGACTGCCATCGGGCGAAAACGAGAGTGAGCGGATGGGCTGTTCGGATTCAGTCGAAGCGACGGTGGCGGCTTCCAGATCTGTCGTCAGCTTTGCTACGCTGGCTTCCAGTTCAGCGATCTGTTGCGTGGCCGCTGGTACCGCCGCGGTGGCAGCAGCAAGTTCCAACGCAGCGATATCCTCTGCTGACTGCGCCGTCCGCTGGGTTGCCTGGCTGGCGGCCAGCGCCGTGACCCCTTCGGCATACGGCTTTCCTGTCTCGAGTGCCTTGGCGGCAGTACCTTCCGCCGCCGTGGCAGCATCCGCGGCTGCCTTGGTGGGAGCCGCCTTGGCGGCCTCTGTAGCGACTGCCCTGGCAGCTGCTGCTGTACTTGTGGTCTGGGCAGTTGCGGAGCGGGCCGCCAGTTCCTTGTTCTCCGGTTGCGCTGTACTTGCCGAAGCAAGCCGGGCAGCTGTATCGACTGCAATCTTGGCAGCGGCTGCTGCCTGCAGGGCTTGCTGGTCTGCCAGTTCCTTGCCGGCGGCAGCTTTTTGAGCAGCCGCAGCCGCCTCAATCGCCAGCTTCTCCGCAGCCGACTTGATGGTCGTGGCACTCGCCAGTGCATCGGCCTTGGCGGCCGTATCCGTCATGGCGTCTGTCAGGGCCTTCTTCGTGGCAACTTCCGCGGCGGTCTTGATCGGCAGCAGTGTCTGCGCGGCGGTCAACACTGCCTTGGCCGTTTCCAACTTGGTCATCGAGGTGTTCTTCTGGTCAGTCAACTTGGCTACCAGTCCCTGGGCGCGGACATCGCCCTTCATTTCGGAGACCTGGGCGCCATTGGTTCCATTCCAGAGTCGGATCGTACCGTTGTCGGAACCGGATGCGATCCGCTCACCGTCAGCACGGATAGCCAATGTGACCACCGGAGCACCATGATTCATCTGCCGGACGACTGGATTGGCGGCGGCCAGGTTCCAGTGCCGCACTGTACCGTCGAGGCTGCCGGAAACGAAAAACGTCTCGCTCAACGTCTCCAATGAAGTGATCGGCTGTGTATGACCTGGAATCTTCCGGTGCGAGAGCAACGGCCTGACCTGAACGGTACCGTCGATTACACCAGCCAACCGCCGCTCACCTTCCTGACCTACAGTCAACAGCGAAGCAGTAGCAAGGGGCCATTGGCTGATCAGCTGCTCAAGTTGGCCATCGGTCGAGTCTATCGCGATCAGCCGCCCTGCTGCACCTTCTTCCTGAGCCAGCAGCATGAGACCATCCTGGCTAAAGACAACGCGGTCCACGATGGCCGGCAGGCCCTCCACCTGGTTCGGCGCCAGCCCGGCGCCGTTGCCACCGTTCCAGAATTTGATCAGCTTATCTTCACCTGCGGTGGCCAGCATGCCGCCATCAGGTCGCATCGCTAGTGACCGAATCGGTCCACCGTGCGTACCGGCGTAGGCCTCGGCGCCAGTCTCGAGGGTATAACCCCGGTAGGCTCCATCTGCATAACCCGCGTATATCTGCGAGCCTGCTGGATTCACGGCAAGTCCCTTGACGGCATGTTCATGGACCGCCGCGGCTGCCTGAAATCGCACCGGCTGTATCAGGAGTTCAGATCCTGCCAGCAACTGAACCTGGGCCGCCTGTTTTGTAAATGTTGCCCCAACCAGTTCTGTGCCGGGGAAGGCCTGCATCAACTGGCCGTCGGCAACTCGCCAGAGATGGGCTCGCTGGTCAGCAGCAACGCTGACGATCGACAGTTTATCGGCACTGAATTGGTGCGTACGCACGGCGCTTGCATGCCCCACCAGGGTCTGCAGCAAGGCCCCGTCGGAAAGCTGGTAGAGTGCCAGGCTGTTGTCGTCCAGAGCGACGGAGAAGAGTGTACGGTCGTTGCAGAGGCTCGATGACAACGGCACGGCGGCCAATGTGACATTCCGTACAGGCTGGCTATTGGCCGGATTCCACTGCTTGAAGACCTTGTCTGCGGCCACAGAGACAGGCTGGTTGTTGGCAGCAAACCCCACACCCAGCACGGCTCCCGCATGGCCAGCAAAGTTGGCCACTTCCATGCCGTCGGCGATCGTCCAGGTCTTGACCAGCTTGTCGGCACCGCCGGTCACCAGTTGTGTGCCATCGCTGTTGAAACCGACAGCATGTACCGCTCCCTCGTGACCCAGCATGCGCCCGATCTCGGGGAACTTGGCATCGGCCAGCAACCAGATGCGGGCAGAGCCATCGGCCGATGCGGTCGCCAGCCTGGTATTGTCAGGACTGAATGCCAGCCCATGAATCGGTCCGTCATGGCCCATCAAGAGCTGAACGGTCTGGCCGCTTTCGACGTTGACCACAGCTACTGCCGGTCGATCCGAGCTGCTCGTCACAAATGCCAGCAGTGTTTGATCGGCGCTAACGGTTAGCGGTCCGGCAACTTGATGGCCGTGGGCGACTGGCTCGACCACTGGCCTGGCTTCAAGATTCCAGACCACAACCTGGCCCAGCGGATTAGCCGACACGATCCTGGTCCCACTTGCGTTGCCAGCGAGATGGCTGATCGCCGCGCCAGCATGATGCAGTTCGTCGACCAGTTTGCCACTCGTGGTGTCCCAGATACGAAGACTCTGTTCAGGCCCCGCTGTCGCCAACAGCACGCGTCGTTCATCTGCCGGCTGACCCTCGACGGGAATCGCGGTAATAAAATACAGCGCTGTGAGTGGTCCGGTGTGAGCCTGCCAGGCGCGTAGCGGCGGGCCCTCGAGTTCCTGGCGTAATTGAACCTGGCCGTCCGTTGTGGCCACGGCAACGAGTCGTGAGGTCGGGTCGATTGCGATGCTGGCAACGCCGGCGGGAGTCTCCTCGAGTGTCTGCTGGTAAGTTGCCGGCAGATGCCAGCTGCGAATCGTGTTGTCGTCGCTGGCGGAAATCAGGTATTCCCTGGTCAGCGGGGCAGGGCCATCACCAGCCGCCTCAAGCTCCTGCTCGCTGGGCGTCTGCCGAAGCAGCGAGAGTGCCGTGAGCGGTCCGGCCGTCTCAATGGTCTGCTGTAAAATACCGAGACCAAGATCCCAAATCCTGATCGTGTTATCCAGGCTGGCCGAATAAAGCAACTTCTCGTCGGAACTGACTCGCAGAGCCGTGATCCGGTCGGTATGACCGGTCATCGTCGAGGCGACTTCGCCACCCGCCAGGTTCCAGATCTGGATACTGTTGTTGGCGCTGGCAACAATTGCCTGCTGCCGTTGCCTGGCGACCGTTACGGCGAGGACGGCATCTGCATTTTCCAGCGTGTCTATTTGCACATCCCGCGGATAACGCCAGATCTTGGCGGTGCGGAAACCGCCCGAGGCGAGGCGATCACCCTGGTGGTTGAATCGCAGCGACTGGATCACATCCAGATGTGCGATGCCGGGACGTTGCTCCTTGCTCGCCTGCTGCAATGCCGGATCGGTCAAACGAGTGATCAACTGGCCGGTGGGTACGTGGTAGATAAATATCTGATTGGCACGACCACAGGCGGCAAACTGGCCATCAGGACTGACGGCGACCGCATATATTGGGCTGTTGCCAGGTGGCAAGTCTCGCCACTCCTGGGGAGATCCGCGACCGGCGATGGCCGATCCCTTGGCACCCTGGTCAATCCAGAGTTTGATCAGACCCAGTTCCTCGGAAGTCAACGCCTTGGCAGCCACGTCATTGTCCGCTGGCGGCATCGTCGGTTCGAGGCTATGTGATGCGACTTTGAGCAGCAGGCTTTCAGCACTACTACCAGGCAGGATTGCCGGTCCGGTATCACCGCCCTTGATCAGCGTGGCTGGCGTCTCCAGCACCAGTTCGCCATTGGCCTCGGTATTGTTGTGGCAGGCCAGACAGTTCCTGCGAAAAATCGGCAGGATCTCCTTGCCGAAATCCACATCGTCTTCACGTGTGACCGTGGCAATCTCGATCGGCGTTTGGCCCCTCGCTGGCAGCGCCAGGAGTGGCAGCATCAACAGGGGCAGCAGGAAGCGTCTCATTGTGAGGGGGGACCTCGTGGGGGGATTGGTGGTGCTCTTACTCCGTCTTCTTCACTTCCTCAACAATCAGCTGCAGTGGTTGCTCGACCGTCAGGTTTTGGTTGTTCAGCTTCAGTGTAACCCGCACCGTCAGCTGGTGTGTACCAACCGTCGCATTGGCCGCAGCGGTAATGGCCAGCGGTGCCTGGACCTGCCCGTTGGCGATCGCCACGTTGGGAATACTCAAGCCGGCAACCCCGCCTGGAATGACTGCCGCGACGGTAACCTCGTCAGCATAACCGTACAGTCGGGCTATCTGGACGGGCACGGCGAGCATCTCACCTTGCTTGACCTTGAGATCGGCGGGCGACGCTACCAGGGTAATCGGCGCCGGAGTGACTTTGATCGTAAAGGGTGAGCTGACAAAGGGCAGATTGAATTCCTTCGGCTTGGCGGCGTTGGTCGTATCGGTCACCAGCTTGTCGGTTGCCGTCTTCAATTCTGCAGCGGCCTTGGCCAGCGCGGTCGCATCCTCAGTTTTCTTATCCTGAACCAGTTTTGCCTCATCGGCCTTGGTGGCGACAACTTTGGCGTCGTCCAATTCCTTCTGTGCCGTGACAACCGCGGCCTGGGCAGTCTTGAGCTTGGCGGCGGCGTCCTCGGCCGCTTTCTGGGCATTTGCAGCAGCAGTCTTGAGTCCCTCATCCTCGGGCTTGGCTGCCGCAGCTGCCTTTGCCTTTGCCGCTGCGTCTGTTGCCGCCTTGGCGGCGGTCTCGGCTGTCGCCAGCACCTTGTCCGCTGCCACCTTCTTCACGTCGGCTGCCTTGACAACAGCCACTGCGTCCACTGCCGCTTTGTCAGCGACCGTCTTCGCGTCCGTTTCCACTTTGGCTGCCGCGTCCGCATCGGCCTTGATCTGATCGACCTTTGTCTTCTTCTCCTGAGCGACAACAACCGCTTCCGGGTTACGGCTGTACTTGACCTTTTCAGCGGTGCCTCGCAGGTACATCGTGTATGTGCCAGGTGGCGTGTTGGCCTTCAGTTCGACCACGAATTCGCCGGTCTCGGCATTCGCATTGATTACCAGTTGCTTGACAGCTGCATTCGGCGGCTGGCCTGAGGCGTTCAAAGTCAGCTTACCCTTGAATTCACCACGCCGCTTGTAGGTGAACTTGACGTTTTGAGCTCGCGGAGCTTCCACGACCGACCCGTCGCCTAGCTCCAGGCCGATGATCTCGTTTTCCAAGCTGGAAATGGCGATCGCCAGAGCCGACGTCAAACGGCTGACCGGCGTATTACCCACGTTGTTACCTTGCTGGGGATTGCCCGCCCAGTTAATGGTGGCGAATCGCCCTGGTCTGCTAACCGATTCGCCATTCACAGTCGATTCCGTTATCAGCGTGAATTGACCTGTCGCGGGCGCTGCATCGGCCGCACACCGCAATTCCATCAGGGTACTGGTCATACCGGGGCCAATCGTAACTTCAGCCGCAGTCACACCGGCGGGAAGATTCGCTGCGGTGACTCGGATTTCCTCGTTGAATCCATTGCGACGGAAAGCGACCAGCTGGATCGGCAGCTGACCACCCTTACGCAACAAGACGCCTGAATAGCCACGCTCCGGTACTGCTACGACTCGGAAATCGGGTGTCCGCGGGCGAATCACCAGCCTGTAGGCCTGGCGGGGATCTTCCCGCAGCATATTGAGTGCGTCGTTGACCAGCACGCGGTAGGTTCCGTCGGCTGGCACATCGAAACGGTAGACGGGATCGGATGTGCGGGCGTCAAACAAGCCGGCCAAGGGCGTCGTCCCTTCCTGTACCGCGGCGATCAACTTGATCTGATCTTCCTCCTCACCCTCAGCAGCCGGAATAATCTGTTGAATAACGAGCCGGGCATCTGAGATCCGGTGATGACGTTCGCAGATCACTTCGACGATCAGTTCGTCGCCCTGCGTGGCCTCGAATGTGTACCAGTCATAGTCGGCACGTCCTTCGAATCGACCCGCCAAGTCGACTGGCAGCGTCAGCTGCTGCGCCTCAGTCGGCTGACTATTGGGTTCAACTTCCAGCAGCGGTTGCGTGTCGGTGATGCCAACCAGGATGGCATTGGAGGATCCTGTTGCCCCCTGCAACTGGAACGACGCCTGGTCGATACCGCCACTTACCGAATCGACGGCAACATGTCGCGGCACGGCGAATCTCTGTTCACCAGCCGGCAGCGGAATTGTCACGGCCAGCTTCTGCAACTCCACTCCGTCAATCATCACGCCTGCTGGCTGGCCACCTGGCAGATTACGTCCGAACAACGTGAAAGGCCTATCGCCGCCCGCCTCGCCCGCCGGCGGGAAGACATAGTCAATATGTGGCAGGTTACCGACAGCCAACCGATAGAAATACTCCGGTCCATTACGGTAGGCACTGTCGTAGACCTTGATCATGAAGCTGCCGTCGGCAGGTGTGATGAAGTCGACGAGCGGTTCGTTTTCACGCGTGCTGCGACTGTTACCGAGAACCCGGCCCTCGGAATTGACAACCACCACAACCGGGATCATGCGCGAGTCGATACTGCGCGCCTGGCAGCGAACGATAATCCGCTGTCCGGCTGTTGCCTGGCCAGTAAAATAGTCCACGTCAGCCGCTTGCGCCAGCTGTCCGAAGACGGCTGTCGGCAGCTCCAGTGCCTGAGCCTCATTTGCCTGGTTATTGCCTTCCACTTCTACGATCGTGACCAGTGCATCAATCACAAAGACGCGCGGGTTGGAGATCCCATATTTTCCGACGACTCGAACGTCATGATGTCCGGCCGGCACATCTCCGGCGACGGTCACAACGAACTCGTTGGGTACCACTTGCGGTTCTGTTTCAAACGCGCCCGGCTCGCGCATTTTCGGCTTGGCGGTGATGCCAGCATGCGTGAACTGTAGCTGGTTTACATCATCCAGATCGGTACCCTGGATGACGACGTCGATTTCCTGGCCTGGCTGGCCGGCGGCCGGCGTGATGGCAGTCAGCCGAACTTCGGGGATCTGGGCCGTGGCGGAGGCCAGACCGAACAGACTCGCGAGCACAAAGGCAGCGAGGCAACAGGAATATCGCAGCGACGCGTTCTGGCAAGTCCTCATCGATGATCCTCCTTGGGAATGGACGAGTGGCTTCTCGACATGCCCAGGCAGGCGACCATCCATGATCGCAGTGCATTTGCAGCTCAACTCTCGGTGCAGTTATCTAACGCACGAAAAGGAATTCCTTCGTGTTCAACAACGCCCAGAGCACATCTTCGAAAGCCTGTTTCTTGGTGGGCTGATTCTCCATGTACTGCAGGATCAGTTCCTTCTCGGCCGGCCTCGAAGCCCGCGAGAATGCCCAGAAGTAAAGTTCGTCAATCTTTTGCTCGTCCGTAAGCTCCTCGTTGGCTGCCAGCACAGCGGCGCGTCCATCGCCGGCGGCCAACTTGCCCTGGATATCCGTGGAGTTGAGCAAGTGCAGGGACTGGGCCAAGTTGGCGTCATCGCTGCGCTCACACTCACAGGCGCTAGCAGCCTGAGGCTTTCCGAAGACCATCAGGAAGTAATCGTTGAATCCGCTGTCGGGCAGTTGCACGGCTCGCGTACCAATCGGCATACCGGCAAAGTTGACCTGGGTCTTGGCCACTTGATTGATGGCATCGTAGAGCGGCTCGGCATTCATTCGCCGCGGGTAAAAGCTGGAGAAGTTTTGTGAGTCGGATTCGTTGAATTCGTTCGGTTCAGAACTCAGCTGGTAGGCGCTGGAACTGCAGATGTCGCGCACCAGCTGTTTCAGATCAAAGCCGTTCTTGACAAAGTTCTCAGCCAGTGCATCCAGCAATTCCGGGTTCGACGGCGGATTTGTGACCCGCATGTCGTCTTCCGGATCGACGATGCCGCGGCCGAAGAAGTGACGCCAGTAACGATTCACCAGGGCCTTGCCAAAGAAGGGGTTTTCTGGCTGACTCATCCAGTCAACGAGAGCATGACGTGGGTCTTCGTAAGCTGGAATATCGAGTGGCTCACTCCCCAGCCCGGTCGGCTTGAGATTCTCGTTTGTGCGAGGATTGCGTGATTGTGCCACGCCGCCACGATGGAAGACGGCGCCATTCGGGATCCCACCACGACTTGCTTTCAAACCTACCTGCGTGAAAAAGGCCTGAAAGCCGTAATAGTCATTCTGGCTCCATCGCTCAAAGGGATGGTGATGGCAACGAGCACATTGGATCCGCAAGCCCAGGAACAACTGGGCTGTATCTTCCGATTGTTCAACCACCGTATTGACCTGGGCAAACCAGGAAGCAGCGGGGTGGACTTCGGCATCGCCCGAGGCTGCCAGCACGTTGCGCACAAACTGGTTGTACGGCATGTTCTTCTGCAACGCGCGACGCGTCCAGTCGTGGAATGAAAAGGTCACCGTGTTGTTATTGTTGATCCGCTGGTTACGCAGAATCATGACCCACTTGTTAGCGAAATAGTCGCCGTAACCGGGATGCTCAAGCAGGTAGTCGACTAGCTTGTCCCGCTTCTGCGGATCCGTATCTGTCACAAACGAGCGAGCCTGCTCGGCGGTCGGCAAACGGCCGATCACGTCGAGGAAGACACGACGGATAAATGTCGAATCGTCGCACATCTCCGAAGGCGGAATCCCCAGCTTGACCAGCTTGCCAAAGATGTGCTGATCGATGTAATTCCTGGCGGTCGGTAGATCCGTGACTTCCAGGCCCAGCGGTATGCTGGCCCGGAAAACCGACACTTCACTCTGGAAACGGACCATCACGGCCACGTCGCCAGGTCGATCAAAAACACTCACCACTCCAACGGTATTGGTATCCGCCATCTCGGTGCTGTTTGATTCGTACTTGGCCAACCGCGTGACGTCGCTGACCGAGCCATCGTCGTAATGCGCCAGTACGCGAATCTGTTGTTGCGAATCCTGGTTCATCGTGCGGCGGGCAGGGACCACCTCGATCCGCTGCACCACAGGATCATCGTCCTCGCCGAAGGGTGATCCCTGTTCAATCCAGCGGATAAGCAACTCTGCTTCATAACTGGACTCATCCAATCGCCGGCCACCGCCGTGTGGAAGTGTGGCGGTTGCCTTGGCCAGCAACAAGCTAAACTCAGGCGCTGCTGGAAAGAGACGTCGGCCACGATGCTCCTTGACCAGCCACTCGTATCCCTCTGCAGGGTAGAAGCCCAGCAGCGACATTTTGAAACCATTCTGCCCGCCCGACTTGCCGTGGCAGCCGCCAGAATTGCAGCCCAGCTTGGTGAAGATCGGCACGATCTCATTGCCGTAATTGATCGGCCGCGGATTGCTGAATCGCTCAACATTCACATGCAGCGTCGTTTTCTTGCCGTCTGTGGTCGTGGCAGTTATGTCGGCTTCACCGTCGCCCAGCGGCACAACAAATCCACCCGCTTCGATCTGAATAACACCGGCCGGCTCAACCGCAAACGACACATTGCGCGTCAGGTCATGCTGCTGGCCGCTGTCATAGCTGCCGGTCACAACAAGCTGGCCTCGCGAGTTCGGTCCCTGCAGTAACAGGGCATTGTCCTCAAGGACCTCGAAACCGATCGCCGTCAGATTACCGCGTGGACCCAAGCCGGGAAACTCCGCAGCTGGAGCCAGTTGGCAGAACAACATGGCAATCAAGAATGTGCTAGCGCAACTCAAGCGACGGCAGCTGACTTCGGCACGCATCGGGTTTCCCCCTCAGGTGTTGCGATCTCTCAGGTTGTTCCTGACAGGTCAACAGTCCTGCTCGTGCTGGCGCGAGCCACGGGCCGCGGACAGCAACAAGCCGTTGACGCCAGAAACGCCCAACTGAAAAACAGCAGACAGGCCGCCGGGCCTGTCTGCCAGTTGCTTGTTACTAAACCAGTTCCTCGATCGGCTTGCCATCTTCCACCATGTAGACCGGTCGGCCCGCCTGGTTGATGAACTGGCTTTTCGTGTCGATACCCAGCACATGGAAAACAGTTGCCATCAGGTCCTGTGGATTAATCGGCGCGGTCTTGGGCACATCGACCTTGGCTGCCGATTCACCGACAACCTGGCCCATCTGCAAACCACCACCGGCCAATGCCAGCGTGCTGAGCGGAGCCCAGTGATCTCGACCCGAGTTGCCGTTAACCTTCGGCGTACGACCAAACTCACCGCTAATCACCAGCAGCGTGTTCTCATCCATACCACGTTGGCTGAGATCTTCCACCAGGGCAGCGACTGCGTGATCGAGCTGAGGCGAACGCCCATTCATGGCATTCTTGATGTTGCCATGCATGTCCCAACCACCATAGTTGAGTGTGACAAAGCCGCATCCTGACTCACACAGTCGACGGGCGGTCAACAGTTGCTGACCCAGTCCCGGGCCATAACGATCGACAACGCGTGGGTCCTCGTATTTCAGATCGAAGGCCTGTTGCGATTTGCTCAAGACGAGATTAAAGGCCTGTTGTTCAAAGGCATCCAGTCCATCCATCAGGCGACTGCGATCCGCCGCTCGATTGACGCTGTCCAGGCCCTTGAGTAAACCGCGACGATCGTCCAGTCGCTTGCGGTCGACGACCAGCGACATGTTGCGACGCGCCTGTCCACCCGGATCAAACGGGCTAAAGGCTGCTCCCAGGAATGCCGGGCCGTCACTGCCAATGCCGTTCAGCCGCACGTAGGTCGGCATGCCGGTCTGCAGGTTGTTAGCGCCCCGTGTGCGAGACACGATCGATCCGATCGAGGGACGACTGGGCAGGCCACCATTGTCAATGTTGCGGTTGTCATAACCGGTCATGACATAGTGAGTTCCGCCGCCATGGCCACTGTTGGTATGAGCAAAAGATCGCACGAATGCCATCTTGTCGCCGACCGCGGCCATTTTCGGGAAGGTCCCACCGATGGAAACACCGGCCATGGGCGTCTTGACTTCGCCGGTCGTGCTTCGATACTCCGAGGGAGCCGTCATCTTGGGATCAAATGTCTCGACATGTGTCGGTCCACCGGACAACCAGACCCAGATCACCGAGGTGTCCTTGGTGGAGTTGCCCGCCCTGGCCGCCTCGGCCCGGTTCCGCATCAAGTCAGCCAAGGTCAAAGTACCGAGGCCAAGTGATCCCACCTTGATGAAGTCGCGCCGTGTTGTGCCTTCACAATCCCTGGAACGTCGTTTCGAAGTCAAGCTTAACATGGGCAATTATCTCCTCGTGCGCCGGGTTACTCAGATGTCGTTAGTTAACTGCTACCCCCAACTTGTGCTGAAGCAGCTCGTCGTCGGGCTCTCTACCTCCATGCACAAGCTACCCGCCAGTCTAGAATTCGCCAGCAGGTTCCTGTATTAGATTGATCGTCATTCTAGGTGAAGTCCGTGTTTTTCCGCAATGAAAAAGTCCATTCTTTCGGCGCAAGGCTACCTATCTTACCTCAACGTGGCTTTATGGCGCCTTCCGCCCCCCCAGAAGATGTAAGACATCGCCAAGCACGTCCGCCTGGTCCTTAGAAGTCAGTTTTGCATCCCGGTAAACTCGATTGGTTATCACCCGGCTGCGGCGCCAACTCAGCACCTCAAGGGCCGCTTCGTCGTCCAGTTGCAGTAGCCGCTGAAGCTTGAGAGCTGAATCCCGATAGATCGTCAGCGGCACATATCGCAGTTGTAGTTCGGCGGCTAATTGCTTCAGCGACCGCTCAACAGCCGCCGTGTCCTCAGCCAGTACAACCACGAAAGCGGCCAGGCGATCTCGCCGATGCTCGCCAACCTGCTGATCAAGTTTCTGGATCAGCTGACTGACCGCAGGCGTGATCTTGCGGGTCAACAGACAAACCACCGGACGTGATCCATACCGACAAAAGTAGCAGAGCGACTTGCCCGCGGCGGGCCCGCTGCAATCTCGCACGTTGAATTGCGACAGCCGTGTTCCGATGGCTGGGCCAGCCTGCAGCTGATGAGCCACGATCGTCAAGAACAGCAGCCCTGCCGCCACGCATTGTGTCAAGCGAATCATATCTCGCCCGCTCCCCTGTTCTTGATCATGGCGAGTCCGCTGAGACATCAACGAAATGTCCCACTCCGCCACCACCAGCAATGATGATCCGTGAGCCATCGGGCGACAGGTCGGCGTAATTGGAGACCTGGTTGAGATTTCTTTCAAACAGTGGCTGTCCGTCTGCAGCGTTCCAGACGATCACGCGGCCGCCGTAACCACACGACAGCAAGCGATCGCCGGCAGTGTTGTAGCTGATCCGGTAGACAAAGTCCTTATGTCGGTCGAGCGTGCTGAGCAGCTCGCCAGTCAACAGATCAAACACGCGGATCTTCTTGTCCAGTCCAGCTACCGCTACCCGTTTGCCATCCGCATTCATCGTGACCGAGTAGAGACCGGCGTCGGCGGCCGAGACCTGCTTGAGTTGTCGACCACCGAGCACATCCCACAATCGCAATGTCTTGTCGGCACCGCAGGAGACGAGCAATGACCCGTCGGGACTGAAGGCGACACTGTAAACCGCGCCCTGGTGTCCACTCAGCTGTTTCAGCTGGTTCCCACCGTTGACGTCCCAGATCCGGATTGTCTGGTCGAGGCTAGCGGATGCAAAGATCTTCGAGTCATGATTGAAGGCCAGGCCGTAGATGCTGCTGCCGTGACCGGTAAATGTTTTGACAGCGTCGGGCGATGCATACAGCCACTGTCGCACCAAGCCATTCGCATGGCCGGTGACGAGGTGCCGATTGTCGTCCTGGAATAAAAGCGATACGACCGGCTGATCCGAAGTCAACTCGTACAACTCACGCACCTCGTCACCCGCGTCATAGACGCGAATCGTGCCATCGGCGAGTATTGCTGCCACCTTCTGATTGTCCGCACTGAATTGCAGCATCGTGACAGATTCCGGCAGTTCAAACGTCGTCCTCAGTTGCCCGTTGTTGATTGTCCAGAAGAGCAGCTTGTTGTCGGCAGTCGCAGCCGCCAGCTGAGAGCCGTCAGCCGCAGCCGTCATCGCCACGACGGGTTGCTCGGCACCTTCGAAGGCGCGGATAACCGTACCGTTGGCCATGTTCAAGAGCGCCAGCTGACCATCGTCGCTAGCCACAAGCAACTGGGCTCCATTGGCCAGCAGCTCACCTTCGCTGACTCCCATTTCGAAAACCTGGTAGGCAGCGGTGATGGCAGTTGTCTGCAGCTGCACGGTCTTGTCCATCCCGCCACTTGCGACTGCCAGGTCATCCTTGTAGTCGACGTCCAGGCAGGGGCCCTCATGGGCGGCAAACCATTCCAGCGGCATGCCGTCGACACTATTCCAGATTCTCGTACGCCCGTCCTCACAGCCTGTCACCAGGCGGCCGCCGTTATTGGAAAAGTCCAGACTGCTGACCGCAGCCGGATGGACCAGGCTGGAGTCAGGTTCGACGACCGCATCCGCAGCCAGGTCGGCCGCATTCTCTGGGTTGATTGTCCAGATATAGGCCGACTTGTCCTTGCTGGCCGCAGCCAGCAACTGGTTATTGGAGCTGATCGCCAGGCGATTGATAAGATCCTTGCCAGTCCCAAAGGTCCGCACCAGCTGACCGGTATCAAGCTGCCGCATCTGGACTCGCCCCTGGCCGTCGGCGGCGAACAGGAACTGCCCATTCGGTGACAGCGTATGGGCAGTTACCGCCTCAGGGTCCACCCGCCAGGCCGACAGGGCCGAGACAGGAAAGTTAAACAGGTTGCTCGCCGGGGCGTTAAGTCCCACCAGCAGTCGACCCGCGTCCGCCGTCAATGAGACTGCTGTGACAGGAGTCTCCACTGGAAAAGTCTCCAGCAGTTCGCCGTTGGCGAGATCATACAACTGGACAAGGTTGCCATGCCCCACCGCCGCACGCGTACCATCCGCTGAAACGCTGAGTGCAGGGAGCGTCTCGAGTGGAACGTCAGCCGTCTCCAGCTGATTAACAAGCTCGCCCGTTTCGGCGGACCATCGCTGAACGATTCCGGTGGCCGTGATCGTGACTGGATCCTGTTCGGCTCCTGCCAATTCCATTGCTGCAGGCACGACAGCGACCAACGGGGTTGGAGTGGCATCTACCAGCGTCCAGCGAGTAACGCCGCTGGATTCCCCTGCTGTGTACATCGAAGTTCCGTCACCAATAAAGCGCACTCCGACCACCGGCTTCTCGTCCGCCTGGACAACCTGCTGGACGCCAATCTTCCACCAGCTCGCTGTCTTATCAGCACTTCCACTGACCAGCGTTGCACCATCCGCCGAGAGTGAAACATCCAGCACAGCCTCGCTGTGCCCAGCCAGCTGCTCCAGTACCAGTCCACTGGCGACATCCCAGACCGTGACCAGCTTATCGTCGCCGGCAACGGCCAGTCGGGCGCCATCCAGACTCGGGCTGATGGCCCGGATCGGGGCAGTAGATGTCAGCATCGTGGATGCAGCCACCGCTGCTTCCGCCGGCTCTTCCGGTACCACCCAGATATACGCATTCATGTCGACCGAACCGGCAGATAACGAAGTCCCGTCTGCCGCCAGGGCCAGCGACGTCACAACATCGCTGGGTCCGCCGTAGGTGCCTGACTGGATGCCCTCGGTCAGGTTCCATTGACGAACAGTCTGGTCCATCCCGCCGCTGAAAAGTGACGTCCCATCCGGATTCAGAGCAAGGCTGGTAACGGCCCCTTCATGGCCGACGAGCAGGTCTGCCAGTGCAACTTGTTGAAGTACCGGTGTATTGGCATTGGTAATCAGCAGGGCGTCGGCATGCGCCCCATCGGCCGTCGGCGGAACCGCCGCGACAGCGGCAGACGGTGCCGGCAAGAGGAATTCCTGCTGCACTTGTCCCGCTGCGGTATCGACCAGTTTCAACTTGTTGTCCGCCGTCACGACCGCAAGTCGACCCTGCTGATCGTAGGCGACCCGCAGAACGGAGAGCTCGCTGAGAACGGCAACGGCTGGGCCAATTACCAACTCGGCGGCCGCACCGCTCAGTGGCCAGCGTCGCACTCCGACGGTGTCGCCAACAGAGATCTCGATACCAGCTAAACTGATCGCCAGACTGATTGGCACTCGATCGCCCAAGGCTGCCTCAAGCCGTTTTTCGCCACTCGCTGCATCCCAGCAACGCAGCTGCTTGTCACTGCCAGCCGTCACCAGCAGGCTACCATCTGTAGTCGCAGTAAACGCGAGGACCTCGACATCCGCCTGGCTTACTCGCTGAGCAGCAATATTCCATAAGCGTGCGGTCTTGTCCGTGCCGCCGCTGATAACGGTCGTTCCATCCGCGGCTATAGACGCGACAAGGACGGCCTCGGTGTGGCCGGCGAGTTGTTCAAGCACAAGCCCACTGGCGACATCCCAGACCGTCACCAGCTTGTCGTCTCCTGCCGTCACCAGCTTGCTGCCGTCGGCGCTGGCGCTAACCGCTCGCAACGGCATGGTCGAAACGAAAGTTCCGCTGGCGGCGATCGCTGCCGGCGTGATGGCTGCTGGAACCGGCCAGGCATAGGCGTTCTTGTCCTGGCTGGCTGCAAAAACCGACGTCCCATCACCCGCAAGGCTGACCGCTGTGACCACGTCCGTAGCTCCGGCGAAGCTGGCGTGCTGCTCCCCCGTAGCAATGTTCCACTGCCGAACCGTCTTATCCATCCCGCCGCTCACGAGCAGCGTGCCGGCCATGTCCATCGCCAGGTCGGTGACCTCACCCTCGTGGCCCAGCAGCAGGGCCAGCAGCGTGGGTTGTCGGAGTTGGAGAATACCGTCCGACTGCAGGGCGACCAGGGTGATCTTTCCGGCCTCGTCTGCCAGCAGGTTGGTTGACTGGAAACTGACCCCTTCGGCCGCCAACTGGGCTTCTCGAGGTGTCCCATCGGCATTCCAAACCCGTAGCTCGCCAGCGGCTGCGGAGATCAAGAGAGTTCCCTTGTTTCCGTAGTTGACCGATCTGACTGGCCCGGCATGGCCAGCCAGCGTGGCGATCGCCTGCCCGTTGGCTCGATTCCAGAGCCGGATCATGTTGTCTGCAGAACCGGCGGCAACCGTTGCCCCGTCTGGCGACAGTGCCAAGCTGGTCACGGCGGCGATGTTGGCGATGTTACCGGCGGCAGCACCGTTGGTCACATTCCAGCTTCGTACCGTATTGTCTGCCGCTCCGGAAACGAGAATATCGCCAAACAGTACCAGGCTACTGATCGCGCCAGCGTGGCCAGCCAGCAGGCGTATCTCCGTGTTGTCAGCCAGATTCCACTGGTGAATACCGTTGTCGTTACTGGCGCCAAAGACCTGTGTCGCATCCTTATTAAAGGACACGGCGGTAACGGGGCCAGGATGTTCGAACGATGTTATTTCAGCGAACTTGGCGTCTGCCAGGTCCCAGACGCGTAACGTCTTGTCAGCAGAACCAGAGACTACCTTGTTCCCTGTAGCATCAAATGCCAGTGCGGTAACCGGCGCCTGGTGTCCCAGCAACTCGAACAACACCTTGCCACTGGCAACTTCTCGTATCAGGATTCCCGCCCGTTCCTGGACAGGCATTGCGATCGCTATCCGGCTCTTGTCCGCGCTGAAAGCAATCGCCGCGACCTGGCCCTGACGATCTACAAAAGCACGCGGATCTGGCGGTACCTGCCAGGAGCGAATTGTACCGTCGACTCCGGCCGAGTAGATCTGGCCCGGCTGCGAGCCAAGCAGTACTGCAGAGACTGCACCTGCATGACCACGAAAGGCATTCAGAACGGCACCATCGGCGACGTTCCAGAGCTGCACAGCACCATTGGCTGTGCCCGCCCCGGCCAGGCTAGCATCTGGTTTGAGAGCCACGCTGCTGACGGCACCATCCTGGCCTGCCAGTGTTCGCTCTACTGCGCCCGTCTCGTTGCTGATCACCACAACTCCCGCCTCGC
>Ga0209089_10000445_pt1 | contig 38127 bp, 27 predicted proteins | sample ArcticOcean_MG_C_FD_187431 | JGI IMG/M metagenome (GOLD analysis project Ga0209089, IMG submission 187431) | Marine microbial communities from western Arctic Ocean - ArcticOcean_MG_CB2_150 (SPAdes) (version 2) | ecosystem: Environmental > Aquatic > Marine > Oceanic | place: Arctic Ocean: Canada...
TGCTAATGTTTGTTTAGAAGCTGTTAAAGCTGCAAGCAAATTAGGAATTACAATTTCTACTGATTTGAATTATCGTGCTAAACTTTGGAAGTATGGTGGGGATAGTGAAGCAATTATGACTGAACTAACGTCTTATTGTGATATAATTTTAGGAAATGAAGAAGATGCTGAGAAATATTTCGGTATAAAACCAGAAGGTTTAGATATAACAAAAGAAGGCCATAAGGTTAAGGCAGAAAGTTTTTTATCTGTATGTAAACAGATGATGAAAAAATTTCCAAATGCTAAAAAAGTTATTACAACCTTAAGAGGGTCCATTTCTGCTTCCCATAATACTTGGGCAGGTGTGATGTATAATAGAAAGAAAATGTATAAGAGTTCTGAATATCAAATTACAGATATAGTAGATAGAGTTGGTGGTGGTGATTCTTTTATGGGTGGGCTTATCTATGGCTTAATAAAATATAAGAATAATGATCAAAAAGCCCTCGATTTTGCAGTTGCAGCATCATGTTTAAAACATACAATTAAAGGAGATGCTAATTTAGTTTTAATTTCTGAAGTTGAGAAGTTAATGGGTGGTGATGCAAGTGGGAGAGTTTCAAGATAAAAATATAGTTATGGCACAATTTTCAAGATTACAAGTTGCAATACAGATGAAAGAATCTGGCTTAGTTCCATTGTTTTATAACAGTGATATTAACGTGGCTAAAGATATTTTAAAATCCTGTTATGATGGGGGAGCTCGTCTTTTAGAATTTACTAGCAGAGGAGATTTTGCTTATGAGATATTTGGTGATCTTATTAAATATGCATTGAAAGAACTTCCAGGCATGATATTAGGAGTTGGTTCCGTCACAGATGGTGCCGCCGCCTCATTATATATGCAAATGGGTGCAAATTTTATAGTTACACCTGTTTTAAGAGAGGATATTGCTATTTTGTGCAATAGAAGAAAGGTACTTTGGTTAGCAGGTTGTGGTTCATTATCAGAAATTGCCAAAGCAGAGGAATTAGGCTGTGAAATTGTTAAACTGTTTCCTGGAAGCACCTATGGTCCTGGATTTGTAAAAGCAATTAAAGGTCCTCAGCCATGGACATCAATTATGCCGACTGGAGGAGTTTCAACTGATCCTGAAAATTTAAAGTCATGGTTTGAGGCTGGAGTAGTATGTGTAGGAATGGGGTCAAAACTAATTTCAAAAGATATAGTTCTAAATAAAAAATATAGTGAGTTGACGGAAAAGGTATCGAAAACTTTAAATCTAATAAAAAAAATAAATAAAAAATCAAATTTTACATGAAAAAAATAATTAAAGAATATCTAGTAAATGTATTAATCTTTTTTGCTTTTTCTCACTTAAATTTTTCACAGTCTAATTGGGAATATCTTTTTAATGGTAAAAACTTTAACGGATGGGAAATAAAGCAAGGTACTGCGGATTTTGAAATTATTGATGGTGTTATTCAGGCCACTTCAATATTAAATTCCCCTAGTACATACATGGGAACAAAAAAAACATATGATGATTTTATACTTGAATATGAGGTTTTTGTTTCTCCAGGACTAAATTCCGGTGTTCAATTTAGAAGTGCTGTATATCCAAAAAATAAATTGGGTGGAAGAAAAGGTCAAGTTTATGGATATCAGTGTGAATTAGATACTGATAAATTTAGGTCTTGGACTGGGGGTATATATGATCAATCAAGAAGAGGTTTATTTTTATATCCTTTGACAAGAAATGAGAAAGGAAAAAATGCTTTTAACAATGGTGAGTGGAATAAAGTTAGAATTGAGGCTTTAGGAAATGTAATAAGAACTTGGGTTAATGGAATTCAATGTTCAAATTTAATTGATGATACATCAAAAACTGGTTTTATAGCTCTTCAAATACATTCAATTAAAGATGAGTCAAAGCAAGGTAAAGTTGTTAAATGGAAAAATATTAAAATCCTAACAAAGAACTTTGAAAATAATAGTTGGCCAACTGAAAGTTATGCTACTGAAATAAATAATATTGATAATATGTTGTCAGAAGATCAATTTTTCAAAGGTTGGAGGTTTTTATGGGATGGAAAAACAACTGATGGTTGGAGGGGTGCTAAATTAACATCTTTTCCACCCAAAGGTTGGGTTATAGAAGATGGAGTTTTAAAAGTGTTATCCTCCGGAGGAGCTGAGTCTAGAAATGGTGGTGATATTGTGACCAAAAAAAAATACAGCAATTTTGAATTAGAAGTTGACTTTAAGATTACAAAGGGAGCAAATAGTGGTATCAAGTATTTTGTAGATACAGAATTGAATAGAGGGGAAGGTTCATCAATTGGATTAGAATTTCAAATTCTTGATGATAAATCTCATCCGGATGCACAAAATGGTGTAATGGGAAATAGAACTGTAGGATCTTTGTATGACTTAATTACAGCTGAAAATTTACAAGAATCTAGAGGTAAAAGAGATGTTAAACCTGGAACTTGGCACAGAGCTAGAATTATGGTTGATGGAAGTGATGTTGAACACTGGTTAGATAACATTAAAATGCTCGAATTTAATAGACATTCTCAAATGTTTAATGCATTAATAAATTACAGTAAGTATAAAGTTTGGGAAGGATTTGGTCAAGCTGGTTCAGGTCATATTTTGTTACAGGATCATGGTGATGAGGTATGGTTTAAAAATATCAAAGTCCGTCAATTTTAAATATTCAATATGAAATCAAAAAATAGACGAAATTTTATCAAGAAAACATCAGCTGGAATCTTAGGAGTTGTTACATCCACTAGTTTTACTAATACTTCAGCAAAAAGCTACTCAAAAATAATTGGTGCCAATGATAGAATAAATGTAGCTATTCAAGGACTTGGAAGAAGATATCCTGCTTTTAAAAACTCTATTTCAAATAAAAAAAATAATATTCATTTATCTTATTTATGTGATGTAATGAAAAGTCAAAGAGAAAAAGCCTCAGAAGCCTTCTCTAAAGTAATTGATTATAAACCCAAATTAGAAAATGATATTAGAAATATTTTTGATGATAAGAAGGTAGATGCAATTTTTATGGCAACACCTGATCATTGGCATGCTCCTGGAGCTTGTATGGGTATGGAATCAGGGAAACACATATATTTAGAAAAGCCTTGTAGCCATAATTTATGGGAGAGTAAAATGTTAATATCTTATCAAAAATACTATGATAAAGTAGTTCAAATGGGTAATCAACAAAGGTCCTCAGATGAAACTATTGAGTTAATTAATGGAATTCATAACGGAATAATTGGTGATACACATCTAGCAATTGCTTTTTATCATAATGAAAGAACACGAGTTCCAAATCAAACTAAAATAGCTGCTCCTGATGGACTTGATTGGGATTTATTTCAAGGTCCTGCTCCAAGACGTGAATATACTAATGATACTTGGAATTATAATTGGCACTGGTATGGTTGGGATTATGGAACAGCAGAGATGGGAAATAATGCAACCCATGAATTGGATATTGCCAGATGGGCTTTACAGGTAAAACATCCATCACATGTTGATGTTTTTGCTGATAAATTTCAGTTTGTAGATGATGGATGGGATATGTATGATACTATGGAGGCAAGATTTAAATTTTCTAAAAATAAAATGATAACATGGGACGGACAAAGTAGAAATGGATATCAAAAATATAGTGGAGGTAGAGGAACAATTATTTATGGTTCCAATGGATCTGCTTTTGTAAATAGGTCTGGTTACAAAATATATGGATTAAATGGTAAGTTGGTTAAAGAGAATAATTCAAAATTAAAAAATAAAGAAAGTGGTCTTGCTCTAGGAGGAGGAGGGAATGCAACCGATAAACATGTTACAAATTTCTTCAATGCAATAAGAGGGAAAGAATACTTAAGGTCACCAATTGAACAAGGATCAATAAGTCAAACCCTTACCCATTATGCAAATATCTCTTATAGAATAGGTAAATCATTTGATATTGATGAAGAATCGGGTTTGATTTATGATAGAGATGCAATGAAGTTGTGGTCACGTGAATATGAGCCCGGATGGAAAATTAATACATTATAAATATTATGTTTAATATAAGGCCTACTATTTTCTTCACTTTTTTTATATCAGCTTTAATTGTTTTTGGTTGTACATCAACCAAATCTGAGAAACCTAATGTAATCATGATATTAGTGGATGATATGGGATTCTCTGATATTGGTTCCTATGGGAGTGAGATTAATACACCTAATCTTGATTTTTTAGCATCGAATGGTGTGCGATTTGCAAATGCCTATAATACTTCAAAATGTTTTCCATCAAGAGCATCTTTAATAACAGGGCTTTATTCTCAACAAATTGGTTATAATAAGTCCTTTTCAGAGGGAAGAATGAAAAATGCAATAACATTCGGAGAATTATTTAAATTGGGAGGATATAAGACATTATGGGCTGGTAAACATCATAGTAGAGAAAACCCAGTTAATAGAGGATTTGATCATTTTAGTGGTCTTTTTGATGGTGCCTCAAATCATTTTAACCCTGGTGAACAAAGACCTGGTGAAGGCATTCCTGCTCAAAAAAGAAATGCAGGAGACAGGAAATCTAAATACGATGCCCCATATAGAAATTGGGTTATTGAGGGTGAAATAATAAGTCCTTATACACCTAAAAAAGATTTTTATTCCACAGATGCATTTACTGACTATGCTATCAACTGGATAAATGATACAAAAGATAATAATCCATTTTTTCTTTATTTGGCATACACGGCTCCACACGATCCCTTAATGGCTTGGCCTGAGGATATTGAAAAATATAAAGGAATGTATCAAGATGGATTTGAAATTATCAGGAAAAAAAGGTTTTTAAAACAAAAGAATATGGGTATAATATCAAAAAATACCAATCTTTCTCTTGCTGAACATGAAAGATGGGAAAATTTATCTGATATTGAACAAAAAATAGAGTCTAAAAAAATGCAAGTTTATGCAGCTATGATTGACAGAATCGATCAAAATATTGGAAGGTTGCTAGATCTTTTGAAATCCAAAGGTGAACTCGATAATACATTAATTTTATTCGCATCTGATAATGGAGGCTCTTCTGAAAATGCTGAAAAAGAAGTGAATAATGTTGGCCCAATTGGAAGTTTAACCAATTGGAAATCTTTAAAAAAAAATTGGGCAAACGTTTCTAATACACCTTATAGAAATTATAAAAATTGGAGTCATGAGGGAGGTATAAAAACTCCATTAATTGCTTATTGGCCAAATGGAATTAAATACATCAACAGTATAATAAAAACACCAGTCCATTTTATCGATATCCTACCTACTTTTTCAGAAATTATCGATGTTCCATACCCTGAGGAATATAATGGTAAAAAAATTATACCAACACCAGGTAAAAGTTTTTGGGGTTATTTAAATGACAAGGATGAAGGACAAAGAATTGATCCATTGTTCTGGGAATGGCAACACGGTAAAGCAGTTAGATTAGGTGATTGGAAGCTCGTTTCATACAAAGATCTATGGGCTTTATATAATTTAAAAGAAGATCCGATTGAAGAGAATGATGTTATTGATCAATATCCTGAAATAAAAGATAAGCTTTCTATAATGTATGATAATTGGTTTAATGAAACAAAAATTGATTAAGATTAATAAAATATTCTTTTTTCTACTTATTTTTCTCTCTTTAACAAGTTGTGAAAATGAAAAGCCTAATATATTATGGATAACTGTTGAGGATATTAGTCCTGATCTTGGTTGTTATGGAGATGAAAATGCAAATACACCTGTATTAGATAAGCTTGCTTCAGAAGGTTTTATGTATACTAATGCTTTTGCAAATGCACCTGTATGTGCACCTGCAAGATCTGCTATAATAACAGGAATGTATCCTTCTTCAATTGGATCTTTACACATGAGATCCTATGCACAAAGTATTTCAGAATCAGGAGAACTTCCAGAAGAGTTTTTATTTTTTCCAGAAATTTTTAGAAATAACGGATATTATTGTACAAATAATGAGAAAGAAGATTATAATTTAAATATAAAAAGAAAAATTTGGGATGATTCAAGTTTGAAAGCTCATTGGAGAAATAGAAAAAATAAAAACAATCCTTTTTTTTCAGTATTTAATTTAAAAATGACTCATGAAAGTTGTATCAATGATAAAGAAAAACATGAACGATTAACTGAAACCCTTCCCCTTGAATTAAGGATTAATAAGGATAAAATTAATATTCCTACTTATTTTCCAGATAATCAAATAATTAGAACTTTAATGGCTAGACATTATGATAACATTTCTCAAATGGATATAAGAGTAGGGGAAATTCTAAATGATTTAAAAGAAGATGGTCTTGATAAAAATACAATTATTTTCTTTTATTCAGATCATGGTACAGGTATTCCAAGACATAAAAGATGGTTATTTGATTCTGGAGTAAAAGTTCCATTAATTGTTTATTTACCAAAAAAATATAGGAATTTTTATAATGTAAAACCAGGAACTTCAATAGACAGGTTGGTAAGTTTTGTTGATCTAGCCCCTACTGTATTGAATATTTCTAATCTTGATATTCCACAAAACATGCAAGGAAAACCATTTCTTGGAGATGATATAGAAAATGAAAATAATTATGTTTTTATTTCCAGAGGAAGAATGGATGAAAGATATGATATGCAAAGAGGAGTTCGGACCAAAGAATTCAAATATATTAGATATTATGAGCCTACTAAACCATATTATCAGTATATGAATACGCCTGAAAAAGGTGAAATAATGAAGGAAATTAGAAAAGCTCATAAAAATGGTACACTTCCTCAATTAGGAGAGTTACTAATGACTAAAAGTAAACCTTATGAATCCCTATATAATATAATAGATGACCCTATTGAAACTAAAGATTTGGCAAATAATCCTTTTTATAGAAATACACTTGATAAATTGAGGCTAGAACATGAAAAATTTATGAAAGATATTTTTGATATTGGATTAATTCCTGAGCCAATATTAAGATCATGGGAAGAAAAATATGATGATGATATATATAGTATTGTAAGAAATCATGATATTTTTTATGAAGATCTTCAAATAATGTCATCATCAAAAGATCAAAGGGTTTTAATTTCAGGCTTAGATCATCAAAGTGAGGCTGTAAGATTTTGGGCAGCTCAAAGTTTGGGTAATATCAAAGAAAAACTATCAAAAAATTTATTAAGTAAAATTTTATTTAAAATTAATGATGAAAATTTAAATGTATCTATTTCAATTTCTAGAATATTAATAAGACAAAATTTAAATGATGAGATTATCTTTAAAAAGTTAAAAATGGGTTTAATTGATAATAATGAATGGACAAGGTTGCAATCTGCTTTAGTTATTGATGAATTTAAAATTGCTGCAAAAAAATTAGAAAATTATATTGAAAAAAGTAAAGCTAATGATAAAAATAAGTATGTAGTTAGGGTTGTTAATAGGTCATTAAATAAACTCAACAATACTAATTTTATTGTTAAATAAAATTACTTTGAATATTATCAAAAATTAAGTAACTTAAGTGTGCGAACACGTAAAATTTTTTAAAAAAAATATAATGGATTTAAATAGAAGAAAATTTATAAAAAAAACATCTTTAGCATCAACAGCAGTCTTAACCTCTCTAGGGACATTAAATGCATCCAATATATTAACTGCAAAAAGTTATAGAAAAATTATTGGAGCCAATGATAGAATTAATGTTGGAGTTGTAGGTTTTTCAGGCCGTTTTAAAGGTTCTCTTTCTAAAGCATTTAATAATCATTCAAAATCTCAAAATGTAGAAATTGTAGGAGTTTCTGATATCTGGAATAGGCGAAGAGAGGAAGGTAAAGCTTTTCTAGAAAAGCAAACTGGGAATAAAATAACTGCATGGAGAAATAATGAAGAGATGTATGAGAAAAATGAAATTGATGCGGTTATTATTTCAACAGCAGATTTTCAACATGCTTTACATACGGTTGAAGCGGCAGAGGCAAAAAAAGATGTTTATGTTGAAAAGCCTTTTGCTGAAACTATGGAGGATGCTCGAATTGGAAAAAGGGCAGTTGATGAATCAGGAATTGTATTTCAAATAGGTTCTCAAAGAAGAAGTGGAATTAATTATCATGCTGCTAATAAGTTTATTAAATCTGGAGGTTTTGGTGATATAGTAATGGTTGAAATGAGTTGGAATGTTAATCAACCTGGAAGATGGAGAGTTTATCCAAATAAAGTAAAAGACATCAAAGAATCTGATGTTGATTGGAAAAGGTATTTAATGAATAGACCATATGTTGATTGGGATCCAAGAAAATACCTAGAATATAGGTTGTTTTGGCCTTTCTCTTCTGGAATTCCAGGTCAGTGGATGGCTCATCAAATAGATACAGTTCATTGGTTTACAAATCTTGCTCATCCAAGAAGTGTGGCTGCTAACGGTGGAATTTATTTGTGGAAAGATGGAAGAACTAATTTTGATACCATGACGGCAGTTATGGATTATGGACCTTCTAATGATCCCAGTTCAGGTTTTCAGGTTGTATATTCATCAAGATTTACTAATTCAGCTGGTGGAACTAAGGAAATATACTATTCTAATGCAGGAGAGCTAAATTTGCGTACAAATAAGGTTACATCTAATGGAGGATTAAATCAGAAGTTTTCAAGTGCGATGGGTATGAAACCTAATTTACTTGAAGAGTTCTCATTATCAGAAACTGCTTCAAAAGTTATTACATCTGCGGATACTGGAAATGACGGAATGACTAATACTCATATGCTTAATTGGCTAGAATGTATTAGAACCAGAAAAGAAACTAATGGTCCTGTTTTAGCTGGTTACAATCATTCTATTGCAAATATAATGACTACTGCAGCTTTAAGAACTGGATTAAAGGCCACATTTGATGAAAAGAATCAGGATGTTTTGGCTGGAGGAAAAGTTTTTAAATATTAAAATATTTTTTATGAAAAAAGTTTTATTTGTTTTATTATCTTTTTTCCTTTTCATTTCTTGTAACGAAAATGTAAAAGATTCAAAAAATATTTCAAAAGTCTTATTTAATAAGGATTCTGAAAACATGAAGATAGATGTTTTTTTGAATGGACAATTTTTTACTAGTTATATCTATAATAAAGAATATCCAAAACCAATTCTTTTCCCTGTAAAAGCTAAAAGTGGATTAACTGTAACCAGAGGTTTTCCATTAAATCCCATTCCTGGTGAAAGAACTGATCATCCTCATCAAATAGGTCATTGGTTTAATTATGGTAATGTTAATGGATTAGATTTTTGGAATAATTCGGATGCTATTCCTAAAAAGGATATGCATTTATATGGAAAAATTGTTCAGACAAAAATTTTAGAATTAAATCATAAAATGGGATATTTATTGTCCACTAGTCAATGGCAATCAAATTCAGGCGAGCATATTTTAACAGAGAAAACTAAATTTATTTTTTCGGAATTAGGTTCAACCAGAATTATTGATAGGATAACTGAACTAGAGGCAGTTAAAGATGTTTCATTTAAAGATAATAAGGAGGGTTTATTTGCAATTAGAGTAATAAGACAAATGGAACTTCCATCTAAAAAAGCTGGTAAATTTATTGATTCTAATGGATTAGTAACTGATGTTAAAGTACTTGATAATACTGGTGTTAATGGCAATTATCTAAGCAGTGAAGGTTTAAAAGGTGGAGATGTTTGGGGAACCAGAGCAAGATGGGTAAAATTGTATAGCAAGGTAAATGATCAAAATATTTCAATAACTATTATGGATAGTCCTAAAAATATAGGACATCCCTCATATTGGCATGCAAGAGATTATGGTCTCTTTTCAGCAAATAATTTGGGTCAGTCAGCTTTTTCACAAGGAAGAGAAGTTTTAAATTTTTCACTTAAATCAGGTGAGAAAATAAAGTTTAAACACAGAATGTTAATTAATAGTGGTGATGAATTAAGTACTGAACATATAGAAAATTTTTACAATGAATTTTCAGAAAATAAAACAGTAAAATTATTTAATGGAAAAAATTTAAATAAATGGGATCTTCCAAAAAATAATTTATGGTGGTCAATTAATGAAGATGGAATTTTAGTTGCAAAAAATGATCCTAAGCAAATTGGATCAAATCTTTTTACAAAAAAAAAATATAGTAATTTTTATTTAGAATTAGATTTTAAGTTTATTTCAGGGAAAATTGATTCAGGTGTCTTTATTAGAGGAAATCAATCTGAAACAAATCCACAAATACAAATTGGCGAATCAGGTTCACTTAAAAGAGATATGACAGGATCCCCATACATACCTAAAAAAGGTTATCCTATTGAAGCAAATGAAGTTTCAAAAAATTTAAAATTTGATGGATGGAATAAGATGGGAATAAAAGTTGTTGACAATAATTATATAATAAAATTAAACGGAGTTCAAATTTTAGACTATAACCACGAATATTCAAATTTACCTGGTCCTATAGGCTTACAAATTCATAAATCTAGAGACATGGAAATTTGGTTTAAGGATATTAATATTACAGAAATCTAATAAGATTTAATAATGCAAAACATTTTAGTATTTAAGAGAAAAAATATTATAGTTTATTTAATTGGATTCTTTTTTTATCAAACTGTTTTTACACAAATTTCCCAAAAATCACCAAATTTTATAGTAATATTAACAGATGACCAAAGTTGGGTAGGCACCTCTTTTTTAGTTGATCCGAATGATCCCAGATCCAAAAGTGATTATTATGTTACTCCTAACATGAAAAGATTGGCAAATATGGGAATGAGAATGACTAATGGATATGCCCCAGCCCCTTATTGTTCTCCTACTAGAAAAAGTATTTTAACAGGACTTAACCCAGCAAAACATGAATATCAAAAGGACAGAGATAATTGGACTAAAAAATTTAGAACAAGGTTAACAATTCCAAAAGTATTAAAAATGGCAAACCCAAACTATATTACTGCTCATTTTGGTAAATGGGATGCTAGGTATGATAATTTTACTCCTGAAGAAATGGGCTATGATTACAGTGATGGGTTAACAGTTAATAATACTGGAGGAGGAAAGCAAAACCTTGAAATAAATGGACTAACTAAGCCATATGTTTTGGGAAAAGATTGGCCTGAATCGATAGATGATCCAAAATTAATTTATTCTCTTACAAATAAAGCAATTGATTTTATAGAAAAACATCATAATAAAAACCCCTTTTTCATACAAATTTCTCATTATGCTGTTCATCTAGCAATTAATCATTCTAAAAGGTCTCTAGAAAATTTTAAAGAAAATGAAAAGGGAGAAAAACATTTTATCCCAGAATTTGCTGCAATGACACAGGATTTAGACAATGGAATAGGTGATTTATTAAATAAAATTATTGAACTAAATATTCTAAAAAACACATACATTGTTTTTTTATCAGATAATGGAGGAAGAAATTCTATTCCTTTAGGTCCAAAACAAATTAAACCAAGAAATTTTCCATTAAGGGATGGAAAAGGTTCAATGTATGAGGGAGGGATTAGAGTTCCATTTGTTGTTGTTGGTCCTGGTGTAGAGATGAACTCTTATTCAGATATTCCTGTTACTGGCTTAGACATTCTTCCAAGCTTGGCTGATTTAGCAGGATTTGAAATAAAGAATCTTCCTAAAATTATTGATGGAGGAAGTTTTAGAGATTTAATTCATTCAAAAAATGAAAAAGTTATTAAAAGAAATAATCCCTTTTTAATTTTTCATCATGCTGCTAATAGAAAACCTGAATCAGCTATCAGAGAGAATAATTATAAACTTGTAAAGAACTGGACCGATAAAAGTTTGGAACTTTTTGATCTTTCCTCAGATAAAGAAGAAGAAAATGATTTGTCATCAGTTTACCCTAAAATTGTTCAAGACTTAGAAAACAAATTGATTACATTTCTAAATAAAGCTAAAGCTGAAACTAAACGAACTAAATATTAAATAATGAAAAAACACATTTTAAATTTTATTTTTTGTGCAGTATTGATTTCATGTAACATGCCTAAAAATTCAAATGATAATGTTATTAAAAAACCAAATATATTATTTATTGTAACTGATGATTTAAATTGTGATTTAGGAGCATATAATCACCCACTAGTCAAAAGTCCTAACATTGATAAATTGGCTAAAAATGGAATTCTTTTTGAAAATGCTCATAATCAATATCCTTTGTGTGGACCATCTAGAGCTTCATTTATGACAAGTTTGTACACTGATCAAACTAATATTAAGGGAAATAATATTTTTGTTAGGCAAACTCTTCCTGATGTTACAACTCTTGCTGAAAGATTTAGACAAGAAGGTTATAATTCTGTAAGAATTGGCAAAATATATCATTATAGTAATCCAGGACATATAGGAACATCCAGCTTTGATGACCCTGATTCTTGGGATTATGTTATCAATCCTTATGGAAGAGATAAAAAAGAGGAACATAAAATAAATGGGATTAAAGAAGATTGGGGTGGAGGAGATTTAAGTTGGCTTGCTTCTGAGGGTTCTGATGAAGAACAGACCGACGGAATTGTTGCCTCTGAAGCAATTGAACATTTAGACTATTATTCTAATAACGGGCAAAATTTCTTTTTGGCTGTAGGTCTTTTTCGTCCACATGTACCTTTTGTAGCCCCGAAAAAATATTTTCAAATGTATTCAAGAGATGATATTAATGTTCCTCCATTGGATGACAACTTTTTAAAAACAATTCCATATCCAGCAGCAAGATCCCTTAGAGCTAAAAAAGAGCAAATTAACTTAGATAAAGAAATTGCTAAAACAGTTATTCAAGCATATTATGCAACTAATTCTTTTGTTGATGCTCAAATTGGAAGAATCTTAGATAAATTAAAAAAAACAGGATTAGATAAAAATACAATTGTTGTTTTTACATCTGATCATGGGTTCCATATGGGTGAGCATGGACATTACATGAAACAAACATTATTTAATAGTGCTACCCGTGTTCCTTTAATTTTTTCAGGACCAGGAATAAAAAAAGGAATTAGAATACCAAAATCGCCAGTTGAGTTAATTGATATATATCCCACTTTACTTGATATGTCTGGATTAGATATTCCAGGTTTTGTTTCTGGAAAAAGTTTGGTTCCAATATTTGAAGATCCTAAAATAAGTGTAAGAAAAAGTGCATTAACAAATTATAAAAAAGCAGGTTATGAGGGTTATTCTGCTAAAACTGATAGATATAGAATTACTAAGTGGGGAGAAAACGGAGAACATGGTTATGAACTTTATGACCATGACATAGATAAAAATGAAAATAAAAATCTTGCTAATAATCCAGATTATAAAAAGATTAAAGAAGAACTTATTGAACACTTAGATGATAGAATTAAAAATTCAAAAATATCCCCTGAAGGTATTACCCAAATCGATAATTATAGGCCAGTCAGTAAAGCAAAATATATGAGATATACACCTAAAAATGGTCAGAAATAAATTATATGAGCTCGAGAAGAAATTTTATTAAATCAAGTACATTTTCCCTTCCTTTGATATTATCGGGATCAACCATATTTTCTTGTGGTCTACCTATTTTAAATAAGGTAGATAATATTTCTCTTTATTTAATCAATGTTAATACTAAAAGGCATTTTAGCCATGGATCATGGAATAATAGACAGCATATTATTATTGAAATAAAAAGTGGAAATTTTTCTGGATGGGGAGAAACAAAAGTAAGTAATAATCAACCAGACTTTGATATTTATAAATGGATTGACAATTTTTCTTTTATTAAAGATTTAGGAATTCAGAATGCAATAAATAATATTAGAAAAAGTTTTTTTAATAGTCAAATATCAGCTAGGGTTAGTGAAGGTGTTTTAATAGCATTATATGATCTTTTGGGAAAAATAAATAAAAAACCAACAATTGAGATGTGGAATTTAGAAGGGAGAGATCCTGTTCCTGCTCTCTTTTGTATTTTAGAAAGAGATACTAGTATGGTTTTGGAAAAAGCAAAGATTGCAAAAGAGCAAAATATGCATAGATACGTTAAACTTAAAATGTTTGGCGAACTAGAAACTGACTTAAAAAATTTAATTGCACTTAGAGACTTTTTAGGGCCTAATAGCTTTATCAATGGGGATGCTAATTCCGGGTATAAAAATATTAAAAATTTAGATGAATTAGTAACCATATTAAATACTTTAAATCGTGCAGGAATGAATTCAATAGAAGATCCTGGTTTACACACAAAAGAAGATTGGGAATATTTAAATAAAAATGTTATTAATATGTCTCTAGTTCCTGATAAAATATTAAGACCAGCAAAAGAAAGTTTGAAATTTTACAGTAAAGAAATGGGAAAAATTTTTAATATACACCCTCACGTTCAAGGTTCATTTATTGAGTCAAATCAACTTGCTAAAATGATTATTGACTCTGAAAGAAAGCTCATGATTGGAGATGGTAGTTTAATTGGTGCTGCCTGTACTTTTTGGCAACAATTTGCAGTTGGAAATAAAGCTTTTTTTGTTGAAGCCATGGAAAAACCTCAAGAAGATTCTACTTTTTTAAACTGTATAATTGAAAAGTCAACTTCATTAAATAGTGAGGGTAAGGTTGTTCTAAATTTAAAACCTGGATTTGGATTAAAAGTAAATTCAGAAAAATTAAAAAAGGATTGTTCCTCTTATCATTCAATTTAGTTTTATGAAAAAATTAATTTTTATATTAATATCAATTAATTTTATTTTTTCTCAAGAAAGACCAGTTGATCTTGTTAATCCTTTAGTTGATTCAGCTAACTCAAGATGGTTCTTTTTCTCCTCTGCAACAAGGCCATTTGGAATGGTAAATTTAAGTCCTGATATGTTAGCTAATGGTGCTTGGGATTCTGGTTATAGATATAATCAAAAAAAAATTAGTTTTTTTAGTCATGTTCATGCTTGGCAACTTTCAGGTATACCAGTCTTACCCTTTAATGGAAAAGTTAAGGCACATATGGGGCCTAGTTATTATGGTTCGAACTATAGTCATCAAAATGAGAAGGTTTCCCCTGGTTATCATTCAATACATTTGGAAGATTACAATATAAAAACTGAACTTACATCTACTAAAAGGGTAGGGTTTCATAGATATAATTTTCCAAATAATAATTCAAGTTCAATTCTAATAGACCTTGGTGCTAATTTAGGGCCTAGTGGAACAAAAGAAGGCTATATTATAAAAAAAACAGATTTTAAATTAAATGGTTATACCATTTTAGATGAGACAAGAAGAAGGCCTAAACCAACAACCATTTATTTTTCAATTGAATTTAATAAACCTATGAAGGAACTAAGCTCATGGGAAAACGGAGTTCTTTTAGGAAAATCTGAAAAATATATTGGTGAAAAAGGAGGAGTTTATGCTCTTTTTGACACTGAAAATGATAAAGAAGTTTTAATGAAAGTTGGGATTTCATATGTAAGTATAAACCAGGCAGAACTTAATCTAAAAGAGGAATTGAACCATTGGGATTTTGATAGAATTGTTTTTGAATCAAAACAAGAATGGAATTCAATGTTAACAAGAATTGAAGTAAAGGGGGGGACAAAAGATCAAAAAGTGAGATTTTATACTGATTTGTGGCATGCACTTCAGGGTCGAAGAGTTATAAGTGATTATAATGGAAAGTATAGTGATATGACAGGTGATAAACAGATAATTAGACAAATTCCATTGGACAAATATGGTATACCTAAATTCAATCATTACAATTCAGATTCATTTTGGGGAGCTCAATGGACAATTAACATTTTGTGGCACCTTGTATATCCGGAAATTTCTGAGGAATTTATTAACTCTATGCTTCTAATGTATAAAGATGGTGGTTTAATTCCTAGAGGACCTTCAGGAGGTAATTATACTTATGTTATGACTGGTGCCTCTTCCACTCCTTTTATAGTTAGTGCTTACATGAAAGGAATAAAAGGTTTTGATGTGAATTTAGCTTACAAGGGTATGGTAAAGAATCATTTGCCAGGTGGAATTATGAGTAAGTCTGGCTATGAACATGAGACTAAAATAGGAGGAGGTTTAAATTATTATATTAATAAAGGATTTGTTCCTTTTCCACTATCTGACAAAAATTATGGTTATCATCAAAGTGGACCAGGTATGACCCTTGAATATGCTTATCAGGATTGGACATTAGCTCAAATGGCAAAGCATTTAGACAAAAAAGAAGACTATAGTATGTTTATTAAAAGATCTCAGAACTATAAGAACATATATGATTCAAATTATGGCTGGATGAGAGGAAGAAATATTGATGGCTCATGGACTGAGCCATATGATCCTTTATTTTATGAAAAAAAAGGTGGATTTGTTGAGGCCACACCCGCTTCATCTACTTGGTTTGTTCCACATGATCTTAATGGACTAGCAAAATTAATGGGTGGTCGAGAAATTGCTGCTAAAAGATTAAATCAATCCTTTTTAATTGCAGAACAACATAATTTTGTTTCTCATAATTTGAGAACTGATAAATTTGTTACAAGTGAAAGAAGAAAAGTTTTTATAAATTATGGGAATCAACCATCAATGCAAACAGCTTTTATTTTTAATTATTTTGGACAACCTTGGTTAACTCAAAAATGGTCAAGAGCAGTTATTGAAAAAGTTTATAGTGATGTTTCCCCTCAAAAGGGTTATAGTGGAGATGAAGATCAAGGTCTTATGGGTTCACTCGCAGTTATTATGAAAATGGGTTTATTTCAAATGAATGGAGGTACAGATATTAATCCAACCTACGATATATCAAGTCCAATATTTGATGAAATAACAATACATTTAAATAAAGATTATTACAGTGGAAAATCTTTTAAAATTATTTCCGAAAATAATTCGTCTGAAAATATTTATATTCAAAATGCGTATTTAAATGATATAGAATTAAATCAATCTTGGCTTTATCATAAAGATATAGTTAAAGGAGGTGTTTTAAAACTAAAACTTGGAAACAAACCAAATTATGAATGGGCTACTGTCATAATGTCTTTACCTAAAAATATGTCAGAATAATTTAATTAATTATGGATTCTATTGGCTTTGGAATTATTGGTACAGGTAATATTGCAAAAATTCATTCAGATTGTATAAATCAAATTGAAGGTGCGACTCTACATGGAGTTTTGACTAATTCTAAAAAAAGAAAAAAAGAAATTTTGAAAATTTTTAAAACAAAGGTTTATCAAAATATTGATGATTTTCTAGAAAATTCTAAAATTTCAATTGTCTGTATATGTAATGAAAGTGGAAAACATGGAAAAACAATTGAGAAAGTAGCAAATGCAAAAAAAAATATTTTATGTGAAAAACCTCTTGAAATTAATTTAGAAAGAATTGAAAAAATTGAAAGAATTATAAATAAAAATAAAATACTATTAGGTTGTGTTTTTCAAAATAGATTCAATCCTCAATATGTAAAATTAAAACAAATAATAGAGGCTGGGAAATTAGGTAAATTACTTTTAGTAAATGCTCAGGTAAATTGGTATAGAAGTCCAGAATATTATAAAAATTCCTGGAGAGGAACGAAAGAATTGGATGGTGGTGCAGCATTTATTAATCAAGCAATTCATACTATTGACTTAGTAATTGATTTAATGGGTGAAGTTAAAAATGTATCAGGATTTATCGATACTTTATTGCACGATATTGAAGGTGAAGATATAGGAGTTGCTTCAATTAGGTTTAAAAACAACGCATTGGGAACGATCTCCGTTGGAACTTTGTTTAATCCAGGGTTTCCTGAAAAAATTGAAATTTATGGAACAAAGGGAAATTTTATATTTCAAGGAGGAAAGATTATAAAACTTGAATTAATTGGTAAAAAAAATAAATTTAAAAGTAAAGTTAATGAACTTAATTCTAGTTCTAGTGATCCAATCGCAATTGGAACTGAACTTCATAAAGCAGTTATATTGGATATGATAAATTCTGTAAAAACAAAATCTTCTCCTTTTATTGATATCAATAAATCTAAACCATCAATTAAGTTAATAAATGAGATATATAAATTTTCAGAAAATTATAATTTATGAAAAAAATATTTTTCCAGCTTATTGTTTTTTTAGTCATTGTTTCATGTGATAATCCGAAAAAGGAATTGCCTAATATTATATTTATCATGGCAGATGATCTAGGTAGTGCTGAACTAGGGGCATATGGTCAGAAAAATATTTTTACACCAAATATTGATATCTTATCATCTGAAGGAATGTCATTTACTCAGGCATATTCCGGCTCTTCTGTTTGTGCTCCTGCAAGAAGTGTTTTGATGACTGGTTTACACACTGGCCACACTAGGGTTAGGGGTAATTTTGGATATGGGGGAGTAAGTGGTTTAGGAGGCAAAGAAGGAAGGGTGCCATTAAAAAATGAGGATATAACTATTGCAGAAATATTGAAAGATAATGGATACAAAACAGGGATGGTTGGTAAATGGGGACTTGGCGAACCAAATACAAGTGGAGAACCAAATAAAAAAGGGTTTGACTATTTTTTTGGTTTTTTAAATCAACGAAGAGCACATAGTTACTATCCAGATTATTTATGGGAAGACTCTCAAAAAATTATTCTAGAAAATAATGATGGAAAAGGGAAAGATTATTCTCACGATATATTTTTAAAAAAAACATTAGGTTTTATAGAAGAAAATATGAGTTCACCATTTTTTTTATACCTACCACTTTGTATTCCCCATTCAAATTTTGAAATTCCTGAGATATTAGATGTTTATAAAGAAAAAAAATGGAACAAAAAACAAAAGATTTATGCTTCTATGGTTAGTACAATGGACAATACGGTCGGAAAAATAATGGAAAAACTAAAGGATTTAGATATCGATAAAAATACCTATGTTTTTTTTACATCAGATAATGGTGCTGCTCAAATTGATGATGAATGGAAAATATTTAAAAGTAACGGACTTTTAAAAGGAAAAAAAAGAGATCCTTATGAAGGTGGAATCCGTGTTCCTTTAATAGTTAGAAACCCTTCTCTGATTAAAAAAAATTCCAAATCAGATATAGTAACTTATTTTCCCGATTTTTTCCCAACAATTTTGGAATTAATTAATGTAAATTATAGTAATAAAATTGATGGATTAAGTATAGCTCCCACATTATTTGGAGAAAAACAAAATTTTGATGATAGATATTTATATTGGGAGTTTTATGAACAAGATGGTTGGAAAGCTGCTAGATTTAAAAACTGGAAAGTAATTAAAAATAATATTCATTTTGGAACCGATCAACCAATAGAACTTTATAATTTAATTGATGATCCAAGTGAAGTAATTAATTTATCATCAAGGTTTCCAGATATTATAAAAAAAGCAGAAGAAATTTTTTTAGAAGCTCATATTCCCTCAGAAAATTGGTTTTGGAAATTTCAAAATAGTGAAGTGGAAAAAATATATAATCAATAATAACTTTAAAAAATGAAAAAAAATTTAATTGTGATTTTGTCTTTAATTTTTGTAAACTATGTTTTTTCACAAAATGACGAGATAAGTGAAGTGAAGAACCTTATCGAAAAAGTTTCTTCTTGGCAAAATAAACAAACTGATCATGTAGAGAAATATACTTTAACAAATTGGCATTTTTCAGCATATTATATTGGATTAATGAGGGCATATAAAGCCACTGGAAATAAAAAATACTACAATCATTTATATAATGTTGGAGAGACTCATAACTGGAAAACTCCTTATGACATGTATCATGCTGATAAAATTGCTATAGGCCAATTATATTTAGATTTATTTGATCAAGAAAAAAATCCTGAAATTATTGAAAATTTAAAATGGGTTTTAGATGCTCATATTTATAGGACTTCACCTGAACCTGATGTTAGGTACTTAAACAATCCCTATAATAAAGAGTGGTGGACTTGGTGTGATGCCCTTTTTATGGCTCCACCAACTTTTGCTAAAATGTATAAAATAACCGGTGAAAAAAAATATTTAGATTATGCAATTAAACATTGGTTTATTACAACTAATTACCTTTGGGATTCTAAAGAAAACCTTATCTATCGAGATGATAGATATTTTAACTTAAAAACAAGTTCAGAGAAAAAAATTTTTTGGAGCAGAGGAAACGGTTGGGTCTATGCTGGACTTGTGCATATGCTTGAAATTATCCCTAAAGATCATCCCAAAAGACCTGATTTTATTAAACAATTCAAGGGAATGTCTGAAAAACTTTTAGATCTTCAAGAAAGATCAAGTGATGGACTCTGGCGTTCAAATTTACTTGATCCAGGTATTTTTGCTTATTTAAATAAAAATGAAGATAAATTAATAGAAACTGAAAAGATTGATATTCCAGAAAATAGCGGTAGTAGTTTTTTTTGTTATGGATTTGCATGGGGAATAAATAACGGAATTTTAGATAAAGATTTATTCATGAACCCTATGAGATCTGCATGGAAAATGTTAAAATCTCATGTTAATGATGAAGGTAGATTAGGTTTTATTCAGCCTGTTGGAAAAGACCCAAAACCTTATGACAAGAATTCATGGCAAGAATTTGGAACTGGAGCTTTTTTATTAGCAGCATCTGAATACATTAATTTTTTAAATAAGGAGAGAAAAATTATAACGAAAGCAGAAAAGGGTAAATTAATCTATAAAAATGATTTAAATAACAAGGAAAGCATTCATAATTGGTCCATGGAAGGAAATGCTAAAACTGTTTTTAAAAATGGCTGGATGGAAATGTTTTCACCTAATAAATCTTCTCATCATGTTTTGTGGTGTCCTGAAAAATTTCCCTCAAGTTTTATTGCTGAATGGGAGATTCAAAATTTAAATTTAGATTCTGGATTATGCATTGTCTTTTTTGCAGCTAATGGAACTAATGGAGAAGATATATTAGATAATTCACTTAAAAAAAGAAATGGAGTTTTTAATCAATACACTAAAAGTGATTTAAATAATTATCATATTTCTTATTATGCAAATAACCCTAAAAAACCTGACAGACCATTTACACATTTAAGAAAAAATAAAGGATTTCAAACAGTTCAGTTTGGTCAAAAAGGAATTCCTTCTAAATCAAAGAATATTCATAAAATTCAACTGGTGAAATCAAAAGGTAGAATTATCATGAATATTGATGGAAATAAAATAATTGATTGGAATGATAACGGGAAAGAATCAGGTCCTATTTTAGGTTCTGGCAAACTAGCTTTTCGTCAAATGCAATGGACTCATTTTAGATATAAAAATTTTAAAGTTTGGGATTTAATATCAATTAAAGATTTTTAAAAAAAAAGTTTGATTAGAAAAATTTTATTTATTGTAGTAATAGGCTTACTGGTTAATTCTTGTAAAGAATATAAAATAAATTTTGAATCTGATTTTGAATTACCTGAGATGGTATATCCAAAATATAGGCAATGGCCCTCTCCTGTCAATGGAGAAATTGTATTATATAATAGTCCAAGTTTACAATGGCCTAATTCTGGAAAAAACAATAGTTATGATATTAAAATATCCAAGGATTCTGAATTTAAGACAAATCTCATTGAAAAGAATAATATTCCCTATTCATTTTATAATCCACATAAAAAGCTAGAAAAGGGAAAATGGTTTTGGAAATATAGAACTACTGATTCAAAATGGAGTAAATCACAATTTTTTTTAGTTAATGAAAAAACTATTGATTTTGTTTCTCCAAAATTAGATTTAATAATTAGTAAAATTTCAAATGAGCATCCTAGAGTTTGGATTGAAAAGTCTAATTGGAATGAATTTATTATTAATTCAAAAGACAGGCATGAATCAAAAATTATATTGAAAAAAGCAAATCAAATTATAGGTAAAAGAATTCCAAAAGAGAGTGATGCTGTAACAAATAAAAAAGGAAGAACTGAAAAAGAAACTACTAAAATAGAGAAAGATGCTAGTCAAAAGCTTGGATATGAAATGGGTTATTCTTTAGAGGCACTAATTAAAGCTTATATATTAACAAAAGATATTAAGTATTTTGATGAAGCAAAAAAATGGATGATGGAAGCATCTTCATGGGATCCAAATGGAATTACTCGTAAAAATGATTTTGGTGATGCTTTGATTATGAGTTCACTTGCAATGGGTTATGATGTGTTTTATGATATTTTAGATGAAAAAGAAAAAAAAATAATTTTAAATCACTCAAAAATTAGAGCAAATAATTTTTATGAAAATTGGAAAAATTATTTAGAGGACAGAAATTCCTCTATGCATGTATGGCAACATATTATTCATAGATTATTTAAAACATCTTTAGCTTTTATAAAAGATGAGCCTGATGCAGAAAAATGGCTTGATTATATTTATAATTTATGGATTACTCAAAACCCTAAGATGGGTGAGCAAGACGGAGCATGGTTTAATGGAACCGGATATGTTAGGATGGGCGTAATGACAATGTTGGATATTCCTTTAAAATTAAATTCTTATTCAAATTTTAATTTTTTTGAAGTTCCTTTTTATAAGAATTTCATGAAATGGTTAAGCTACGCATTTCCACCAGGCTCATCTCAAGATGGGTTTTGTAATGATGGCTACAAGTATCCAACTCCAAATAATGAGTATTTAGGTTTTTCTGATGCTATTTCTAGAATTTTAAATGACCCATATGCTAAGTTGTATAAAAAAAGAATTCAGGATCATTATAAAACTCTTGATGAGCCAATTATTGATCTAAATTTTAGACAACCTACTGTTCCAAAAAAAATATTTGAAGAAGAGGAATATGGGTGGTTTAGGTTAAGGTATGGATATAAAATGAAAATGTCTGATTTAAACTCTGATTTTAAATTGCCTGATGCAGAAATTTTCCCTCAAGTTGGTGTTGCTTATTTAAATTCAGATATAAATAATATTTCACAAAATTTAATGTTATCAATAAAAAGTTCACCATTTGGAGCGCAACTTGCACATACTCATGCCGAGCACAATACCTTTAATATTTCTTACAAGGGGAAAAGAATATTTTACAACACGGGTTACAGACCATGGCAAGGTGCGCCTCATACCAAAGCATGGTATAACCACACCCAGGGTCACAATGGTATTTTAATTAATGGAGAAGGACAACCTTATGATTCCGGTTCTTATGGTTTCCTCCCAAGATTTATTTCAGGGAATCAACTCTCTTATGTCTTAGGAGATGGATCTCATGCATATGAATCTCATGAGTCTAAAAAAATTGATTTGGGAGTTTCTAAATTTAAAAGACATTATATTTTATTAAAACCTAACATTATTATTATATATGATGATTTAGAAGCTGATAATCCATCCTATTGGACATGGTTGATTCATAATTATGATGGAATGGAATTAAGTAAAACTGAGAACAGCCTAACTACATTAAACAATGATTTAAATGGAAAGCTTAATTTATATGGTTCACAGGAGATATCATTTAATATAACGGATAAATTTTCAGTTGAACCAGTAAATATCCGTAATACTCTAGATGCTAATGGTAATATTGAAAATTTTAGGAACCACTGGCATTTTAATTCCAAAAATATTGAAAAAACTAAAAAAATGAGATTTTTATCAATTATTCAAGTTTCTGATGAAGGATTTTATTTACCAATAAAAAATGATATTAGAGATGAATATAAAATTGGTGATTGGAAAATATCAGTAAATCTTGATACGAATTTTGAATCTAAATTGATTATTAATAATGATGTTTCTAATTTAGAATTCATTTCATCACTTGACGAATCTGATGAATTACAAAATAATGAAAGTTTAGGAATGACTAGACTAATTGAAATTGTTAATGACAAACCATTAAAAAGATATTCATTGGATAATATACCATATAGTATAAATAAATTGATTAATTCAGAAAAATTATCAAATAATGAAAAATAATTTTTTTAAAATATATTTATTTATGCTTAATAAAATGTATGTTTTTTGTTTATTGTTTTTAGTTGCCTGTTCTAATACTAATATATCCAATCATCCAAATATATTAATGATTAGTGTTGATGATTTAAACGATTGGGTAGGAATTTATGAAGGACATCCAAATTCACACACTCCTAATATTGATCAGTTGGGATTAAATGCAGTAGTTTTTAAAAACGCTTATTCACAATCTCCTCTTTGTGGCCCATCTAGAGCTTCAATTCTTAGTGGATTAAGACCTACTTCATCAGGAATATATGGCCAAATTACCGATAATCAATTAAAAGATTTTTCAACTAAGAATGATATTCTTTTAATGCCTGAATTTTTTAAAAAACATGGCTATAAAACTTTTGGAGTTGGAAAAATTTCACATGGCCACATGCCTGATGGGGTTTTTGATGAGTCTGGTGGAAGAGTAAAAGGTTTTGGTCCAAAACCTGTAAATGGGGCTTATTTTAATTGGAATAAAAATGGTACAAGTACCGATTGGGGAGCATTTCCTATTTCTGATTCTTTAATGCCAGATTTTAAATCTGCAAATTGGATTAAAAAAAGACTTCAAGAAACTCATAAAGATCCTTTTTTTATGGCGGTTGGATTTTTAAGACCTCATGTACCATGGTATGTACCTCAAAAATGGTTTGATTTACACCCTTTAGATGAAATTAAACTTCCTCCTTATTTTAGAGAAGACTTAGATGATTTACCTGATTTTGCATTTAATTTTATTTATGGATATGATATGATGCCCACAACAGAATGGGCAATTAAAAATAAACAATGGAAAAAAATAGTTCAATCTTATTTAGCATCAATTTCTTTTGTTGATCATTACGTTGGTGAAGTGATTGATGCTTTAAATAATAGTATCTATAAAGAAAACACTATTATAGTTTTATTTTCAGACCACGGATATAGAATTGGAGAAAAAGGGATTTTTGCTAAACAAGCTCTTTGGGATGAAGCAGTAAAAGTCCCATTGATAATTAAACCTCCAAATTTCAATAAGTCAATTGAAATTAAAAATATAGTTGAACTCATAGATATTTATCCGACTTTGATTGACTTGGCAGGTTTACCTAATTATAAAAAAAATGAAGGAAAAAGTTTAGTTCCATTAATTGAAAATAAAAATAATTTTAATAAGAATTTCTCATTAACAACATTTGGATGGGGAAATCACAGTATTTCTTTAGATAATTATAAATATATTGTATATCGAGATAGTTCAGAAGAATTATATTATTTAAAAAATGATCCTAATTCTTGGAAAAATTTAGCTAATAATAAATCATATGATTCTATTAAAATTAGATTGAGAAATCTATTGCCTAAAAGGATAAAAAATGATAATGAATATCCTTTAATAAACAAATTTTTAGATGAGAAATGGTTAAATTATTGACACCTAAATATTAAATGAAAAAAATGAAATATATATTAATTATTACGTTATTAATTTTAAATTATTCATGCAAGAACGATCAAAAATTAGATAAACCAAATATAATTTACATTTTGGCAGATGATTTAGGATATGGAGATTTGTCAATTTATAATAAAAATTCAAAAATTTTTACCCCTAATATTGATTCCATTGGAGATGAAGGGATGGTTTTCTATGATATGCATTCTACTTCATCAGTATGTACTCCTACCAGATATAGTATTTTAACTGGGGAATATGCATGGAGAACTAGGCTCAAATATGGAGTGTTGTGGAGTTATGGAGAACCTTTAATTCTAGAGAATAAAAAAACAGTTGGGTCTATGCTTAAAAAATTTGGATATACAACTAGTGTTATTGGAAAGTGGCATTTAGGTTTAGGTTGGGCCACTAAAAATGAAATTTCTGAAACAAATTCTGATATCAGAGATTCGGGTCTAATTAGGGATATAAATGAAGATTTAATTGATTTTAGTAAAAACCCAACATTTGGACCACCTCAAAACGGATTTGATTATAGCTTTATTCTCCCATCATCACTTGACATTCCTCCTTACTTATATTTAGAAAACAATAAGTTTATAAAACCTGTGAATAACTATACTGATGGCAACAAACCAAATCATGATTCATCCGGAGCTTTTTGGAGAGCAGGTCCTATGGCAGAGGATTTTGAGATTGATCAAGTATTACCTACTTTTTTTGATAAATCAAAAGAATATATTAAAAGAGTTCAAAAAGAAGATAAACCTTTCTTTTTGTATTTACCTCTTCCTGGGCCCCATACACCATGGCTTCCACTTGACAGCTTTAGAGACACCTCCGAAGCAGGTGAATACGGAGACTTTGTAAAAATGATCGATTATCATGTAGGAGATTTATTAGATCATCTTAAATCACTGAATTTAGAGGAAAATACTATGGTGATTTTTACTAGTGATAATGGCCCTTATTGGTGGCCAGAATCCATTGAAAGATTTAATCACAAAGCTGCCTTAGAATTAAAGGGAATGAAAGGAGATATTTATGATGGTGGACATAGAATACCATTTATGGTTAAATACCCTGGCGTAGTAAAAGAAAAAAGTACAAATTCTGATGTTAATTCATTGGCCAGTTTAATGGGCACTTTAGGCGAAATGTTAGGAGAGGAATCTAATAATATAGGGATAGATAGTCATAGTTTTTACGATGCATTGATCAATGATAATTACAAAGCAGAACCCAAATCTATTATTCACCATTCTTCAAGGGGTTTCTTCTCGATTCGAAAAGGAAAATGGAAATTAATTGAAAATTTAGGGTCAGGAGGATTTTCAAAGCCAGTTTTTATTAAACCAAATCAAGGCGAGAATATATATAGTCTTTTTGATATGGATGAGGATATTTCTGAAATTAATAATTTATCAAATAAACATCCAGAAATAGTAAAGGATTTAATTATTGAAATGAATTCGATTAAAAAAAAATCTTCTAAATAAATCTATATAATAATTAAATGGTTAAAGACCACGCTTTAAAATATCCTTCAAATTTTACTAAATCAATTTCAATTATTCAGTTTGGAGGAGGAAATTTTATAAGAGCTTTTGTAGATTATGCTATTCAAATACTTAATGAACAATTTAATTTTAATGCCAAAATAACTATTGTTAAACCTACAAACAGTATTTCTTATCATAATTTTGTTGCCCAAAACTATAAGTTTCATGTTTTTTCAGAGGGAATTTTCAATAATAAAAAAATTAGAAAAGTTAAAATCATAGACTGTATTGAAAATATTATCAACCCTTACGAAGATTTTAAAAATTATCTTAAAATAGCTGAAAAAGAAAATTTAAAATTTATTTTTTCTAATACAACTGAACTAGGCTTAGTATTTGATCCGACTGATAAATTTAATATGGAGCCACCTAATTCATTTCCAGCAAAAATCACCCTATTATTGTTTAGAAGATATATGAAATTTAATGGTTCTTTTGAAAAAACATTAACCATTATTCCTTGTGAATTAATTGAAGATAATGCTTTTGTTCTTAGAGATTTAATATTAAAATATTGCGAATTATGGGGATTAGATAAAAAATTTAAAATCTGGATAAAGAATAATAATTTTTATAACTCTTTAGTTGATAGAATAGTGCCTGGCTTTCCTGAAAAAAAATTAAAACATTATACTTCGATGACTAAATTTAAGGACAATCATATTGTGGTTTGTGAGCCTTATTTTAAATGGATAATCCAAGCTAAAAAAGATTTTTCAAATGAATTTCCTTTAAATTTTGTAAATAATCTTGACGTTAAATTTGTTTCAGATATTTCTAAATTTAGAAATAGAAAAATAAGAATTTTAAATGGACTTCATACATGTTTAACTCCACTTTGTCTATTAAATAATATTGACTTAGTATCCGAATCATTGAAAGATTCATTTATTAAACATTTTGTTGAAAAACTTTTATATGACGAAATATTGGTTAGTATTGAAGACGATGAATACAAAGAGATTAAGGCTTTCTCTTTAAGTGTTATTGAGAGGTTTAAGAACCCTTATATAGACCATTATTATAAGTCTATATTATTAAATTCTATTTCAAAGTTTAAGGTTAGGGTTATTCCAAGCATTAAATCTTTTTTAGACACCAAATCTTTTCTTCCCCCAAATCTTATTTTTTCATTAGGTTGTTTAATTTATTATTATGGAAATCATAATGATGAAATAGATGATAATAAAAAGTACTTATTATTTTTTGATCAAGTTTTTAAAAATAAATCAGAAAATATAATTTCTAATTTGATTTTAAAAAATGATTCTTTATGGGGAATGGATCTTACATTGATAAAAAATTTGGAAAAATTTATTTCATATATTATTTGCGAATTAAAATCAAATAAAGTAGAAAAAGTTTATTTTAATTTTATAAAAAAAGTAAAAAAATCTAATAATTTTCTTTCTGTCTCAAAAAGAAGGAGTTCAGTTGATTAATGATTATATCTTATTTTAAAAAAAATAAGTAAAAAATAGAATTTAACTTTATAAGGATTATGAATTTTTTTAAATAAAATTTAGATGGAGAACAATTGGATTGCTATAATAATAATAATTATTACTTTTTTTTTAATACGTTTTATTGAAAAAAGTAAAAATCGATTTTCATTAATTTTTTCAAAATGGATTCCACCTATTTTATTAGCATTTATTTTTCCTGCGATTATTGTTTATTTGTTTGGACTTAATTTTGATAGCTCACCAATTTTTAGTTGGAATACAAGGTATCTCTATCCAATTACAATCTTTACTATTATGTCATCTATGTCCTTGAGTGACCTAAAAATAGTTGGACTTAAACCTTTGATTTTATTTTTAATTTCTTCTTTTATTATAACAATTGTTCCTGTTGTTTTGATTTTATTAATTGTTTATAATCCATTTGATTATCAATCTCTTATAATTGAAAATTCATTATGGAAAGGATTTGTTCCTGTTATAGGAAGTTGGATTGGAGGAAGTTCAAGTATGTTAGTTTTAAAAGAGTTTGTATTACTTAACGAAGAATTATTTCTTTCTGTTTTAGTAATAGATACAATTATTCAGAACATAGTTATGATTTTTCTTTTCCAATCAATTAAACATACAGATTATATTGATAAAAAATTTAATTTAGATAAACTTGAATTAATTACTTTAGATGAAAATAATTTAGTTTCAAAAAATTTAACTTTTACTCTATTTTTTTCTTTTTCAATCCCTCTAATTTTTATTTACTTAGATATAGATTTTTTATTTAATATTTTAGCTTTATCTATATTAGGATTGTTTTTTGGTAATTTCTTTAAAAGCTGGTCTAATAAAATCAATTTAAAAATTGGTTCTATAGGGATAATTTTGATAATGTCAATTATTGGATTAAAATTAACTTTTGACAGCTTTGAATTGCCTTTTGAATTTGTAATATTTATTATTTTCTGGATGCTAATTAATATAATTTTAATTACTCTAACAGGATTTTTATTAAAAACTTCTTTTACTTGGACTCCTATTGCATTAATGGCAAATATTGGTGGGATTTCAACATGTCCTGCGCTTGCTTCTGCTTACAATAAAAAATTAATGCCACATGCAATTGTCTTAGCAATTCTTAGTATGGCTACAGGAACATTTTGGGGTATATTATCTTTTACTCTAATAAAGTTTATTATTTAATTTTATAAAATCCAGATATTTTTACTTTTCTAATCCACTTGAAAAAAATTAAAATTGTTTTTATTATTATTATAAATGATATTCGTTTGCGCAAACATAAATCTAGCAAAAAAGTGTATTTAAATCAGGGTTTTTTATAAAATTTATATAAATTAGATATATATTAATAAATAATAATGAATAAAAATATTGAAGTTAGGTACGCAGCTTCACCAAGAGAAGTAAAGGACATGGATACTAATAAATTAAGAAATGATTTCTTAATTTCAGATATTTTTGATAATAACATTATTAAATGGGTGTACTCACATTATGATCGTTATATGACAGGTGGAGTTTCTCCAAATTCCAATGATGTTTTTTTAGATATTGTTGATCCTATTAAATCAATTTTTTTTTTAGAAAGAAGAGAGCTGGGTATAATTAATGTTGGAAAAAAAGGATCAGTTTTAGTTGATGGAAAAAAGTATACTCTAAATTATAAAGAAGCTTTATATATTGGAAGAGGAGTAAAAAATGTTTCTTTTAGATCAGATGATTGTGATAACCCTGCTAAGTTTTATTTAAATTCCACATTAGCTCACAAATCATTTCCGACCAAAAAGATTTCCCGTGACCAAGCAGAGATTGTTGAAATGGGAAGTTTTGAAACAGCTAATGTTAGAACTATTAGAAAATTAATAGTTAATAGTATTGTTAAAACTTGTCAGCTTCAAATGGGAATCACTGAGCTGAAACCAGGTAGTGTATGGAATACTATGCCCGCTCACTTCCATGATAGAAGAATGGAAGTATATTTCTATTTTGAAATTCCAGAAAATAATGCTGTATGTCATTTTATGGGAAAACCAAATGAAACTAGACATGTTTGGCTCTTAAATGATCAAGCAATTATCTCACCACCTTGGTCAATTCATTCAGGTTCAGGAACTTGTAATTATACTTTTATTTGGGGAATGGCTGGTGAAAATTTAGATTATGGTGATATGGATCATTGTAATATTATTGACCTTAAATAATATTTATGTCAACAGAACTCTTTAATCTTAAAGGAAAAACTGCATTAATAACTGGTTCTACTCATGGACTAGGAATGGCAATGGCTATGGGAATTGGTAATGCTGGAGCAAAGATTGTAATTAACGGAAATAGTTCTCAAGAAAAATTAGAAAATGCTGTAAAATATTATATTTCAAAAGGATTAGATGCTCATGGATACTTATTTGATGTTTCTGATGAAAAATCAGTTATAAAAAATATAATAGATATAGAAAAAAATATTGGACCTATAGATATTCTTGTAAATAATGCAGGAATTATTAAAAGAACTTTAATTAAGGATATGCAAGTTAAAGATTTTGAAGAAGTCATTAAAATTGATTTAGTAGCTCCTTTTATTGTTTCAAAACATGTTGTAAAAAAAATGATTGTTAGAAAATCAGGAAAAATTATAAATATTTGTTCTATGATGAGTGAATTGGGAAGAAATTCCGTTGGAGCTTACTCTTCTGCTAAGGGAGGGCTAAAGATGTTAACTAAGAATATGGCTACTGAGTGGGCAAAATATAATATTCAAGTTAATGGTATTGGTCCAGGCTATTTTGCTACTGATCAAACAAAACCTATCAGGGAAGATGGTCACCCCTTTAATGATTTTATTATAAATAGAACTCCTACTGGTAAATGGGGTGACCCTGAAGATTTACAAGGTGCAGCTATTTTTTTAAGTTCAAAAGCTAGTGACTTTGTAAATGGTCACATATTATATGTTGACGGAGGGATTTTAGCTACAATAGGTAAACCTTACAATGAAAGTTAATTTTATTTTTTATTTACTATTATTTAATATTGGTTTTTCACAGGTAAATGAAATTAATATACGGCCATCTTTAAGTGCTACTTTTTTAAACAATTCTCCAAAAATTGATGGTGAAGTGTTGTCAGATTCTATATGGAATGAGATCCCATATATTGATAACATGATTCAATCCCAACCTTCTTTCGGCTTTAAAGCTTCAGAAAGAACGCTAATAAGAGTTGCATATACGACGAATAACTTATATGTATCCGCAATTTGTTACGATTCCGACCCAGACAATTTGGTTGTTTCTGATTCCAGAAGAGATGCAAGCTTAAATGATGATGATAGTTTTTTGTTCATTTTAGACACTTATAATGATCAACAAAATGGCTTTTTATTTGGCACAAACTCATCAGCAATGGAATACGATGTCCAGATTGATAATGAGGGGAACGGAAATCGAAGCGTTTCTAGGCAGCAGGGAGGCGTTATTGGAGGAACTAATTTAAACTGGGATGCTTCATGGGTTGTAAAAACTAAGAAAGGTGATTTTGGTTGGAGTGCAGAATTTATGATTCCCTTAAAATCATTAAGATTTAATGTTGGAAAGAATCAAACATGGGGTATTAACTTTCAAAGAAATATTAGTAAGACAAGTGAAATAAACTATTGGGCTTCTTTACCGCTTGGTTTTGATATTAAAAGAGTTTCGTTAGCAGGTAAAATGGATGGATTGGATTTAAAAAATCCAAAAAATTTTAAGATAATGCCTTATGTTTTAATGCAATCCGTTTCAGATAAAAGTAGTAATGATTTAGATAAATCAGACCTTGAACTTGGGGCAGATATTAAATATAGTATCACACCAGGATTGACACTTGATTTGACCTATAATACTGATTTTGCACAAGCAGAGGTTGATAAACAACAAGTCAATTTAGATCGTTTTAATTTATTTTTTCCAGAAAAAAGAGCTTTTTTTCTTGAGAATGCAGGGCAATTTTCCGTAGGTAGCCCTGGTGAAGTCGATTTATTTTTTAGTAGAAGAATTGGAATAGGTAAGAATGGTTCTAAAGTTCCTATAATTGGAGGATCTAGAGTTTCTGGAAAAATAGGCCAAACTAATATTGGCTTATTATCAATGTATACAGATGAATTAGAGCAGTCTGATATTGAAAAAAATAACTATACTGTTGCTAGGGTAAATCATAACTTTAACAAAAGTAGATCATCTTTAGGTGGTGCAATTATTACAAGAAATGGTTTAGGAAATAAAGAAGAAGATCATAATAAAGTTATTGCTTTAGATGGTATATGGGGAATTGGTAAAAAAGCTAAAGTTTCTGGTTTTTTATCTAAAAGCTCTTCACCAGGAGTTGAAAATAAAGATCATGCTTTTAAACTTGCTGCCAATTATGATTGGGATGGATGGAAACTATCTGCTCAATATACTGAGGTAGGTGAAGGGTTTAATCCTGAAGTGGGTTATTTAGAACGAAGTTCATTTAGAAAACCTGAGTTTTTAATTTGGAAAGCTTTAAGGTTAGATGAAAAAAGAAATCTTCTAGAACTAAGACCTCATATTTCCTATAGAAGTTATTGGGATTTTAATGACAAGTTAATAACCAAATTTTTACATATAGATAATCATTGGGTTTGGAGAAGTGGATTAGAAATTCATACAGGGGTTAATTTGACGAAAGAATGGGTAGAAGAAGATTTTAAAATTTCTGGATTTAATGTTCCCATTGGGCAATATAATCATAGTGAATTTATGTTTGTAATTAGAACTAATGCTAACAAAAAAGTATCATTTAGAACTAGAACTATTATTGGAGGCTATTTTGGTGGAAAAAGATTTTCTAATAATGCATCATTAAATTTGAGAATCGGAAATAAGTTTAATTCTTCCATTTCTATTAATCAGGCTAAATTAAAATTACTAAATGGTAATGTTAATGCTTTATTAACTGGCACTAATTTTTCTTACTCCTTTAGCCCTAAAATGTTTATTCAAGGTTTAGTACAATATAATAATTTATCTAATTTATTTTCTTTAAATGCAAGGTTTGGATTACTAGAAACAGCTAATTCCGGTCTTTTTGTTGTGGTTAATATTGTAAAAGACAAAGACCTTTTAGATGATTTAAATAATAATACCTTGACTATTAAGTATAATCATATTTTCGATTTTTAATTTTAAATTAGATATATGGATATAAAGAAAATTGGAATAATTTTAGGCCCAACATTATTTTTTTTAATCCGGTATTTTATTGATATTGAAGGGTTGTCTGATAAAGCAAATGCAGTTTTAGCTTCTACAATATGGATTGCAATTTGGTGGATAACTGAAGCTGTACCAATAGCGGTAACTTCTTTATTACCTATTATTCTATTTCCTTTAACTGGAGGATTATCTTTATCTGAAACGACTTCATCGTTTGGACACCGACTAATTTTTCTATTTTTAGGAGGATTTATTTTAGCATTATCCATTGAAAAATGGAACCTTCACAAGAGAATATCAAGTCTAAACATAAGTTTAGTATTAATGCTTTGATGGTATTGACTAAATTGAATTTTAGTATAGAAATTCATATATTTAGATTATGACAAAATTTCTACTTTTTTTTTTAATTATTCTAGAAATACAAAATTCCAATGCTCAAAAAATAGTACATAATAATAACTTTGAATCAAATAAAATAGATTTTTTTCTTTGTATTGGCCAATCAAATATGGCAGGAAGAGGTGTTTTAAGTATTTCAGACTCAATAACAACAACTCATTTACTTTTATTTAATTCAGAAAACAAATGGGAAATTGCAAAAAACCCTATGAATAAACACTCAAATATAAGAAAATCAATTAGAATGCAACAAATGAGTCCATCGTGGTCTTTTGGAAAAAAATTAACATCTTACTTTAAAAAAGTTGGTTTGGTTGTAAATGCCAGAGGAGGAACAAAAATTGAACAATGGCACCGTGATAGTATCCTTTATAAAAAAACTATATCTAGAACAAAAAAAGCTCAAATCACTGGCAATATAAAAGGGGTAATTTGGCATCAAGGTGAGGGAAATAGAAAAAATTGGAAAACTTACTCTGAAAAACTAATAAATCTTATTAAAAATATTAGAAAAGATTTGAATAAAAATGAATTACCATTTATAGTAGGGGAAATAGGGAATTGGAGGATTACAACAAAACAAAATTCTGACTCAATTAATAAAGTTTTAAGGAATGTTAAAAATAAAATAAATAACGTTGATTATGTGTCTGTAACAGACTTATCACACAAAGGAGATTCTGTACATTTTGATAGATCATCACAATTATATTTAGGGGAACGTTATGCTTTAAAGTATTTAGAAATGAATTTAGATAATTAGAATGTTTTTAGTTAAAAATAAAATTTTTAGTATTAAATTATTTATTTATTTGTTTGTATTGTTTTCTTTAGGATGTGATAAAAAAAAGCAAGTAGATAAGCCAAATATAATTTTTATTCTTGCTGATGATATGGGTTATGCTGATTTTGAGCTAATAGGTAAATCAACTAAAACACCTAATTTAAATAACCTTGCTAATGAAGGTATTTTTTTTAAAAACTTTTATGCTGCTGGCCCTAATTGTTCTCCTTCTAGAGTAGGATTTATGACTGGAAAAAGCCCCGCAAAAGTTGGTATGTATAGTTATCGCCCTCCAGATCATCCTTTACATCTTCCAGAAAATGAAATAACTTTACCTGAAATACTTAAGTCTGTTGGCTATAAAACAGCCCATTTTGGGAAATGGCATTTAGGTTGTTTACCACAAAACCCAAAGCTTAACCATCCCCAGCCAAATCAACATGGTTTTGATTTTTCTTTTGGCACAGAAAATAATGCTATTCCTTCGCACCTTAACCCAATTAATTTTATTAAAAATGGTGAGAAAGTCGGTGAAGTAAAAGGATATTCTTGTCAAATTTTAGCTCAGGAATCAATCAATTGGATTGAAAAAAATAAAGAAGATCCATTTTTTCTCTATATAGCTTTTCATGAGCCTCATACAGTAATAGCTTCTCCACCCAATTTAGTGAGAAATTATAAAAATGAATCTAAAAAAGACAGAGAATATCTTGCTAATATTGATAATTTAGATTTAGCAATTGGTAAAGTTTTAAAGTATCTCAATAAAAAAAAATTAGATGATAATACAATAATTATTTTTAGTTCAGACAATGGTTCTTATAGAGCTGCTTCAAACGGAACTTTAAGGGCTGTGAAAAGTTACTTATATGAAGGCGGAATTAAAGTACCAGGAATTATTAGTTGGTCTAAATTAAAAACTAGTAAAAGGGTAGTTAATACTGCTGCTGGTCTCGTGGATATTTTACCAACTTTATGTGATATATTAAAAATAGCTCCTCCAAATGATTTGGATGGTTCTAGTTTACTGCCAATTCTTAATGGTAAAGAATTTAAAAGAAATAAACCTTTATACTGGTTTTTTTACAGAACTTCACCAGAAATAGCAATAAGGCTCGAAAATCATATGTTATTTGGTGTTGATGACGATTCTATTACTAGAACTCATAGATTTTCTAGTCAAGATCTAGATTATATAAAAACAATTAAATTAAATAATTACGAATTATTTGATCTAATTAATGACCATTCTCAAGAAAAAAATATATTTGCTAATCATAAAAAAAAAGATTCATTAAAGCTTTTAATTGATAATAAATTAAAAGAAATACAAGACAATTTGTATCCTTGGGATAATCTTCCGGCAGAAAATAATAAACCTAAGAGACTAAAAAAAAATTGGGTTAAATATTGAACATATTAATTACTATCTAAATTAATAATTAAACTCATTTGATTATTAAACAATTGTATTCCGATCCACTTTTCGAAAAATACTCTGCTAAAATTAATGTTCATCCATAAAGGTTTTTAGATTAATTGGATTTAATTAATTGTTATATTTATATCATGTTGATTAATTTAAAAAAAAACATACTTTTTCTTTTTTGTGCTTTAATTTCATTTTCAACTTTTGGTCAATATCAATTTGATAAATTAAATTTAAGAATGCACAAATTTGTTAAAGAAAATGAATTAGCTGGAATTCAAACGCTAATAATTAAGGATAATAAAATTATAAATTTTGATACTTATGGGTACTCAAATATTAAAGAAAATAAAAAATTGAATTCCAGTAGTATTTTTAGAATTGCATCAATGACTAAATGTATTGTGTCAGTTGGATTAATGAAATTATATGATAGGGGGTTATTTGATTTACAAGATCCAATTGATAAATTTCTTCCAGAATTTAAAAAAATGTATGTATTTGTAAATAAAAATAATTTTACAAAAGCTGAAAAACCCATAAGAGTTATTGATATTCTAAGACATACTACTGGAATTGGAAAAACAAGTCCATATCTTAAAGAGAAATTAGAAGAGCTTAAAAAAAACCCCTCTATTGACTTGCAAATGGAGATTAATAGATTGAGTAAGATTCCTTTAAGTAATGAGCCAGGAACAGTTTGGAGATATAGTCCAGCTACTAATATTTGTGGTTTATTAATTGAAAAAATATCAGGAAAAAGTCTTGATAAATTTTTAAAAGATGAAATTTTTGATCCCCTTGAAATGAAAGATACTTTTTTTCAAGTTCCAAAAGATAAAATAGACAGATTTACTACGGGTTATATGATTGATAATGAACAGAAATTAATCGAACTAGATAACCCTTTAAAATCTAGTTATACTAAAAGGGTAACTTTTTTTATAGCATCTGGGGGTTTAGTATCAACTATACTGGACTATTCAAATTTTTGTAAGATGTTATTAAATAATGGAGAATATAATGGGATTAAAATTCTTAAAAAAAATACTGTACTATTAATGACTACTAATCAATTAAATGGAATTAAAAATGCAAAAGAAAATGATAATAATCCAAAACCAAATAATTCTTTAGGTTTTGGTTTAGGGTTTAATATTTTGACTGATATTGGTAAATACCCTATTTCTGGAAATGAAGGAAGTTATGGTTGGCATGGAAATTGGGGATCTTATTTTAAAATTGATCCAAAAGAAAATTTGATAATGATTTTAATGACTCAAATAAAACCATGGAAGTATTATAATAAAGAAATTTTTGAATCTCTAGTTTATGAGGCAATAAAAATAAAAACCCTAAATGAAGAAAAATATAGTAATTGCTACTGACAATTTACTGTTAACTGTCAATGCTAAAACAGCACATGGTTTAATAAGAGGCTCAAAACGCTTTGAAGTGCTGGGTATAATTGATGAAAAATACAAAAATACGGACGCAGGAGATGTGCTTGATGCCTCATATAGGAATATTCCTGTAAGCAAATAAACCCCTAGCTGTTTTTATTTTTTGTTGCATATGATTTGTTATTTCTTTAAATTATTCTTCCATTTATTTATTCATTGTTATATTTTCTTTTGTTACAATTTCAATAGGTGAAAAGTTTTTTTGTTCGGGAATAATCTTTTTAAATAAAAAATCCGACATATAAATTATTGAGTTGTAACCTTGATTAAATGATTTTTGTGAAATTAAAAAAGTTATTTTATCGTCATTTAAGCATTTTAAATTATCTGGAGTAGTGTCGTATCCAATAACTTTAAGGTTTTGACTTGTTTTTTTTA
>Ga0209089_10000446_pt1 | contig 38090 bp, 37 predicted proteins | sample ArcticOcean_MG_C_FD_187431 | JGI IMG/M metagenome (GOLD analysis project Ga0209089, IMG submission 187431) | Marine microbial communities from western Arctic Ocean - ArcticOcean_MG_CB2_150 (SPAdes) (version 2) | ecosystem: Environmental > Aquatic > Marine > Oceanic | place: Arctic Ocean: Canada...
GCAAAGATAGAAGCTGAAAATATTGAAAGACGACTCATTGAGAATGACAATAAATTAGATAACCTTCTAGAAGAAATAAATGATGAGCAGACTACTCAGAGCTTAGAACTTGAACTGGAGGCTGTAGAAAGGAAGATTTCTAGGTTAGGAGCTATCAATTTAGCAGCCATGGAAGAGTATGAAGTGGAAGAAAAGCGTAAAAGTCTATTGGATGGCCAGCATCAAGAGCTAACGGATGCGCTAGAAACATTACAAAATGCAATTAATAAAATAGACAAGGAAACAAGAACCACTTTTAAAGATACTTTTGATAAGTTAAATATCAGTCTTGCAAACTCCTTCCCTAAGCTCTTTGGTGGAGGTCACGCTGAACTGACAATGTTGGGTGATGATTTATTAAGTTCTGGGGTAGGAATTTTAGCTAGACCGCCCGGTAAAAAGAATTCTAGTGTTTCTCAATTATCCGGTGGAGAAAAAGCACTTACAGCTATAGCTATTGTTTTTGCGTTCTTTGAATTAAACCCTGCTCCTTTCTGTATGTTAGATGAGGTCGATGCCCCTTTAGACGATTTAAATACTATGCGCTTTATTGAACTTGTAGAAGAGATGTCAAAAAGTGTTCAATTTGTTTACATAACTCACAACAAAATATCCATGGAGAGAAGCAAGCATTTGATGGGTGTGACTATGCAAGAACCAGGTGTATCTAGAATAGTGGCTGTAGATGTAGATGAAGCGGTTGAGTTGGCGGCAAGCTAGGCATGTTTAATTTAGCAGAAATATTAACTGTTATTATTGGTTCGTTGTTGGCACTTATTTTTATTGATGGACTGAGGAGGTCTTTAAGAAGCAGGGCCAGCTCACTCAAGGTTGATCTCATTAATTCAACAGAAATAGAAAGAAGTGATTTTGAGCAGGAGTGGTTGGATGGGTACGATGAAAAAGATAATCCTGAAACACCAAAAGAAGTCGCAAAAGAAATTTCAGAAGAATTTGAAGAGATTGATATTAATCAAAGCCCAAGTCTTGCTCGTCAATTACTCATAATTAATTTGTCTTCCGACAAAGGTAATGTTTTCTCTTATGACTCAATTTCAAACATATTGAGCAATTATTCCTTCTCATTTGATGAAAGAGGTTATTTTTCTGTCACTAATGAAGACGATCATCTGCTTTTTAATATTTTAAATGGCAAAAACCCTGGTACTTTTCTTGAAGGCATATCAACGAGCGATATAGCTTTTGTTTTTGATCCTCTCTCCGTCCTAAGCCCAGTGGAGGTTTTTGACCTTATGTATGAAATCTCACAAATAATATCAGAATCTTTTAATTCTGAATTATTAGATGAGAATAGGAATATGCTGACCAAGCAAATGCTTGTGCACATGCGTCAAGAGGCGCAAGAATTCCAACGACAAAAACTGGCTATTGTCAGTTAAAATAGATCTTTATGACTCCAGATTCAGGTTCTAAAAATCGCCTTAAAGTTTTACAAGCATTGATTAATGAATATGCTCACCAATATCATGCTTTGGATGATGCCTCTGTAAGCGATGCTGAATATGATTTATTATTTCAAGAATTATTGACGCTTGAAGAAAATAACCCCGACCTTGTAGATAAAAATTCTCCCTCTCAAAGAGTAGGATCTAAACCTTTAGAAGGGTTCAGGAAAATAGAACATATAGAGCAAATGCTTTCTTTAGATAATGCTTTTAATAGTGATGACCTGATAGATTTTAATAAGAGAATAACCGAAAGACTAAACATCATTGAAAGTATTGAGTTTTCTTGTGAACCAAAACTAGATGGTGTTGCTGCTAACCTTTTATATAGATCGGGAGAACTAGATTATGCCTCTACAAGAGGAGATGGAAAAGTAGGAGAGGATATAACTCATAATATAAGAACTATAAATTCCATACCTCTAAAACTTAATAAGAATGAATATTTCGATATACCTGAAATATTAGAAGTTAGAGGTGAGGTTTTTATTGAACTCAATGATTTTAATAAAATTAATAAGCATTCAGAAGAGAATGGTCATAAGGTTTTTGCAAACCCTAGAAATGCTGCGGCCGGTAGTTTAAGGCAGCTAGATCCAAAAGTTACATCCAGCAGACCTCTTAAATTTTTTGCACATGGATTGGGTTCTGTAACAAATCAATCTAAAAAATTCCCTCAGCTCCAATCCGAAGTTCTCAGAGCTTTTTTATCATGGGGGCTGCCTGTAAATATAAAATCTGGGTTAGCCAAAAATGTGGATGAATGTATTGTATTTTTTAATAATATACAAAAAAACAGGAATTCTTTGCCTTATGAGATTGACGGAGTTGTTTATAAAGTCAATCAACTCTCCCTTCAAAATAAATTGGGCAGGGTCTCCCGTGCACCTAGATGGGCTATCGCTAGGAAGTTTCCAGCAGAGATAGGTACTACAGTTGTTAAATCTATTTCCTTTCAAGTAGGAAGGGTTGGCAGTATAACGCCGGTAGCTGAATTTGAGCCAATCTTGGTTGGAGGAGTAACCATCACTCATGCAAGTATTCATAATTTTGATGAAATAGCCCGTCTGGATGTTAGGGAAGGAGATACAGTTTCTATTAAAAGAGCTGGTGATGTTATTCCTCAAATTGTAAGGGTAGATCATGATAAAAGGCCCCCTCATGCTAAAGCCGTAAAAATCCCTACTGAGTGTCCTTCATGTTCAGGGCCTTTAGTTAGAGAAGAATCAGAAGCTATTTTGAAATGCAAATCTGGACAGAATTGTTTAGCACAGCAGATGGAATCCATTAAGCATTTTGTTTCTAGGAATGCGATGAATATTGATGGCTTAGGTGAGAAGATTATTAATCAATTGGTTAATATTGGAACCATCAATGATGCTTCTGACCTTTATGAACTCAGGAAAGCAGATCTACTTGAACTGGATGGCTTTGCCGAGAAATCAGCCAACAATCTCCTTGCATCAATAGAAAAAAGTAAAAGTACAACACTCCAAAGATTTATATATTCTTTAGGAATTCGAGAAGTTGGTGAAGCTACAGCCCTCAATCTATCAGCTCATTTTAAGAGCCTTGAGAAATTGATGAATGCTAAAGAAGAGGAGTTATTAGAAATAAATGATATTGGACCTGTTGCCTCCCTTTATATAGCCGATTATTTTAAAAGTATTGAAGGAAGGAACCTGATACAAAGATTGATGAATCTAAAAATACTTCTACAGAATCCAATAGAAAATACTAATTCTAAGTTAGGGAAACATATTATTGTAATAACGGGCTCTTTCTCTGATATTTCAAGGAGTCAGCTTAAGGAAGAGCTGATTCGTTTGGGAGCTAAAGTTTCTGCTAGTGTTTCTTCTAATACTACGATCTTAATAGCAGGAGATAAGCCGGGTTCTAAACTAACAAAAGCAGAAGCTCTTGGAGTAAATATTCTAGATGAAGAGCAAGCTTTAGAGCTTCTGAACTAAATAAACATGATAATTAGATTCCCTTTATTGATTTGTTTTTGTGTTTTAGTCAGCTGTGCCTCTAATGCTCCGCCGTCAACAACAACAGATGTGTGTAAAATTTTTAAAGAAAGATACTCTTGGTATAAAGCTGCAAAGAAAACTGAGGAGCGCTGGAAGATACCGATTTCAGTCTCTATGGCTATTATTAAACAAGAATCTAGCTTTATAGCTGATGCCAGACCCCAAAGAACAAAGTTATTAGGCTTTATTCCTTGGAAGAGGGTTACAAGCGCAAGAGGGTATGCCCAGGCAGTGGATGGAACTTGGGAAATGTATCTTAAAGATAGGGGCGGTTGGTTTGTCCAAAGAAATGATTTTGAAGATGCCGTAGATTTTATCGGTTGGTATAACTATAAAACACACAAACAGTTAGGAATCCCAATGAGCAATGCTAGGGCACTGTATCTTGCTTATCATGAAGGGCGGGGCGGTTACAAAAAGGGTAGCTATAGAACAAAACCATGGCTTCTCTCCGTTGCTGATAAGGTCCAGAGGCAATCAGATAGATACAACACCCAATATCAAGGATGTAAAAAGAAACTAGGTAAGTGGTTTAAATTCTTCTAATTCTTATATAATCTATATTTATGATTAAACAATTTTTTTCTATATCCATCATTCTTATTTTTGTTGCTTGTGCTTCTCAGCCAAGAATTGAGTCTGATAGAGACAGTGAATACGATCTGTCTGCTTACAAGTCTTTTAAAATAAATAAGCCTGAGCTAACTACCTCTCCATCTCAGATTGGCCTTAATCCAATCTTGATGCAGCGAGTGGAGAGAGCAATAAAATCTAGTCTTGAAGCTAAGGGCTTAAAAGAATCTCAAGAGGCAGATATGATTGTAAGATTTTTTATTGGCACTAACAGAGAAGTGGACCGCTCTACCGACATTGGAAGTAGAGGTTTTTACAATGATAGGTACTGGGATTCAAGAAATCAGAGGATTTTAAAGGTTGATAAAGATGAAATAGCTATAAGATTTCATGATAAAAAAACTGATGACGTAATTTGGTATGCCTTTTCTCGCTTCAATAGATCATTAAAGATGAGGGATCAAGCAGCGATTAACAGTTTAATAGAAAAAGCTGTTCTTAATTTTTAACCTTAAAGCGATCAGGCTTCAGGGCTTCAGCAACGAATGAATCAACAGGAAGTGTGGTGCTATCTATAAGATCTGCAATATACTCTGAGCACAAAGGAGCAGAGGTCGATCCTTTTGATCCATGACCAATATTTACATGGATGCCATTAACAACTCCAGCTAAAGGCAACCTGTCTCTTGTCACCGTTCTAAAACCAACCCTTCCACCCTGTAATTTTATTTTCTCATCATAAATTATTTTAATTTTTTTAAGATTCTCATTGTGCTCTTCTTCAATTAGTTCCGTTGAATCAGATTTACTGTAGGAGGATCCTATGAGATGTTTGTCCTCACTTTTAGGAGATAAATAACCTCCTGCACAGATAGGGAATTCTAAGTTTTTTAGAGTTTTATCAGTAGATATGTATGAGATTTGGCCTCTTTTCTTTGATACACCTTGAAAATCAGTAAATTGATTTACCATAAAAGCATTACACAAACACACGTGATCTAATACGTATTCACTATTTTCTGTTTTAAGGTGGAAATGATCTGATTCTTTTTTAAGAGATTTCACCTCTTCTTTAAATTTTTTTTCTATTAACTCATTATCAATCATCTCTTCACAGAGTCCTTCTGGATCAATATATCCTGCGTCTTTAAAGAATAAACCCCCATGGTTTATTTTAAATCCTGCCTTTTTACTAGCCAATTCTTTGTCGAGCTTCTCAAATAGAACTGTGTCTTTTCTGGAGTTACATAATGCCTTTTCTCTTTTTAAAGAGTTTTCATCAAATCCCAGCATCAAAACTCCTGATTTTTTCCAAAATTTAGTATCCATATCATCATAGAATCTAGATGAAAAAAGATATGAATGGAGGGAAAACCTCGCATATGGACTGTCATGAGCTGACAATCTTGGGTACGCGACTAGAAAGGGGTTTCCTGTTGCAGCTTTAGAAGGACCATCTTCTTTATCAAAGATAATCACATTATGACCTCTCTCAGCTAATATCTTGGCCAAAGAGCAGCCAGCAATGCCAGCTCCTACTATTCCTATGGTTTTCTTCTTTATAATTATCTTTTTTTCTTCGCTATTGCTTTTCCCAGATAGCATGCTTCGTTTTTTGCCAAAGCCCTTTAACTTAAAGAGCGAGAAGTTTGCTCTTTCAAAGTTCTTTTTAACAAAGCCAGCTACGGTATAAGTTGAAAACGTTGTTTCTGAATGTGAAGCTTCTGCAAGGCAGGACGCAATTTCTGCAGACCACATCTCAGGGTTTTTGGCTGGCGAGAATCCGTCTAGATACCAAGCATCATATTTAATCTGAGGGTTCTTTAATTCATTTAAAGTTTGATCCAAATCCCCATAAAGCAGACTTAATGTTATTTTTCCTTTAGCAAAATTTATTCTATGTAAACCCTTGGCATTAAGAGGTAATTTAGATATCAACTCCTTTGATTCATTTGCAAGGGTTGGATATTGGGAGTGCATTCTCAATAAGTCTTTTTTTATAAAAGGTCTATTATCAAAAGACAAGTAATGCAGTTTTGATTGGGCAGGACTAACCTCAATAAATTTTTTCCAAGTGTTTAAGAAATTAATACCAGCTCCAAAACCAAGCTCACCTATTAAAAACGTTTCTTTATTGGAAAGCTGTCCCCATCTCTCTTCTAAGTTATTTCCTCTAAGAAAAACGTGTTCAGATTCCTCTATTGCACCTTGTTTTGACCAATAAAGGTCGTCGTGCTCTATAGAGAAGGGGGAATCTTTTGTCCAAGATAAGTCTGCGGACTTAAGGTTTAAGAAAGAGTCCGCAGTTCTATTTGAATCCAGAAAATTACTTATTGCTAGAAGGAATTTCGTTAAACGGTATTCCTTTATCGGCTCTCATGTCTTGAGGCATTCCTAGTACCTGTTCTGAAATAATATTCTTTAGAATTTCATCGGTTCCACCGGCTATTCTTATGCCTGCAGCCCCGTAGAATCCATATTGATACATGGATTGGTCGGCATCAGGCTCATCTGATCTAAGTATTCCCGCAGAATCCATTAAGTCCATGCCAAAATTAGCAATTTCTTGAAGTTTATTTCCGCTAACTATCTTCGTGATAGAGGACTGAGGTCCGGGAGTTTCTCCTCTAGATAATGCTGATATATTTCTATATTTTGCAAATTTCAGGCCACTTTGCTGGCAGTACCAGTCGGCTAGTTTTTCTCTGACAGCTCCATTTTCTATAGCTAAACTTCCATTTAAATCCTGGCCTCTTGCAAGAGTAAAAGCTTCTTGAAAATCAGGTCCTGAAGCATCACCTACAGCCAATCTTTCATTCATAAGGGTGGTTAAAGATACTTTCCAACCATCACCAACTGCACCAAGTCTCTGGCTATCAGGAATTTTTACATCCGTGAAATACACTTCGTTAAAATTTGCACCCCCAGAAATCTGTTTGATGGGTCTCACTTCAACACCTGGAGATTTCATGTCCAGAAAGAAATATGTTAACCCTTTGTGTTTATGAGCAGTTGGATCGCTTCTTGTAACCAGTATTCCCCAATCACTAAAATGCGCTCCTGATGTCCATATTTTTTGCCCATTTATTGTCCAAGTATCGCCTTCTAAAACTGATTTAGTTTTAAGTCCTGCAAGATCTGATCCAGCACCAGGTTCACTAAATAGCTGACACCAAATTTCTTCTCCTCTAGCCATAGGAGGAAGGTGCCTTGCTTTCTGTTCTTCTGTTGCGTACATCATCATCACAGGTCCTGCCATGCCTTGACCAATTTCGAGGTAGCCTCCTGGGACTTTAAATTTAGAAATTTCTTGTCCCCAGATCACTCTTTCAATTGGAGTTGATTCTCTTCCGCCAAATTCTTTAGGCCAATGCATACATGCCCATCCAGATTCATAAAGTTTATTTTGCCAAACTTTAACTTGTTCCAGACCTTCTTCTTCTGAAGCTGATCTCCAGCCATCTTTTGGTCCTTCTTTTAAGTCTGCATTAGCTTTAAGCCATTCGTAGGCTTCTTTTCTAAATTTTGCTTCTTCAGCTGTATCATTAAAATCCATAGTTATCTCCTATAGTTGATTGGCTCTCTCAAGAGAGCTGATTAATTTATCTTTCCAAATACTTTGACTGCCAATATTTGCAGCTAATTGACGACACCTTCTGTAGTAAAGGTGACAATCAAATTCCCAAGTGAATCCCATGCCCCCATGAGTTTGAATGTTTTCTTTAGAACATTCATTGAATGCCTGACTAGCACTTACTCTTGAAGTGGCAGCAGCTGTAGCTAATTCTGGAGCATCAGTACTAAGAGCCCATGCTCCGTAATAGCAATTTGATCGAGCAAGCTCTACGGCAATATACATATCTGCCAGTTTGTGTTTTATTGCTTGAAAAGAAGCAATTGATCGACCAAAAGCAAAACGGCCCATGGCATATTCCTTTGCCATATCCATAGAAGCTTCTGCCCCACCTAGTTGTTCAAAAGCAAACAATACTGCTGCTCTATCAAGAATATTTTGAAGGTTATCCCAGCCTTCATTTGCAGAACCCAATGTTATAGTTTTAGCTCCTTTGAATATTAAAGATGCGTGAGATCTTGAAGGATCTAAGGTTTGTTGATTAACAATTTCCACTCCATCAGAATTGAGATCAACAAGATACAATCCCACGTCATTACCTTCTTTTGCTGTAACAATGGTGAAATCTGCTACATCTCCATCTGGGACTACTATTTTTATCCCATTTATTAAATTGTCCTTAACTTCACAAGAAATATTTTCCTCTGTTGGAGACGTATTTCCTTCAGTATGGGCAAAGGTTCCAATTAAACTTCCACTAGCAAGTTTTGGTAAATAGTTTTGTTTCATTTCTTCCGAGCCAAGTTTTAATAGGAATTCAGTAGCAAGATAAACGCTAGATGAAAAAGGAGTGGGAGCTAAACTCCTTCCTAATTCTTCAGCTATTACACACAGCTCTAGATAGCCCAACCCCAGTCCATCATATTTCTCTGGTATTGCAGTGGCTGTAAAACCCATTTCTCCAATGAGTTTCCATAGCTCTTCATCGTATGAAGTTTCACCTTCAAGAACCGCTCTTGCTCTTTTTACAGAGTCTTCTTTTTCTAGAAATTTACGAGCTATATCCTTAAGTTGTATTTGTTCCGCCGAAAATTCAAAATTCATTTTTGTCCTCGTTTTTTTTAGATATCTATATATCTAAGATTAAATGTTAAAATTTTTTATATGAATCACATTGTATCTACGAAGAAACAGAAAGAAAGACTAAAATGTAAAAATTATGACTGAAAATAATTCTACAGATTCTAAGAATCATACTCCTGATATAAAGCCTATTAGGTCTGAAACTATGTCCGGCAGGAACAATAAGCCAGTAGGGGGAGCGAGCATGCTCTTTACTGCAGCTCTTGGATTCATTAATTTAGGAGGATTAATATTATTATTCTTCTGGTTCTTTAGTACTTCAGGTAATCAACAGCAAGCCGGACAAAATTTTATAGAAAGAATTAGTATTCTTGAGGAATCTTTGGACGAACAGAAGCAAAAAAATCAAGAAATAATTGAATCTACAGAGCAAGACGTAAAGTTCATAAATAAAGAAATAAGAAAGCTTTGGGATCTAACTAATAAAAAAAATAGGAAAGAGATAGCTAGTAATAGTAAGGTCTTAAAAGAATTAGAAGAACAAATAGAAAAATTAACAAAAAAGATTAACTCTCTTGGGGCCAAGCAACGTGCTAGAGATCTAGAGTTTGCTAAGTTAGAGAAATCGCAACAAAACTTAAGAATTAAGATCGCGGATATTGCCCCTTCTGCTGATGATTCTGTTTTAGAAGAAAGGCTTGCCACTCAAGATGAAGCTATTAAGTCCATGGATACTTATCGTAAACAAGTAAATAAAACTTTAATGGGTCTTCAGAGACAAATAGATAAGTTACTTTTAAATCTTGAACTTTATCAATCAGAACAGGCGACATCTTCTGAGTAGATGCTTATAATGCCGAGTCTTTGCGGATGTGGTGGAATTGGTAGACACGCCAGATTTAGGTTCTGGTGCCGTAAGGTGTGGAGGTTCGAGTCCTCTCATCCGCACCAATTTTCTTAATTTTAGATAGTTTTTGCTAAGTTATTTATGAAGAACTTAAATTTACTTTCTTGAAAGTAGCTTTGCGTATTCTTTAGTGATTAACTCTCTCATCCATATGTTTCCAGGATCAGAGTCTTTTGCTTCATGCCAATACAGATGAAGGACCGCAGGATCCAATGCGAAAGGTAACTTTACAGCAGTCAGATCTTTAGAAATTAAAAAACTTTTTGTTGATGTTAAGGCCAGGTCTGAGTTAGCTATTATAAAAGGGGCAACCAGAAAATTCTGTGCTCTTAAGGCAATGCGACGACTTTCTCCTAATCTGTAAAGTGCCATATCAACATGTCCAAGACCGGTTCGTCTATTTGAAATATTAACGTGAGATAGACTTAAGTAGTCCTCCATAGTTATCTTTTTCTTCTTCGTAATGGGATGTCCTTTTCTTACTATAAGAACAAAATTATCTTCAAAGATTTTTTGATGTCTTAGAGATTCATCACTGTGAATAGGTGGGTCAATACTAAAATCTATATTTCCTGCGGCCAGCTCTCGAGGTGTATTTTTTCTTGGTGTTAAGTAACTCTCAATTCCAATATCCGGTGCTGTTTCAGATAAGGATTTTATTAGAGGTGGAAGAAGTCTGAATTCTGATAAATCACCAGCTGATATCCTAAAAGTTGTACCTGCCGATTCTGGATTAAACGTTTCGGCATCTGATATTGTATTTCTAAAAAGACTTAGGGCACTTCTAACGTCCTCAATTATATTCTGTGCAACAGCAGTTGGAACCATTCCTTTAGAAGTTCTGGTAAAAAGATCATCGTCAAACGTTTCTCTTAATCTGGAAAGTGCATTACTTACTGCCGGTTGAGTTATTCCTAAGACTTCTCCGGCTTTAGTAAGATTTCTTTCTGTGTAGATTACATCGAACGCAATGAAAAGGTTTAAATCAGTATTATTAAGATTCATAGATATTCCAAGTGGTGTTACATTTCTTTATGGACTAAGGCCTAAGATAGAACTATTATCCTTGTGATTAACATTAAATTGCCTTGAGTATTATAAACAAAACTTATAATACAATACTTTTAATATATATTTCAATTATAGGGAGAAACAAATGCAACTAGAATTCTCAGACAGGTCAAAAGATCTACAAATTAGAATAGCCAAATTCCTTGATGACCATATTTATCCTGCAGAAGCAATTTATGCTGAGCAAATGGCCGAGTTCACAGAGCAAGGAAATCGTTGGCAAATACCTCAAATTATTGAAGATAAAAAAGAGATAGCTAAGAGCGAAGGGCTATGGAATTTGTTTCTACCAGAGAACCCTTTAGGCGATGACATGACCAATCTTGATTATGCTCCTTTGTGTGAGCTAATGGGAAGGTCCGGTATAGCAGGAGAGATATTTAATTGCTCTGCTCCTGACACAGGGAACATGGAAGTGTTTGCAAAATATGCAAATGAAGAACAGCAAGATAGATGGCTAAAGCCTTTGCTTAATGGAGAAATACGTTCTGCTTTTGCAATGACTGAACCAGCTGTAGCATCTTCAGACGCTACGAATATATGCTCCTCAGCTGTTTTAGACGGCGATGAGTATGTAATCAATGGAGAAAAATGGTGGACTTCAGGAGCTGGAGATCCAAGGTGTAAAGTTCTTATTTTTATGTGTATGACTAACCCTGACAATCCTAAGCACCAACGCCAATCACAAATTATTGTTCCTATGGACACTCCTGGAATAAAGATTGAAAAGATGATGCATGTCTTTGGTTATGATGACGCTCCTCACGGTCATGGCCGAGTAAGCTTTAAAGACGTAAGAGTTCCAAAAGAAAATCTACTACTCGGAGAAGGAAGAGGTTTTGAAATATCTCAAGGACGCCTAGGGCCTGGAAGAATCCATCATTGCATGAGAACCATAGGTGTCATGGAGAGAGCTTTAGAACTTATGTGTAAGCGTGCTGAAGAGAGAGTCGCCTTTGGTAAGAAACTATCTGTTCTGGGAGCTAACTTTGACTACATAGCTGAAAGTAGAATTGATATAGAAACTTCTAGATTACTAACTTTAAATGCCGCGCATATGATGGATACGGTAGGAAATAAAGTTGCGAGAAGTGAAATTGCTCAAATAAAAGTGCACGTTCCCATAGTGGCTTGTAGACTTATTGATCGAGCTATCCAAATTCATGGCGGTGGCGGAGTGAGTCAAGATTTCCCTCTTGCTAGCATGTATGCCCACATGAGGACATTAAGGCTCGCAGATGGACCAGATGAAGTGCACAGAAGAACCGTGGCTAGAGAGGAGTTAGGAAAATATACTAATACTTAAATTATTTTTCTATATAAAAAGGGCTCCTAACGGGGCCTTTTTTATGTTAATTCCAAAAATTCTTTACTAATTTCTTCCAGCGCATTATCAACGCCGGGAATAATAGGCATTGTGGCAAAGCCGTGAATGTAGCCAAGATATTCTTTGTGAAAAACTTTAACATCCGAATTTTTTAGTTCCTCAGCATAAGCATTTCCTTCATCCCGTAATGGGTCAAACCCAGCCGTCACAACGACCGCCGGAGGTAAACCTTGTAAGGAATTAGCCAGTAAAGGTGATACTAGGGGGTCCATAACGCTGTCTTTTGATTCCAAGTATTGTTCTGCAAACCATTCCATGGCAACCTTAGTCAGCATAAAACCTTCAGCACAATCTTCTTGGATGGATTTAGTTTGAAACTGTAAATCTGTTACCGGGTAGATTAAGAGCTGTGCCTTGGGTAGGGGCTGTCCTGCTTCTTGCTGTTTTAAACAAATAGCAGCAGCAAGGTTTCCTCCGGCACTGTCTCCTCCAACAGATATATTGTTTTCTTTAATCTTTAGATCTACAGAGTTATCTACAACCCAATTATAACCAGCAAGACAATCATTAAACGGAGTGGGGTATTTGTATTCTGGTGATAATCTATAATCCACAGAAAATATCTTAAATCCTAACTTAAGACAAAGACTCTCGCACAACTCATTGTGGGTTTCTACGCTGCCTATAACCCACCCTCCGCCATGAAAGTAAACCAAAGCATTTTGTGTTTCGGCGCTGTCTAAAGGAGTGTATTGTCTCACTAGGATATTTTCTGAACCTACTGATATCTGATGATCCTCAGTAACAACTTTATGGTTGGGTTGCTGGGGGATTAATTTACTTTGTTCTAAATAAGATTCTCTAAATTGTTCGGCAGTTAGGGTTGAGAAATCAACATCTCCTAAGGTATCTTGCGATAACATAAGCTGAAACGGCGGATGAAGTTTTCTGTGTTCTAGAGTTATTTGTTTTTTTCTTGAAAGCAAAATAAGTATCCAGTTTGGAAGTTTTAATAGGAAATTTATCATATCAATCTTGAGTTTCTTTATTAGAGATTACTCACTTTCTTTTTCTTCATAGTTTACATAGCCAAAGCTAGGGCTCTCTTTTAATCCCACGGCGTATTGTGGTGGCACAACTTCAGGTAATTCACCCGGGTCTCCTGGAGGAGTAAAATAGCCTAGAGAATAGTTCCCCATGGAGTAGCCAATAAGCTTAAGAAGCTTAGGGTCTAAGTCTTTTGCAACTTCCGGAGGGGTTGATAAATATTGATTTTCTTCTTGCCTTAGCCACCCTAAAGTATAGGTTATGTTCAAGCCTATCCTATCCGCATCGCTTTCATTTGAACCAGCTCCGTGAAACACCGATCCTGTATAAATTAGTACAGAGCCAAGTTTCATTGTCGCTTGTACTATTTCTTCCTCATTAATTTCACGTTTGTCTTCCCAAGTAGAGCTTCCGGGAGCCACCCTGGTAGCACCGTTCTCATTGGTAAATTCACTTAAAGCCCAAATGGTGTTCAGTTGAGGTTCAAGATGGTTTAAGTCATTTCCCCATGCCCATTTGTCTTTGTGTATTAATTGTTTTGTTTCTTTAGGTTTAACTCTAATAATTTGAGTTAAATGAAGTTGGTACCTTCCGCAATGCTCTAGAAGAAGACCGTCACACATATCTAGGATAAGCTGATTTTGAATAAGGTCTCTGCATTTAGAGGATCTTGATACCAGACCACCTGTCCTCGTTGTGTATTTACCCGAGAATTCATCTTGCCCAGGTCTTGATAACTCCATGTAAGGGTCCGTCTCTTCTCTTAGTGAATTAATAAATGATTTATCTACAACACCTTCAACGATAATTGCCCCATCTTTTTTTAAAGAAGCAAGCATCTCATCTCTTGAATCGACTGCATTGAAATATTGGATTTCAGGCATGGCTTAAACTTTTATTTTTTAAAACTAATATTGTTCTTCTGGAAGTTGGACTGTTAGACCTTCAAGTTCCTCTGATATTTTAATTTGGCAAGATAGACGAGAGTTAGATTTAACGCTTTCAGTGTATTCTAACATTGAGTCTTCCATTTCACTTCTCTCCCCAACTTTAGACAACCAATTAGGCTCCACAAATACATGGCAAGTGCCGCATGCACAAAGACCACCACAATCAGCATCTATGCCTGGGATATTATTAGATATTGCTACTTCCATAAGGCTATCACCCTGAGTGGCATTTATTTGATGATTATTTCCATCGTGATCAATAAATATTACTTTGGTCATATTTTCTTGGTTAGTTATTTCTTATGGACTCTTACAGGAACATTGCTGTATCCCATAACAAAATTAGATAACACTCGCTGAGGTTCTCCCATCATTTCTATGCGATCAAAACGTTTAAGAATTTCTTCCCAAAGGATACGAAGTTGCATTTCTCCAACACGGTTTCCCATGCACCTATGGATGCCAAAACCGAAAGAGAGATGATGTCTCGCTTTATTCCGATCGATAATAAACGCATCTGGGTTTTCAATGACTTCCTCGTCTCGATTTCCGGAAACGTACCACATAACCACTTTATCTCCTTTACGAATTGTATGGCCTTTAAATTCAACATCCTCAAGTGCTGTTCGTCTCATGTGCCCCAAAGGAGTTTGGTATCGAATAATTTCAGAGACCATGTTGGGTATTAGAGAGCTATCACTCATCAACTTTTCATACTCTTTTGGGTTACGATTTAATTCCACTACGCCAGCAGAAATTGAATTTCTAGTTGTATCATTGCCCCCGACAATAAGAAGAATAAGATTACCTAAGAATTCCATAGGGTCATTGATCATGTCTTTAGTGTCTTCTCCATGAGCAAACATAGATATGAAGTCGAATTTTCTTGGTTCAGCTGCTCGTTGATGCCAAAGCTTACTGAAATAGGCCAGACATTCCTGGAGGACTTCTTGTCTTTTATTCATATCTACTTCAATTCCAACAGTTTCTGAAGTTGTTGCAACATCTGACCAGTAAGGAAGGAGGTGTCTGTCTTCAAAAGGGAAGTCAAATAAAGTAGCCAACATTTGCGTCGTTAGCTCTTTAGATACCAACTCGACCCAATTAAATTCCTCATTCTCAGGTAAATCATCAAGAATATTTCCAACTCTTTGCCTTATGATTACCTCAAGTTCTGATAATTGAGTAGGGGCAACCACAGGTTGAACGGCTTTACGTTGAACATCATGCTTTGGTTGGTCCATTGCTATGAACATAGGGGTAACTAATTCTGGCTCAGCATCACCTATAACAATATTGGTGTCTGAAGAAAATCGTTTATGGTCACTGTCGATAGCAACGATATCGTGAAATTTTGTTATTGACCAGAATGGTCCAAATTGACTATCAGGACAATAGTGAACTGGTGATTCTTTTCTTAAACGACGGAAGTATTCTCCGTGTAAATTACTTTCAAAAATCTCTGCTTTAGATACATCAAAGGTTTCTAAAGGCAAATCCCAAGGGTCAGGAATTGAGTTTTCTTTTTCAAAAAATGATTCTTCTTTCATGTGGTTCTCCCCAGTTTGGCCTGATGCCAATAAATACAAATTTATCTTATCTTAATTTATCAGTTAATCACTAACTTAAGAGTTTTCTTGTTTAAATTTTTGAAAGTAAATTAGCTCGTAAAAAATTATGTACTTAGATAAAATGCCAAGTTCAGAAGACACGTAGCTCAGTTGGTTAGAGTATCTCGGTGACATCGAGAGGGTCGGTGGTTCGAATCCACTCGTGTCTACCACTCCTTAACATACACTTAAATTTTCAATAAATTATAAGGCTTATGTTATTCTTTTAGCTCATTAAAAAATGGAGACAAAAATGAATAAAATAATTACTCTTTTAACACTGTCAATTCTATCTTTCGGTATAAATGCATCTGCAGTTGCAATTTATACTTGTGACCTAGAGGAAGGAAAAACTATCGATGAAGTTAAAGCAGCGAACTCAAAATGGGTTAAGGCTGTTAACAATCTTTCTGAATTAGAAGTTTCTAGTTATGTTTTGGAACCTATTGTGTCTTCGGATATGGAGGGTTTTACCTTTATAGATACTTACACAGACGAAGTAGCTTGGGCGACTGTAAACAGAGAGATTAGATCTGGAGCGCTTTCTGAACTATCAGATCTATTTGAAGGTTTAAGTGAATGTCCTTCCGTTACTCTTCACAACTCTGAAGAAAGTTAAATTAACTAAATGAGCCTTATTTTTAATTCTATGAAAAAAATAATACTATTCTTTATAACTCTATTCTCTTTAAGTACTTACTCTGAGTATGCGGTTGATCAAGAAACCATTAACTTTGATTCTAATGGAGTTTCTATTGCTTATACCGTAGCAGGAGAAGAAAACGCAACTCCCGTCTTAATGGTCATGGGTCTTATGGCGTCACATAGGCTTTGGGGGGAGTATTTGGTTAATGGATTGGTCGATGCTGGTTATAAAGTTATACTTTTTGATAACAGAGATACTGGAGACTCAGAAAACTTAGATAGACTCGGTAAGCCAAATATTTATTGGAAATTTGCTTTAAGTTACATGGGCATTGGCTTCAGCGCTCCTTATACTCTGGAGGATATGGCCGATGACGGAATAAGAGTTTTGGATGAGCTCAACATAGATAACGCTCACATTGTTGGAGCCTCGATGGGCGGAATGATTGCACAAACAATGGCATCATCTTATCCGGAACGAACTAAAAGTCTGGTTTCAATCATGTCAACTTCTGGAGCAAAGCATTTACCTGAAATGTCTCAGCAGAATCAAAGTAATTTTAGTGGTGTAAGGGACCTAGATTTAGATCAAGTACATGCTTATGGATTTTATCCCGAGGCTATGGGCAGGCAAATGACGGCTATTTTACAAGCAGGAGACCGGTCGGATCAGATTAAGACAATAGCAGTTCCCACTCTAATTCAACACGGAATAGACGACACTTTGCTGCCGGTTGAGCATGGAAAACACACTGCTGAATTAATCCCAGGTTCTGAAATAATAATTTATGACGGTATGGGTCACAACCTACCGGATGAAGTGGTACCTACTGTCCTGTCTGATATGTTAAGTTTTTTTGCAGGAGTCTAAGCCAATCTTCTCTAATTGATTGGTTTAATTATTCCTGACCTATACTATTAAATAATTCTATGAAGAAATTATTTCTAGCCTTGATATTCTTTGTTTCGACTCACGTTGCAAGCGAAAACACTCTTTGTATGGTTGATTTTCAAGAAAAATTATCGGATAACTCTTTAAAAAAAGTTCTTGAGATGCGTCCTAAAGCCACTAAACATTGCCTAGTTTGTGGCACTCTATCTTGCAAGTTAAAAATTTGGGATTCAGATAATAAATCCAATGAAAAAATTTGCAAAAGGTTATTTTGTAAACCTATAAAGACAAACAGAAATGTATACGCCTCTAGTGAAAATTTAAGCATGGGCATAACCAGCGTTAGTTTTACTTATGGCGTAAATACAAAAGGAAGAATAGACAATGTAAAATTGATTAATCTTGAAGGGGAAATGGAAAGAAAAATGGCCTACAAATATTTAAAAGATAATTTAAAAACTTTGAGATATGAGCCGTTGATTATTGACGATAAAATTTATGCTTTGAATGGATTAAGCGGAATAACTTCATGGAACATTTACCAAAGATGATCACCGTTTATATAGCCAAATCAATTATTACCATGAATGCTTCCATGCCGAGGGCTGAAGCAGTTGCAGTGAGAGATGGAAAAATCTTAGAAACAGGAACGCTTAAATCACTTCAGCCTTGGCTTACTAAGCATGATCATAAGATAGATGAGCAATTTAAGAACTCTTTCATAGTTCCGGGTTTAATTGACCCTCACCTTCATCCTTCAATGGCTGCGGTACTTCTGCCAACTTACTTTATAACAGCGATGGAATGGAAAATGCCATGGGGAACAACGCCAGCCACTAGGTCAGCGGTTGAATACGATGAACGTTTGAAAGAGGCTCTCAGTAAACCTACTCACGGGGAATTGTTTATAACCTGGGGTCATCATAATTTGTGGCATGGACCTATTTCCCGTTCTCGTTTAAATTCCATTGACTCCAAAACACCCATAGTTGTATGGAATCGATCGTTTCACGAAGTATGCATGAATGATGCTGCATTGGAATTATTGGAAATAAAAGAAGCAGACGTAGAGAATGCAACTCAAATAGATTTTGAAAAAGGACGCTTTTATGAAATAGGTCTTGGCTATGCCATCCAAAAGCTCAATCCTTATATATTGGCACCTGAGGTTTTCAAAGAAGGTTTGCTGAAGCTAAAGGAAGTTGTTCATTTTGGCGGACAAACAACCATCGCTGATATGGCTGTGGGTTTGTTTGATTTTGAAACAGAATTGAACACCCAAGCTGCTCTTTATGAAAACGAAGACAATCCTTTTAGGGTTGAATTAATTGCTCACTCGACTGTTATGCAAAAAGGCAACTCCATAGAGCAAGCTGAAGAATTAATTGCCAAGCTTCCCGAAAGGAATTCACACAGATTAAATTTTAGAAAAAGGGTAAAACTTTTTACCGATGGTGCTTTTTTTTCGCAAGTAGCGCAATTAATGGAACCAGGATATATAGACGGCCATCACGGAGAATGGCTGAGCACCCCTGAGCAGTTTGAAGAAAATGTAAGAGTCTTCTGGAATAAGGGTTACGCAATACACGTTCACTGCACCGGAGACTTAGGCTTGGAGTTGGCGGTGGATACTTTAGAAAAAATGCAGGATGAAAAGCCTCGCTTTAACCACGGATTTACCATAGAGCATTTTGGTCTATCTACCCCTGAGCAGGTATTTAGATTATCAAGATTGGGTGCTAATATTTCAGCTAATGCGTACTACGTGCATGAACTTTCTGATATTTATTCTAACGACTCAGTGGGCTATGAAAGAGCATCGTCAATGGCAAGAATAGGTACCAGTTTCAGAGAAGGTATCACAACGACATTACACTCAGATTTTACAATGGCACCTGCTCAGCCTTTGATGAGCATGTGGGTAGCTGTAAACAGAATCAATGAGAAGGGAAATGTGATGTGTGAAGAAGAAAGAATTACACCTCAGCAAGGATTAGAAGCAATTACTATAAATGCAGCCAGGGTGTTAGGCCTTGATCATGAAATAGGAAGCATCAGAGCAGGAAAAAAAGCTGATTTTACGGTTCTACAAGAAAATCCTCTAGAAATTGACCCTATAAAGATTAAAGATATAGACATCAAAGCAACCGTTTTTGAAGGAAAAGTGTTTAATTTAAAATCACAATGATCCCTGTAACTGTTGTAGCCGGTTATTTGGGGTCGGGTAAAACAACTTTAATTAATCAATTCTTAAAAGAAACTGAGTCGCCAATTGCTGTTCTTGTAAACGATTTTGGTGAATTAAATATAGACGCTGAATTGATAGACAATCAAGACTCTCTTACTTTGTCTCTCACTAATGGGTGTGTCTGCTGTAAGTTATCAGACGATATTGGTGTTTCTTTAGAATCCCTTAAAGGTAAAGATATTAATGCTGTTATTATTGAAGCAAGTGGCATTTCTCTACCTATAAAGATTGCAAATTATGGTTTGAGTTGGCCTGGGTTTTCTTTAAAAGGGATTTTAGCTGTAGCAGATGGACAAAGCATTGGCACTCTGCTGGAAGATAAGTTTGTTGGTTATACGGTAAAGGGGCAAATTGAACAGGCCGATGCAGTATTATTAAACAGAAGTTATGGCCTGTCATTAGAGGCCCTGAATGAACTAAACAAAAATATTTTCTTGGAAGAAGAAGTTTCAAATTATGGTGATTTGCTATCTGCTAAATACTTTGCAAAACATTTTATAGAGGAGAACCTAAAGGAGCATGCAACTTTTCAGTCTTCTATTTTTACTTCGAATAAACCCATTAAAAGAGAAGACATTAAGAAATACATTCTTTTAAATCCAAATATACAAAGAGCAAAAGGGTGGGTTTGCGAGGAAAATGGTGTGTGCTCTCTATTACAAATGACTCCCAGTGAGTGTAATTTTTCTCCATCTGATTTTAAGAGCCAAACTAGGGTTGTATTTATTTATACAGGTAAATTGTCTCCACCAGAGTTCTAAAAAAACTTTTTTGGGGTATCAATTAATATAAGAAACCTTGCAGCCCACCTTTGGTGTCTGTTATCAGGAACTTTTACCTTAACTAATACTTTTTTTGTTTCAGTCTCTTTAGCCTGGCGTAAAGCCTTTCCTTCCTTTCCTTTTGAAGAGTTTTAATCGCATGACGATGATTTCTCGCCTTTTGATCTGATTGCATCCTTTCAGCTTTAGAATTGCTCATAGAATTACTCTTTTATTATCATTATTTACTATATCAACTTGGTCTATGGTTTCAAGAATTTTTCCCAAGTATTTACAAATACGAAAACTTATAAAGAAATTCTTAATACTCTACAAATTAAGGAATTTGATATAGGATTCGCTCCTGTGAAAGTCTTTATTACAACTATCCTAATATCTTTGTTGTCGCAGGTCGTTTTGACCAATGATGATCAGTCTACTTCTCACCTTGAAACTATAGTGCTAGGGGCGGGTTGTTTTTGGGGCGCTGAAAAAGAATATGCAGCTATTCCGGGAGTTATAGATGCTGTTTCTGGATATGCAGATGGTAAAGGGGTGTCTCCAACTTACAGAGAAATAACACAATTTAGGAATAGATTTAATCCTAATAATCATGCTGAAGTAGTGGAAGTGACTTTCAATAAGAGCGTCCTTTCATCAGAAGAACTTTTGCGACATTACTTTGAAGGTCATGACCCTACGCAAATTAATCGTCAAGGTAATGATGTGGGAACTCAATACAGGTCCATTATTTTAACCACAACTGCCAATCAAGCTGAATCAGGTAGAAAAGTAATAGACTCTTATCAAGAACTACTTACAAGTGCTGGTTACGGCAATATAGTCACCGTTGTAAAGCCCCTGGATACTTTTTATCCTGCGGAAGAATACCATCAAGACTACCTTGTAAAAAACCCTAACGGGTATTGCCCCGATCATTCCACTGGAGTTAAATTTTTTGCTTCAGAGTCAATGCTAAAAATAGACAATGAAGATCTGTTGAAAGGTAAGCAAATTGTGGTGATTGAGCCTGAGGGGTACTGTCCTTATTGTGAAAAATTTAGAGAAAAAGTTTCTGCAAATTACCAAGGCTCCATACCTCTTAGTTATAGAACTGCTACTCAATTAGAAGGATTGATGATTAATTCGCCCACATGGGCAACCCCAACAATACTTTTTCTGGAAGAAGGAAAAGAAGTTTTTGGCCACAAAGGTTATATGGATCCAGAATTGTTTTATAGAGCTCTGGGAGGCTTTAAATTAGGGGATTCTGAGGCTTATAAGGTAGCTTTTGATGAAGGTACTGACGCTCGTTTCTGTCAAGAGTATGAGATCTTTAAAAACACGCCTGATGGAATATTTATTGATAAATTAAGTGGAGCTCATCTGTTTGACACTAAAGATAGATTTAACTCTAAAACCGGATGGCTATCATTTACAAGACCAGTTGAAGGGTCAACCTACAAAAAGGCTGATAACAGTTATGGGATGAGAAGAATAGAAATACGATCTATCACTTCTGATATACATTTAGGTCATGTTTTTCCAGATGGACCAAATGGACAGCCTAGATATTGTATTAATGCAACGGTTCTAGAGTTTAAGAATAGGTCAGATCTAAATAAAAGTTAATTTAATAAAAGGAGAGAATATGAACGGAAAGATAGCAAAATACGTAACAGTAGGAACCAATGACCTTCAAAAAGCCAAAGCTTTTTATGATGCTTTATTTGAAGAACTTGGGGCGACAAGTTTTCCCCCTAACGACAGAAGTTTTTTTTGGCGAATAAAAGGAGATGACACAATTTTTGCCGTGTTTGTTCCTTATGATGGAGAGTCAGCAACCGTTGGCAATGGAAATATGACGGGGATATCTTTAGAATCGACAGAAGATGTCGACGCGATGTACGCCAAGGCCATGGAGCTCGGAGCTACCGATGAAGGGGAGCCTGGACAAAGAGTGCCTACGTTTTACGGTGCTTACGTTAGAGATCCGGACGGAAATAAACTAACTTTTTATAAAATGGGCTAGCTTTAAGTAGCTCTTCTTCCTCAATATAAGTTTAGCAGGTGTTATTTTTTTGCTGTTACAAGCCATGTAGCGCTGGGGAAGTGTAGCCCGTCTCCATCTGAATATGTTTTAAACAGTTCTTGCAAAGCAGAGGAAATATCTTTCTTGGTTGACTCCGGAGCTTCTTTAAGCATCTCGGTCACCACCGGATTTATAGATAAATAGTCGTTTGACGCATCTTCTAAGGATTTGCCTGTGAACATGGTTACTTCTTGTTCATGACTTTCTATGTTGATATCTGTAAAACCCGAATCAGACATTATTGATTCAAGATAATCCACCTCTGCAAACGCAAAGGGCCCTGGGCTTCTTTTAGGAGGGGAAGGGAGATCGACAAATTCTTTGATTACTTGGATGGATAAAGATTGCCAAGGATTGAGTTGAGGGGATTGCCAGCACACAAAAGAAAACTTTGCCTCCTGCTGAAGACTTCTATAAATATTCTCAAACGCTGGCACAGGAGCTTCAAAAAACATCACTCCAAATCTTGAATATGCAGCAGAATAAATATTTTCTTTTTTAAGTTCAGTCTGAATATCCATTACTTGAAAGTCTACGTTTAATAAATTTCTTTCTGTTGCCAGTTTCCTTGCTTGATCTAACATAGGCTCAGAAATATCAACGCCAGTAATTTTAGAATTTTTAGATAGCCGCCCAGCAATACTTAAGGTTGTAGATCCGCATCCACAGCCGATATCCAAAATATGTTTTCCCAGATCATCTGGCAGCTTAGATAATGCAGCAACTCCGAGTGGCTCAAGCATTACATCCATTGCATTTTGTTTTTCTACCCAGACATCTCCGCCTTTGCCGGACCAAAAATCTCTTTGTTTTTTATTTGTTTCTTCCATGTTTATTTTTTTAATTAATTAGAGCTATATTAATAGAGCTTTATCATTCCTTCCATTAGAATAATTAAACAAATTAACTATATAAAATAAAGTAATTCTTTAATTAATAATTATGGGCATCAATTCTTCTTTACTGAGTCTTATAGGCAATACACCAATGCTTAAGCTAAACGCTTTCGATACAGGGAAATGTGAGTTATTTGTGAAGCTAGAATCACATAATCCTGGTGGATCTATCAAAGATAGGATTGGACTTTTTATAATTGAAGAGGCAGAAAAATCAGGAGAGTTAAAACCAGGCGGCACCATTATTGAAGCAACGGCTGGCAATACGGGCATAGGTCTTGCATTAGTTGCAGCCATCAAGGGGTATAAAATAATTCTTGTCATTCCGGATAAAATGAGTAGAGAAAAAATTCTTCATTTAGAAGGTCTGGGTGCCGAAATTATTTTGACAAGATCAGATGTTCCAGAAGGGCATCCAGAGTACTATCAAGACCTTGCAAGAAAAATTGTTTCTGAAACTCCAGGAGCTTTTTTAGCAAATCAATTCTCAAATCCTGCTAATCCCTTGGCGCATCGGACCACAACGGCTCCTGAAATATGGGAACAAATGGATGGAAAGATAGATGCAATGGTTGCTGGGGTGGGCTCTGGAGGCACCATAACTGGTTTAGCTGAGTTTTTTAAAGAAAAAGACCCCAACATTCAAATGGTTGTTGCTGATCCGGAAGGATCGGTGGTTGCAGATGCCGTTAGAAAAGGATCCTTTTCTTATGAAGGAGGCACGTGGCTGGTTGAAGGAGTGGGGGAAGATTTTATACCCGAAAACCTAAATCTAGAGCTGCTGGACGATGCCGAAGTTGTAAGTGACAAAGAAGCATTTCAAACGCTGCAAGTTTTGTTACAAGAAGAAGGTATTTTAGGAGGTTCCTCAACAGGAACTCTGGTGGCAGGAGCAATAAAATGGTGCAAAAAACAAGACACTCCCAAAAGGGTTGTTACGTTTATATGTGATACTGGTAATAAATACCTTTCTAAAGCTTTCAACAAATCTTGGCTGCATGATAACCACCTTTTAGAAGATCAAGAAAATGGTGACTTAACGGACTTAATTAACAGAAGGGCTGATAGAGGTGACATGATTAGCGTTAGTCCTAGTGACTCCTTGTTGGTTGCATATAATCGCATGCGGGCTTCCGATATATCTCAAATACCTGTTTTAGATGCAGAAGAACTCGTGGGTGTTTTGGATGAGGAAGATCTGCTTTTTACGGTTAGCAATAATGAATCTACTTTTTCGAGACCGGTGAGTGAGTACATGGTAAAAGATCTGGATATATTACCTATTGATGCCCCGGAATCTTCTCTTTTAGATATTCTTTCTCAAGGCAAGGTGGCTATAATTTTTGATAAAGAAATTTTTATAGGATTCATAACCAAAGTCGATCTTATCAATCATTACAGGAATAGATTAAATAAAAAATAGACTAATATGAAAGGAAATAAGAACACGCAAGGCTTTGAAACAAAGGCCATACATGCCGGTCAAGAGCCAGACCCTACGACAGGGGCTATCATGACCCCAATATCAGTTAGTTCAACTTATGTGCAAGAAAGTCCGGGTGTTCATAAAGGCTATGATTATTCAAGAAGCATTAATCCAACAAGAAAAGCTTTAGAGTCTTGTATTGCAGAATTAGAAGGTGGTTTAGCAGGATTTGCTTTCTCATCTGGAATGGCTGCTACTTCGACTGTTTTAGAGATTTTAAACACAGGAGATCATGTCATAGCGATGGACGATCTTTACGGCGGAACTTACCGTTTATTTGAAAACGTAAGGAAGCGTTCAGCCGGCCTTGAGTTTACTTTTACTGATCTTAGTAATTTTTCTAATCTAGAGACTGCACTTCGTCCTAACACCAAAATGATTTGGGTTGAATCTCCAACCAACCCTTTACTTAAAATAGTTGATCTAAAAGCAGTATCCGAGTTTGCAAAAAAGCACAATATCATTGCAGTTTGTGACAATACTTTTTGCTCTCCTTACTTACAGAAGCCTCTGGATATTGGTTTTGATATTGTGGTCCACTCGGCAACCAAATATTTAAATGGCCATTCAGATGTAGTTGGCGGTGTGGCCGTTTCTTCAGATGAAAGTTTAGCCGAACAATTAGCTTATTTAGCGAATGCTATAGGTTCCATCATGAGTCCCTTTGATAGCTTTCTGGTTCTTAGGAGTTTAAAAACTTTAGCAGTAAGAATGGAGAGGCATTGCAAAAATGCCATGAAAATTGCTTTTTTCCTCGAAGAACACCCTGCCATAGAAAAGGTTTATTACCCGGGCTTGCCAAGCCATCCTCAGCACCAAATTGCACTTAAGCAAATGTCTGGATTTGGTGGAATGATTAGCGTCGTCGTGAAGGGTGGACTTAAAAATGCCACTTCTTTTTTAGAGAGAACAAAATTATTTTCTTTAGCTGAGAGTTTGGGAGGTGTTGAGAGCTTAATTGAACATCCCGCTATCATGACTCACGCTTCTGTTCCTGAGGAAATTAGAAACGAAATAGGTGTTGTTGATGGATTGGTTCGCCTTTCCGTTGGTATAGAAACATTGGAAGATTTACTAGCAGATTTAGATGCTGCTCTTAGTGATCTCTAGTTACATGCCAGTTAACTGCTCTTGACGTTTTCTCAACCTGATCGTCAACTCCCAGCACAAGTGCAAAAAGAGCCATCCTTATACTGATACCGTTATCAGCTTGTCTAAATATTGCTAGATTAGGGTTTTCATAAAGATCAGAGTCCAGCTCATTGGCATCTTTTCTAGAATCTCTTGGTAATGGATGCATGATCACAGTATTGGGTTCACAATTGGCGGTATATATTTCTTTGTTCAGGCTTAAAAGGCCTTTGTATTTCTTTGCATCATCTTTATTCTTAAATCGTTCTTCTTGAACTCGTGTTACGTAGATAATATCAACATCTTTTATTCCTTCTTCCAGATTTTCAGTTTCTTCTAGGGTAACCTTTTTAGATTTTAGAAGGTGGGTGGTTCTTTCAGGTAATCTCAACTCTTCTGGAGAGATAAGTTTTATTTTTACGTTGTCATATAAGGACAATATCTTGCATAAGGAATGAACAGCTCTTCCAAATTTTAGATCTCCTACTAGAGCTATTTTTAAACCATCCACTGTTTTACCGTTCTGGCTCAACTCTTTTTTTATAGTGTAAAGATCAAGAAGTGCCTGAGATGGGTGTTCATTGGATCCGTCACCGCCATTTATTACAGGGACTCGACTTGATTCTGCAAATTTTTTCACCGATCCTTCATCGGGGTGTCTTAAAACAATAATATCGCTGTACCCGCTTAAAACCTGAGCCGTATCAGCTAAGGATTCTCCTTTGGCTAAAGAAGAGGACCCTGCTTCTGTTATTTCCCTTACAGAGCCTCCAAGTAGATTGAATGAAGCACCAAAACTAATGCGAGTTCTTGTGCTGGGTTCAAAAAACATATTGCCAAGAATGGCACCATCAAGAACTTTGGTGATCTTTTCTTTATTTGAATAGGGTTCCAGGCTTTCTGCAAGTGAGAATAGCTTTTCAACATCCGAACGTTCGAATTGATCTATTGAGAGTATATGGCTTCCGCTAAAATCCATAACAGTAACTAAGCTTCACGGACGCCATCTTAACATCATTGAAGGTTTTTTGGTTTTGATAAGAACAAGGGAGATGACCATGCCCTCTCTCCTATGGGCGCAAGACAATCGTCCTCAGGGTCAAAGTCCTCACCGCTTGCATAACAAGGTTTTATTTTAATGCAATTTCCTTCCTCATCGAGTGTGCATCTCAAAGGGTCGCCACCAACAGCTAAGGTAGGCTTTTGTATTGCTCTTGCGTAATAAACGACATCTCCTTGACTGGCGTTATAAGTATCATCAGTAAACTCAATTTCACAGCCTTCTATTGAGTCCATGCAATTAAAAATTTTCCAAGGATCTTGTATTTGGTCAGGAAATCTATCTGGGTTAGGTGTGGGAATAATTTTTATAATTTCTATTCTATCAATTAAGTTTCTATCGCTTGAAGGGTTATAGCACTCATTAAGACATAGCCTTGCTATTTCATTTTGATCGAGTGAAGTATGCACATAATCAGGGCAGCCTGGTTTTTGTTTAAAGGAACCTACGGCTTTTACTTGGAATACTGGGTTGGTGTTAATTTCTACTTCTTGACCCATGGGCACATTGCCCAGTTCGGGATGTTTGAGATTAAACCAAAGGAGAATTCTTTCACCTGAGGTGGCATAAACTTCTCTTTCATAGAGAGAATCAAAGATTTTATCTCTGTTTAAAGAGTCGGCATGAACGGCGACCAACCCGCCTGTAGAGTAGAAAGAGGCACCACGTTCCGGTGGTAGTAACCAGGTTAAGTTATCTTTAGCCCCCCACGAGTCTCCCATGGCTTTTTTTGCAAACTCTTTATAACCGGAACCAGCCCTTGCTTTATGATTGTCAGTTGAACCAATAAGACCCATTTTAAAGCGGTTTGATTTTCCTTCAGAAATTATTTCAGAAGCCAAAGCTACTTGGGCGCTCATTCCAGGCCTGTAGTTATATGCGGGTAAGAATTCATTTTGTAGTTGGCCGCATTGCAACCAGTCTTCAGGTTTAGACCCTTCTATTATTCCAAATCTTCCGACATCTTTTATTCGATCAGCAAACTCTTGCCTTGTTTCTTGACCAATTTTTTCACAATCCAGACCTTCGTTACTGAAACATTGTTTTTTTGCTATTTCTCCTGCTCTCCAGCAACAAGGTTCAAATCCATCCGTGGGTTTAGGGCATAAATTTTGACCATCTTCGTTTTGAATCACATGCTTTATGTTTTTGTAAACCTCTGAATTGCCATGACCTGAATAAACTTCAAAAAGTCTTTGTTTCTCAGGGTCATGTTGTTCTAAAAGTTGTGAACTCATTGTAGAGTTTGTGGGAGCATGGATTCCCCAAGTTGTTCCGTGAGGTATGACTAATGCATCTAAGCTCAGTTCATCAAGCCTATTAAATAATTCTCTAGGAGTGGATGCTCCTTCTTTGCATTCTAACCCTTCAAATTTATCACTATTCATACTTGAACAAAAAGGAATAGAGTACGTTTCATCTCTGTATTTTAAGAAATCAAAGTCTATTTTCTCGGGTGGAAAGTCAGCCAACAGCAATAATGAAGGGACCAAAGGGCTCTGAAGAATCATATCCATTCCACCTAGACCCGCTCCGATTGGAGCCTTCGGCAAATTATCTAGATTCCTCAGAATTATATTCTTGTGACCGTAATGTTTATCAGGGTCTCCAGCTTCCCCTACCATTTGAGTCCACTCCCATCCTGCAAAAGCAATTAGGTCTGTGTCGGTATTTGACGAAACCGCATTGCAATTCTTTGTTGCCTCAATAGTTTGATCCCACATGTTCTGTGTTATTCCTTCCGCATGATCCGTTATTGAAAAGAAATCTAAAGCAGAACAAAATCTTGCGAAGTTACACGCATCTGCTGGCGGGTGTGCTCCTTCTCCTTGCAGAAGTGGCAGGCTGAAGAAGAATGCATCTTGAGAAAAGGTTGTATGAACATGTAAGTCCCCAAAGAATATTTGTTTATCCGTTGAATTGTGGCTGCTTAGAGGTCTGGGATCAGAAGCTATTTCTCCATCAGAAGGCAAATTTCCAAAAAGACCTTTTGCAGAGATAGCGTATAAAATTACTATTAAAGCCAAAAAAACCAATAAATATTTAAATATTCTCATCGTATTAATTTAGACCTCTTCCTCTGACACTGATCCATTCATTGGTAGGACTGTCTAATTCACCAAATTCAGTGCCGGTTTCTGCAAAATGGAAAACAACAGCGGTTCTTTTTGATTTTGATTTATTGTCGTAAGACTTATGCATAAGGAAGCTGTGAAAGAGTAAAAGATCTCCTGTTTCTAATGTGACAGGGGTTTTGTTTGTAAAATCTTGATCTTTTATTTCCGTGTAACCATAGTTCGAGCCCTCTCTGTCATCCGGAACGTGTTCATGAAGATGTTCTTTGTGAGAACCGGGTAATATTACGAGGCAGCCATTTTCAATAGTGGCAGGACTGGTTGCAATCCAAGCCCCAACTTGGGGGTATCTATCGAAAGGGAAGTAGGAAGAATCTTGATGCCAAGGCTGTCCCCATGCTCCAGGGTTCTTAAAAATGTATTGGCTCAAGAAGCAGTCTATGTTTTCTCCAAGGATATCTTCTAAAAGATCCAATAATCTTTTGTTTTTTATAAAATCGTTAAAGACCCCTTTTCCGTGCAGTCTAAAAATTTTAGACATCTCGTCATGGATGGTCTTAGCTTCAGGGTTTGGTTTCATTTCTCTGATGCCTATATAGCCATCATTTGCATAGGCGTGACTAAAAGCATCTTCAGAACCAACCATATTATCAATGATGCTTAAAACAGATGAATTCATCTCAGAACAGATATCTTCTGAGCAAAAATTCTTTAACAAAATAAATCCATTCCTGTTCCATGAATTTGTTTGGTCTTCAGTTAAGAATCTAGGGTTTTCAATAACCCTTGAAGAAATTTCTCCCTCTTGTTTATTAACTTCAGTTGAGAATTCTTTTTTTGCTGACCCTGTAATATCTTCTCTGTCCATGGCGATACTTTTATCTTGTTATGAGAATTAATCATATATAAAAAATTATTAATGTTCCTTAAGTCTTTTAATCGCTTTTTTATTTAAAGAAATAATTGATTAAAAGATTTCATTTATTGGTGCAAAGACATATTATTTAAGAAAATATCACCGTAAATAAGAAGGGAGAAAATATGGCAAATTTTATAGATTTAAAAAATCAATTGGAATCATCATTTGATGCTAGTGGAGCGGACGGCATAGAAGCGAGCATACAAATTAACATAGAAGGTTTAACTAATTTTCATGTAGATATAAAAGACGGTGCCTTAAACATAGAGGAGGGAGAGCATGCCGATCCGAGCCTTACTTTGACCTTTGATAGTCAAGAGACTATGGAAAAAGTCTTCTCAGGAGATCAGACAGCTGCCATGGGGGCCTTTATGCAAGGAAAGGTTAAGTTTTCTGGAGACATGTCTATTGGCCAGAAGCTTGGATCTGTTTTTAAGCCACCTGAATAGAAATTTTTTAGCTTTTATACTTTACAGAACAACCATAGGGCTTAGTTATCGGATCTGTTATCTCTGTTCCTTTGTTAAGTTCAATTAAGGCAGAAATAATATAATTTTTTGCCTCAGACAGGTCTTTAAACATAAAACCTCTGCCACCAGCATCATCTATCGCTCCTTGGTATTTTAATATCCCGGCTTTATCAATTAGATACATGTGCGGTGTTGTTTTTGCACCATAAGCCTTACCCACCGAACCCTCAGTATCTTGCAAAACATGACTAGGGAAAGCGTTTCTTGATTTAGTAAGTTCATTTGCTTCTTCATTGGTCACGAAACCTTGAGTGCCCGGGGCTGAAGAAATGATGCTTAACCAGACAACGTTCGCCTCTTTGGCGGCGGTCTGAGTGTTTTGCATATTATTAGTTTTGTAGTGCTTTGCTACAAAAGGACATCCATGATTTGTCCATTCTAAGATAACAGTTTGCCCTCTAAATTCAGATAATTTTACTTCTTCTCCAAAGGAGTTTAGTAGATTGAAATCAGGAACAGGTTTTTCTGTTTGGACATTTGCATGAGAAATCTCTAAAAAAATTATTAATAATATTGAAATGACATATTGCATTTAAAAATCCTATTCGATGCTCTCAATATAACTTAGAAGCATATCTTCTGTCAGTAATTCCGGAAGGATTAGAGGAGTTCCTTCTGAAGAATACAACAGATACAAGGGAACCCCCGTTCTTCCATATTCTGCAAGCTTATTGGCTATGGTTTCATCTTTTCTTGTCCAATCAGCTTTTAAGTAAACAATGTTCTTGGATCTTAAGGCATTTTTTATCGACACTTGATTTAGAACAATGGCTTCGTTTACCTTACAAGTTATGCACCAATCAGCAGTAAAATTTAAAAAAACAGGCTTATTTTCAGCAAGTAGACTCTCTAAAAGTTCTGGAGAATAACTATTTAAATCTGATGCTTTATTTTGCTCTGCATTTTCATAATCGGTCGGGGCGAGCCATAAAGCAGCGCCTAGAAGTAAAGTTACTGCAGAAAGAGATAGCCATTTTACGAAACCATCAGAAGATTGATTTTTTTCTAATAGCCATAAAGCAAGCGCAATAAATAGAGCTCCAAGCAGGACCATCAAAACAGAATCTGTTTGTACCTGTCCACTCAATACCCAAGTTAGCCACAAAGCTGAGCCCCACATAGGGAAAGCCATAAATTGTTTTAAGGTTTCCATCCAAGCTCCAGGCTTAGGCAGCACTCTAAGTAAAGAAGGGTAAAAACTAAGAATAAGATAAGGAGCTGCAAATCCCATGCCCAAGCTTACAAAAATTGCTATTGTTATAAGCCCTGGTTGCAAGAGAGCTATTCCTACGGCCGAGCCCATGAAAGGTGCTGTGCACGGAGAGGCTACAATGACAGCTAGAACCCCAGTCAAAAAAGAACTCGTAATATCGCCATAGCCTTGATTAATATTTCCTAATTGCGCAAGTTGACCTCCCAAGACTAGATTGCTCATGAAAGTGATACCTATTCCAACAAAAAGGTAAATTAAAAGCGTTACCATCAGTGGCGATTGCAGTTGGTAGCCCCAGCCTATGGATTCTCCACCTGATTTTAATAACAGCAGCAAGCCAGCAATGGACAGGAAAGTTACCAAGACACCAGCAGAAAATGACAATCCATGTTGGATCATTTTTTCTTTTGACCCCTCGCTTTGTTCAACAAAATTTAATATTTTTATTGAAAGGATAGGAAAAACACAAGGCATGGCGTTTAAGATTAAACCACCTATAAAAGCAAAAATAACTGTAAGAACCAAGTCACTAATGGATAGCGATTCCTGTTTTTGATTATTATTTAAGTCTAAATTTACATTAAAAAATGTTCTTGATTCTTGATTATCCAGCAACAGCACTCCGGCAAAGTTTTGGAGTTTTAAATCAACCTCAGATTGAGGTATTTGAAGACTTAAGCTGTTTTTATTGATTTCAAGTACCTGTTCCTTGCTGTAGCTGCTTAAACCGTATTCTTCTGGAAAGAAGTAAGCTGAGCTAACGGGGGTATTACCTTCAAGCTCCATTTGCAGGAAATAATTACTATCTAGGATTTCTACGCGATGCTTATTAGGCAATTTTTTTGGCAAGTCAAGAAAGACAGCAGACAACTCATTTGCAAAAAAAGTATTTAATTTTTTCCCATTTTGAATAGTTAATTCTAGATTGGCTTCTTGGGGTACGCAGATATCTTTGCAGGTATACCAAGATACTTTTGCTTTTAAGGTTGCTGGAAAAACAGCAGCATCTAGAGCACGAATTTTGGTTAGTAGCGTTATTTCATCTTCATATCCAAAAGTCATTAAAGGTTCTACGGGTATGGCTTCAGGCCCGGGCCATAAGATTGCAGATGCTTTGAACCCTTTTGGTAGTTGCCATGTTATCGAAGCTCCTTCTCCGGCATCCCCTGGATTTTTCCAATAAGTATGCCAACCAGGGCTTAATTTAAAGTTTATGCCTAAAAGGAGTTCATCTCCTTTCTCCATGGTCTTAGACTCTGATGTTATTTCTATTGTAGAGTCACTAGCCTGAAAAAAAGAATCAGACCACAAAGAAGAGCTTGCCGTAAAGAGTAAAATTAAGAAAAGACTTAACTTTACAGATAAACTCTTATAAGGTTTTTTAAAAATTATATTTATCATTTATGCCTCAGGACGCAATACAACATTTTAGAGAGAAGGGTTTCGTAACTATTCCCAAAGTCCTTGTAGATTTAGAGGTTGAATTTTACAGAGAACTCTTAAAAGATGCTATAAAAGAGAGAAAACAATCGGATAATAGGCAGTTATCTGAAAAATCTCTTTACGAACAATCATTCATTCAATGTCAAAATTTATGGGAAGACTACCCGGAAATTAGAGGACTAGCATTCAATCAGAAAATAACAAAATTAGCCGCTGATTTACTGGGCGTAGATGCATTAAGGATATGGCATGACCAAGCGCTGGTTAAAGAAAAAGGCGGAAGGAAGACAGATATTCATCATGATCAGCCCTATTGGCCCATCAAAGAACATGCAACAATAACGGCATGGATTCCATTTGATAAGATAACTCCTAAAAATGGCCAATTAGGTTTTTATCCCGGTTCCCATAAGACTCCTAAAAGAAATTTCATTGATATTTTTTCAGGAGAAGTTTCTAAAGAAGACATTAATAAAATCTCAGCTATCAAGGACATTGAGCCTGAATATCAATTGTTAAATGCAGGAGACATTTCTTTTCATCATGGTCTAACTTTTCATGAAGCAAAACCCAACCTATCAAATGAAGACAGACTGGTTTACACGGTAATATTTTTTGCTGATGGATCTACCAGAGACTCTGACCGATTTCATTTTAGCGTTGACAGACCGGGCATAGAACCTGGACAGGCAATAGCAAGTGATGTTACTCCGTTGGCATACCCACTAAAAGAAATACCTCCTGCACCAAAGACTCCAATACAAGAGTCATTTAATTTTCTGCAAAAGTCAGGACTATTGCCAAAGACTTAACTGTCGTCCGAGAAGGTATTATCCAGGATCGGTTTGACCAATGCAGTCCAAATCTTGTAACCCTCAGCATTCATATGCAATCCGTCTTCTACAAACAAAGCTGCAACTGGCTTGTCATCAATAAGCATAGAATCCCAAACATCTATGAATATTAAATTTTTATTTTCTTTTGATAGCTGAGCTATTTTTTGATTAAACTCTTGTTCTTCTTCTTTAAGATAAGCTCTAGCTACCGTAGGCTTAATACCTATAAAAAATATCTTTGTTTGAGGAAGCTGCTGTTGAACTTTTTTAAAGAATATTAAGAAATCTTCAAAAACTTCTTCAGGCGTTTTTAAGGCCGTAATATCATTAGTTCCACAAAAAATTACTATGCCTTTAGGATTGTAGGGATAAACAATTTGATCAAAGTGATGATTAACGTGAGCTAAGTGGGCTCCACCAAAACCTCTATTTAGAACAGGAAGAGACTGCATGTCTTGAGTTAAGGTTTCCCAAAATCTAATACTGGAACTTCCAGTAAATAAGATCAGATCTTTGCTATATTCAATCGATTTATCGGCCTCTAAAAAAACGTTTATTTGTTCTTCATAAAAGTCAGGGCGACCCCATTCAATTAAGTAAGCTGCCGTTTTTTTTATTTCGGCATAAGAAAGTTCTGCATTATTTTTTTCTGCCTGTACTCTTATGCGGTCTTCTATTTCAGTGGACTCTTTTGAACAAGAAGCAATGAATATCAATACCAGAAAAGTTAGCAAAGAACATTGAAGAGATTTTAGTTTACGCATTTCCAAATTCCGGACTAACCATGCTTATATCAAAGCCTAAAATTTCAGAAACTGCAACAATTTGATCTTTAGGCTTAGTTCTAAAAATAACGTTAAAATCTCCAGGTGCCGTAATCCAAGCATTTTCGGCAAGTTCTTGATCAAGCTGACCGCCAGTCCATCCCGAATACCCTAAAGTTATTAAGTATTCATCAGGTGTTTGGTTAATGGCAATATCTTGCAAAGTGTCTTTCGAAGTCGACAAGCTAACCTCACTTGTGATCTTCAAAGTAGATTCCCATTTTTTTTCACTTGAATGGAGGACGAAGACTGATCCGGGATTAACGGGACCGCCAATGAGAAGGTTTTTTGGTGTTGAAAGATCTTCTGTTTCTAATCCCACTCCTTTTAAAAGATTATCTGTCATTAAATCTATCTGCCTGTTGATTATAAGTCCTATTGCCCCATCAGGGTTATGATCACAGATGTAAACTAAGCTATTGGTAAAATAAGACGGTTCTCTCTCACTGGGAGAAAAGAAAAGGAGCTTTCCAATCAACGATAAATTTTTTTCTTCCACTCTTTCACTCTACACATTATTGGCATTATATCTATCAAGAAAATAGAAAGCTGATATGACGAGAGAATGTTCGATTTTGGCTTCATCTATATAAGAAGGTATTTTTTCTAAGGGGACTTCAGTTATCTCAATATCTTCCATTCCATCTAGTTGTTGCATTCCAGTTTTCTTCGATTCTAAAGCCAAGTAAGTAAAAGTGTAATTTGCCATCAAGGCCGGGTTAGGTAAGACTTTTCCTATTTCGATTACTTGAGAAGATTCGTATCCTGTTTCTTCGTAAAGCTCTCTAATGGCTGCCTCTTTAGGGTCTTCTCCTGGGTCTACCATTCCACCAGGTATTTCTAAGCTCATGTCCTTATTGCCAAACCGATACTGATTAACAAGTACAACATTGTTATCAGCAGTTACTGGAATAATGTTAACCCAGTGAGGAACGTCAAGATACCATACGGGGTGGGTGCTGCCTGCCCTAGGAGACTCAACAACATCCTCTTTTAAAGAAAAAATCTTGGATTTAAATATTTCTCTGGTTGATAGAGTCTTCCATTTTTTTAACATATCTTTTTTCCTTTTTTAATTTTTTTACCATTGTATTTTAGAAATAACTTTTAAAAGAAAGAGTTTCTATTATTCTGTGCGAATGTCCTATGAACAATTAGAGTTTTTGCTGCTGGCCAATCCAGAATTTTCTGCTTTTGTAATGTTTATAGCGGCTTTTTTTGAGTCTTTTATAATTCTAGGAACCTTCTGGCCAAGCATAATATTGTTACTTTTGGCAGTTGCACTTAGTGAGGCTGATATAAGATTGCTAACTATCTGCTTAGCAGCAGGCATGGGCTCTTTTCTGGGAGATTTCTTAAGTTTTTATCTAGGGTCATTCTTTGGTCCTAAATTAAAACAAAAGAAATTCTTACAAAAAAGACAGCATCAAATACAAAAAGGAGAAGAATTTTTTGATCGTTATGGGTGGGGAGGAATAGTAATTGGAAGGTTAACACCTGCCATTAGACCTTTCGTGCCTTTTATAGCTGGGTTAGCAAAGATGCCCTCAAAAACTTTTATCATCAGTTCTATAGGTGCTTGTTTAATTTGGAGCTTGGCACTAGCAATTTTAATCATAGGAATAGATAATATTTTAATATTTTTTAAGTAAAGGAGAAAAAATGTCTAAACATCACGCATTAGATAGATTTGGAAGGTCTGGAAATCCTGTAATCAGATCTGCCGCTTTCCAAGAGCGGGTTTCAGGAAACGAAGAGAAGATGTCTTTAGAAGGAGCAGTAAATAAAACTGGTATTCTTCTGTTTCTAACAGTTATGGCTGCAGCTGTAAGCTGGAATTATCAAGGGCCATTAATGACTCTTGTTTCTAGCCTCGGGATGTTCGTGGCCTTTGTTTCAGGAATAATGACTTTTGGGTTTTATTTCTTTTTTGTAGGTTGGTTGGTCGAGCCTCGCCCTCATAATGCTCCAAGAGCAGCTCCTGTATACGCTATTGGTATGGGGTTCTTTATTGGGTTGATTTCCCAACAAGCAGAAAGCTTGTATCCAGGAATAGTTATTCAAGCAGTGTCATTGACTTTCTTTGTAGCAGCTTCTCTTTTACTGGCGTATAAAACAGGTGTTATTAAACCGAATCAGAATTTTTTACTGATGGTTTTTGCAGCTACTATGGGCATATTCCTAACTTATCTAGCTAACTTGATTTATTTTGCAGTTACAGGAAATAACTTTTTTGTTCTTACGGACAATGGAATTGTGGGCATAGTGATCAGTTTATTTATTATTGGCATTGCAGCCTTAAATCTTGTATTGGATTTTGACATCATAGAGCAGGCAGACGAACAGGGTGCTCCAAAATATATGGAATGGTTCGGTGCTATGGCACTGGTGGCTACTCTTATATGGCTTTACATAGAGATTCTTAGATTATTGATGAAATTGAGAGGTAGGTAGTCATGTCTTATTTAACAATAGTCACAGGGTTATTAGGACTAATCTCAGCCTTTGTATTCTTTTATTTTCTTAAATTTAAAGCATCAACTAAGCAAACTCAAAGAAAGGATAGAATAAGGTGGAGTAAATTTATTCCATATAAGAATGAGACTTCTGTTGGAGATTCAGAAGAGGAATCTGATGATGCAAAATTCAAGGATAATTAATTTCTTACAAATTACTTCATGGCTTCTACAAAGAGTTTTTCCCATTGATCTTGAGAAGGCAGTCTTGGCGTAGTGGCGTTACTTGGATCCGTCATTGAATGTTCTGCCAGCCCCGGAATCATATCTTCAGTGACACCCATCTCAGTTAAATTCTTCGGAAGACCAATTTCTTGATTAAGTCCCTCTATAAAATCAGGTAAATCAGTTGACTCTGCAATGCCCATGGCTCTTGCAATACGGGAATACTTATCTCCAACGTGACTGTGATTAAACCTCAATATGGTTGGCAGAATGACACCGTTAAGTGTGCCATGATGCAATTTAAGATTCTTGTCAGCCCCGAGGGCATGACTCATTGAGTGGACGGCTCCAAGTCCTTTAGAAAAGGCCAAAGCGCCTTCGGTTGAGGCCATCATCATGTTCCACCTTGCTTCTTTATTTGAACCATCCTCAACGGCTTTTATAAGATTATTTCCTCGAATGACTCTTTCTATTCCATCTAGGCCAACTGCTTCTGCTGGAGGGTCTATGGCTGGTGACAATACTGCTTCTACACAGTGTGTTAATGCGTCCATTCCGGCACCTGCCGTTAAAACAGGAGGCAAGCCCACGGTTAGATCAGGATCGCAAATAGCCGCATTAGGCACCAAATGAGAACTGGCTAATATCAGTTTTCTACCGTCCCGCATGACAATAACA
>Ga0209089_10000450_pt1 | contig 37954 bp, 50 predicted proteins | sample ArcticOcean_MG_C_FD_187431 | JGI IMG/M metagenome (GOLD analysis project Ga0209089, IMG submission 187431) | Marine microbial communities from western Arctic Ocean - ArcticOcean_MG_CB2_150 (SPAdes) (version 2) | ecosystem: Environmental > Aquatic > Marine > Oceanic | place: Arctic Ocean: Canada...
CCCTTGTTATCTATAAGCTTAGGCTGGGTCTATCACTAGGATATACCAGCAGTTACACCATGTCAAGTATTATTTTACATCGGAGTCGGTAGGAAGGCAACAAAGTTTAGCTTGTCAGTCAGTGCAGAGGTGATTATCACTGCATCAATAGTGTAAGAAAACTTGTTGCCTAACCTACTACTTGCACTCTTCATGCATAAGGCTTATGAATTGTTCCTCTGCCTCAGGGAAATATTCCTTGATGTCCTCCTCAGTATAATCATCAACCTCAACAATTAATTCATACCATTTAAAACTGGTCTTTGGTTCATAATTAGGAGGACATTTACGAATGTTAACATCTACCCCCTCATCAACCCAAGCATCATTCATATCTTCATTTATTAATGTACGAGTTGGGGTGATTGTAACTATTACATTCATAAGCTGAACCCCTCCATTGGTTCGGCATGTATGGTTGGGGTAACTTCAATGAACTCCATACAGTCACCACTCTCCCACATCTCAGAGCAGGTATGACAATGCCATAGGTGATCATCGTTTACGAACTGATCTACGTTATCAGACTGACATCGTGGACATTCAATTAATTCACTCATGTTTCCTCCTTTAGAATGGCAAGTATTGGTTATCATTAATGAATTCATCTACTTCTTCATCAGAAGCTACGTTGGTGTAGTAGTCATCTAATTGTCCGATAGCATATGATTCAAGTTTGTCTCGTTTCATGTCATTTACATAGGTATGTATCGTTTGCTCTAGTCGAGAGTCTCTTGCCTCGACTGCTAATTCTTTAACTATGCTCATGTATCCTCCTTTGCTGGGGTTTCATAAAAGATTACAGCAGAATGAAAGTTGCTGTCATTCCCTGTCAGATGGACATCCCAAAGGGTGTGAGTGAACGCCCAGTTTGTATGACCAAGCACTGCATCACAATAAGCATCTAAATAATCTGTTGGGATCTTGGTCGGTTCACATATGTATTCCATGTTCCTCCTCTGGTAAGAACCCCCTAAGTAGGGGTGTTATTATTACACTATCCAGTTCGGCTAACCTCTCGATCAACCCATAGATAGCAGTGTAATCCTTGTTAGCAATGTCAACCATTATCTGCTCTACAATGGTATCAATTTCTTCTTTAGTTATTTTTGGCATGAATCCTCTTGTCTACTAGCTGATCCATTAACTCCTCATCTACCTCATCGAATGTCACCGAGTTGGGGGGCGACCACTCCACTTGCTCTATGTATTCAATAACTTCGGGAGATTCTTTATGTCTACTAGGTTGCTTTGTTTGCATGTATCCTCCATTGATTGTAAGATTTCAACTGCTAGTTCACCCTCTGACGAGTCGTCACTAGCTATGTCCTCAAGACCTTCCTTGAGTATGCTGATTATATTGGTTAGTTCACTGAATGTTTGTTCCTTTTCTTTCTGGCTATACCATCTATCTTTTAACATGTATCCTCCTTAGTTAACTCATTTGCAGTTTATCAAAGTAAGGCTCGTTGTCTTCAGAATTCCTTCTCCACTTCCTAGAAGATCCAGAGTCAGAGCTTAACTCAAGTGGATCTTTTTCATTCCATTCAGGGAATTCCTTTAGAAACTTCCTATGCTTCTTGAAGAATGGTTTCAAGAATCTATCAAGCTTCTCCATGTTGTTAGGTGAAACCTCACCATTGGAGATCTTGTAGAACACGGCATCAATCAATGCATCCATGCTGAATTCGTGAATATAGTTAGACTCAATCCACTTCTGTAGATCATCTAATGCTTTTGGAACTCCTAATGTCCTGTTCCTACCACGATTACAGTAGATGTCATCGAACACCCAACGATCACGTTGATTGGGGAATATTTCCTTAAGTCTTAAGTGTTTCAATTCCCTTTGTTCTTCCCAAGTCTGTTTAAATTCCCTTGTCATATGTCCTCCTTGTTTGTTTGTAAATAATAACTTGACACTAATACAATCCCTCTGTAGAATTGCACATCAATAGCTCAGAATGTTCTGACTAAGCTATTGAGGAGCAACTCGGTGATAGTTATAACTCCTCATGAATGTTGAGGCTGAGTGATGTAACCCAGCCCCAGCAAACTTAGGAATGGCAAGTCTAGTTAAGATAGTCAAAGACCTCATTCCCGAAAGTTCTAAAGGTAGTCTCCTCTGTCTCTAAGAGGAGGCTCTTTTCGATGGGAGCCTTGAACCTTCTAGCACTAGCATGGGAATCAAACCCATTAGGCTTAGTGAACTTGAACTCTAACACTTCCTTGTCAGGTTCAGGTTGAGCAGTATGCCTCAAAGCAGGCTTGTTACGATTGGAATTCTTAAGCGAAATCTCATCGAGTTGACCTGCTTCATTGACTGCGTTAGTCAGCAAGGATACTATGCCCTTGTATTTGTTTAATGTATTCATCTTAGTCTCCATGTTGGGAGTTAACTTGATGACAACAACACCACGTTGTCGCCATAGGTTGCTTAAAACAACCCTAGAATGAAACGAGGACTTAACTAAGCATCGATTGCCTAGCGTAAGTACTTCGCTTCAATGTAGTGTGGTTTTAAACAGTATTCGGGGAGGTTGTGTAACTGTGGAACTTATAGCTAGGTTACAAAGCTATGTGACTTTCTTTTTCTTTATACTTTCTTTTTCTTTATATATATCTCTATAGTAAATAAACTATATATATAGGCTTGAAATTGTATTCGTATCCTAGTATTACATAAAAGACCTATAAAACAGCTACTTAACTAGAGCTAACTGGCTCTGTTATAAACCCTTTAATGAACCCTCACCCTCGAGGGATCATGGGCTGGTACTGGTACAAACCCCTGACCAACTGCCAGCCCACACTTTAACCCTAGTAGATGAAGTCAGCGTCAGTCGAGAAATAAACCAACTCATTCTCCGGTATCCTGTTAGGACTAGGACATACCGATTCGTGAGCCTCTCCGACTGATAGCGAATCATTGCTTAAAGCCATCAACCCTTCGGGGATACTACCACTAAGGTAATGTCTCCAAGGGAAGCTTGCTAAATCTTTCTTGCAATGCTCACATCTCTCCACTGAAACTCGTTCCATAGGGTTAGGAACCATTTCTACGTAAAGCATATTTCCTCCTTGTTAACGTGCTCTGGAACCATTGTCATGCCAGATCACTTGGTTGATGAACCATGCCCTGTCTAGGCTTCCTCCCAACTTCCTTAAATCTAGCTCTGGGATATAGGCTCTCGTTAACTCTAACCTCTGACTTGTACCTTCGCTTACTGTACTTATCTTCTTCTTAGTCCTCATCTTCCTCCTAGTTGTTAATGGTTACTTGGTTATGTGTGGTAATAGAAGCACCATTGCTCCACACCATACTGTGAATGCTACTAACAACGCTACGTTCAGTAGCACTAGCTTGTTATACATATTCAGGCTCCGTTTACTTGGTTAATCATCGCTAGTATAAGTACTTGTTATACCAACGCTTTCTGCACTATTGCATACTACCTGCTGAAGGTTGATTCCAGTAGGCATAAAAAAAACCCCCTGCAGATCGTTAGATCCACAAGGGGTTCTGGGTTATGCTACTTGGCGTTTGTACCAAGAGCGAAGCTCTTTGGACTTCTTGTTGCCAACGAAATCCTTGACCGAAGGTTGCTTGTGCAGTATACCCCATGTGAGCATGATGCACCGAAGGTTAGCCTTGCCGTTAAACTTCTTCCGGCTAGCTTCGGCTAGCTCAGAGCCTTCGTAGTCTTCGTAGTGCTCTGCAAGACCATCGAAAAGCTCCGCTTTCCAAGCACCCAGCTTATCAGCCTTCGGCTCAGCCTTCGGCTTGCCACTAGACTGTGGCTTGTCAGCTTCGCTGAGGAAAGCCATGATGGTTCGCTTCGTTGCCTTCTCGATGATTTTGTCGAGTTGGGCTTCGGTTACATATCTGGACATATCTCACTCCTGTGTGTGAGTTGTTCGGCAACCATACACACGCACTGTGTGTGCGGGTATGTGCCTGAAATCTCAGAGTATTCTGCCGAGATCCTAACTTCATTCTATCAGATTTTTTTCTGGGAAGTGGCTCGATTGCCCCGAAGCACTTTTCCAGATGCGACCACTCCATCCGACCTAATAAAACTGATCGGGTTTAAAAGACCCCCCCCACGGGCGAACCTGCACCCGTACATATATATATATGGGACTCCTAGTCTCGTACACCCCCCACCCCAAAAACCCGAATCCCACAAGAATAAATCCCCATGAAAAAAATACTTGACATCCTGTAATAGTGGTTGTATACTGAGGTTTCAACATAATAACAGGGGGTTATCATGGACACATTTGACAGGATATGGGACAGGTTATATCCCATAGCGGTATTTCTAATATTTTCCGGACTAATCCCATTAATGGTATGGGGCTTTTTTTCTCGGCACAGTACATACCAGCAGAAATACAGTCATCCATCATCACATGAGGTAGCAATGTCGGAGGACAGGGCTATGTTAAAAAGGGTACTTAAGAAGCAGAAGCTTCAGGAGTCCCATCCAGTCCAGAAAAGGGAGGCTCCACTCCCACCCCAGATATACAACCCCGGAGGAGACAACTTCAACATCCCACTTCAACAGCTATTAGAAGGAAATCATGGACGATTATTATAATGGCCCACTTCAACAAGCAGGCGTACCTAGCTTGCGACAATAAAGCAAAGACAGCAGTAAGGGGATACCTAGATTCCAAGGGTATATTCACGAATGTATATGAGGATTACGGCCCTGATATACAATCTTGGGTCAATATCTACCATGAGGTGGAGATTAAAACGTCTTGGGAGGATAAGTGGCCTACTATGTGGAGTACTGTTCACATACCATATAGGAAGAAGAAGTACATGGATGGTGGCAGGAAGGTAATGTTTTGGGTATTAAATAAGGATTGCACTAAGGCGTGGCACATAGATGGCAAGTACATGAAGGAGGAGTATGTAGAGAACATATGTAACACGAGGTATCCGGAAGGTGAGGACTTTTATAACATCCCCATTTCACTATGTCAACTAATAGAGGTAATATGATTAAAATAGATGTTCCATTGACAGCAAGCGAATTATTCAATTTAATGAAGGGGGGTATATATGAATGGGATGAGGTTCCCCATGTTAAGGATAAGAAAGTCAGGATAGATTTAAGGATACATGGAGTTGAAGGAGAAGATAATTTATTCAGGGAGTTATTCGAAGAACATCCCACAGACGACACATATAAGCATGGAGATGCAAAGTAGGTGTGATTACTGTGGTGTCGCTACTGTAGAGGTAAGGGTGCACGGGCATCAGCAATGTGCTAACTGTGGTACAAATGTAGAACCATGCTGTGAGGGGGCAAGTTATGAAATCATTAAGTATTGGTAAAAAATACAACTGCGAAGAAGAGTGGTGGCATATGGAAGATACGAACAAAAGTCAGAAGCAGAAGGAGCAGTGGAAATCGTATGTGTCTGCTAAACTGGCTAAGGGGGCATGGATCGAACAGACCAATGAAAAGGGGGAGATATTTATGGATAAATTCCTTCATCCGCAATGCGAGTTTATTAGAATAATAAAACAAGATGAGAAAACCAGTAAAGACAAGAGGAAACAGCAACGCAACTAAGGTTACAACTGGATCTAAGCATGAAGCTAAGCATCACAGGGAGGTAATGAAGGCTGCTGTAAGGGTTGACTATGAGGCCGGTATACTTACACGATCACAGTTATGTGAGAAGTATGGGTTCTGGCAGAGTACACTTACCAAGTATATCAATGCAGGAGACTGGAAGTATGCATCTAGGAGGGAGGAAGCTCTTACAAGTATGCATACAAGGATGATTCAGAAGTATGCAGACGATAGGGCAAATATTTCCCACCAGCACCTAGACGAACTAAACAATCTAAAGGAGAAGGTGCTTAGCTCAAAGGATACAAGTGAGTTAAGTATATGGTCTTCAAAGGCAGATACTGTTATGAAGATCATCCGCAGTGAAAGGATAGCACTGGCAATGCCGAATGAGTATAAGTACATAGAACAAAAGAATGAGAACGTATATAGGGTAGAAGATGCCCTTAAGGAACTAAACGTGCAAATGCATGGGGAGGTAATTGAAGGGGAAATTATTGCCGAGCCAAGTATCACCATCCCCTCACTAGAGATAATTAACGATGAGCAAAGGGAAGAGGCAGAAAACAGTAAAGGAACAGAAGCTAGAAAATGATTCCATAATGAGTTCCCGGAGACAGTTGGCACTGATGTTAGGATGTGCCGCAGCCTCGTGGAAGTCTGGTGTATCATTTCAGGAGTTAATGATGGAGGCAGGTAAGGCAGATACTTCTCCAGAAACATTCTGGTTGGAGATAGCAGATACTGTTGGCACAATGATTTATATGTTGGAGAACGAGGAAAAATAGGTGTGAAAATAAAAATATGTATTGTATGTAAGAGTGAACTCCCCTCACGTAGGACACGGTTTTGTTCAGGGACATGTTCCGAATTCCATGATAGTTTTAAAAGAAAGAGAAAAAGCTTAAGGCTTAGTTCTTTACTTACACCTAGGAAATGTATTGGCTGTAGTAATATGTTCCAGCCAAAGACGGATCGTCATGCATGCTGTAGTAAGGTGTGTTGGGATATTTTAACGGCAGACCGGCAAAAGAAAAGACGGGCAGAGAAGCGTGAGGAGCTAGCCAGAAAAAATCCAAAGGGGTTAGGAAGTACAGCAGGATCAGGTAACAGGTCTAGGAAGATTGGGACATTCGGTCAGCCCACCGCAGTTAATATACCTAAAACATTTGTAGCGACTGCCGCCTTTACTAATGCAGATACAGAAGAAAGAGTTGAGTTACAGTCTCAGGTTGAAGAGTTCCTTGCTAATGGCGGGAAGATAATGAGATATGGGGCACAACCAGCTATTACGGATGCTGACAGTATAACTAAATGGGAAATATCTGATGAAGAACAGGATGTAGAAATAGAAAGGTATAAGGGGACTAATGCACTTAATGGGAATTGACCCCGGGTTTTCAGGGGCACTAGCAGTTTTAGATGAAAATTTAAAAATAGAATTTGTAATGGATATGCCTATTATTATGGTAGGCAAGAAGAGGGAACTCGATGAGGCAAAGCTAGCAACTATATTTGGCAGGTGGAGACTCCGGCCCATGAGTATCGGACTTGAGAAGAGCCAGACAATGCCAAAGCAGGGTATAGTTTCTACTGGGAGATACATGGCTTCATATGGTTTCCTTCGTGGATTATGTGTGGGTAATGGAATACCTTATCATTTGATTCAGCCTCAATCATGGAAAAAGGCTATGATGCCAGATATGGGTAGGGAGAAAGGTGCGTCTATACAGAAGGTTGCACAGCTTTACCCAGAGCTATCACTTACAAGAGTTAAAGACCATGGGATTGCTGATGCTGTATTAATTGCAAGATATTTAAAATTAAATATATTGAATGGCACAACAAGCTCCAAGGATGGATGATAAGGAGGCGATGCAGGAGCTGATGGATCGGCTTCAGGATCATGATACTTATTTTCAATACTGTGTAAAGATTCAGGAATTAGGAACAAAGAAGCTGATTCCTTTTGTAATGAATTCTGTGCAGAAGATTTTGCATGGTGTAGCACAGCAGCAGTTAAAAGATAAGGGGCATGTAAGGATAATTGTCTTGAAAGCAAGGCGATTCGGTATATCTACATATGTTCAGGCACGTATGTTTAAACGTGCAGCCACCCAGTTTAATCAATTAGTGCATATCTGCACACACTCTAAGAATACAACTTCAGAAATGTTTGCCATGACTAAGGTTATGGAACAGAACTACCCCACTTTTATTAAGCCACTATCACATTACTCAGGTAAGCAGGAACTTACATGGGGTTCTAGTGATGGCAAAGGGCTGAACTCTAGGTACGGGATGTCTACTGTAGAAGGCTCTGAGGTAGTAGGTGCGGGGATCGACATGCTTCATTGTTCCGAGGTCGCCCGTTGGGGAGGTCGTGCCCGTGAATATGCAACTGGTATGATGAACTGTGTTGTACAGGGATATGGGACGGAAATATGGATGGAGAGTACTGCAAAGGGTGTTGGTAACTATTTTGAAAAAGAATGGTGGAGGGCGGAGAAAGATGATAGCGGCCTTAAAACTGTATTTTTCCCTTGGTTTGTGTTTGATGAATATAAAACAGAACTAAGTGAAGAGGAGTTGGAGGATGATACGTTTGAAAAATCGCTGGGATCAAATCCTGTATATGGGGGAACTGAGGAGAAAACTCTTTTAGGTGTGGAAACATCCTATATAGCAGACGATGTTACCTATGAGTTTAAAATAACCCTTGAACACTTGAAGTGGCGGAGGAATAAAATTATCTCTCCGGAATGTCAAGGCGACCTAAATGTGTTCCATCAGGAATACCCTACTACTGCGAGAGAAGCTTTTGTCGCATCAGGAAGGAGTGCATTTGATTCAGTGGTCTTAACTAAAATGTGGTTTGAAGCAGAGGAAAGGGAGCGAGATTTTCCGCCTAAGCGTTTTGAGGTTCCTGTTAATGGATTCCAAAATATAGGTGGTGAAGAAAAGATGAGATATTTTATGGATCAAAGTAGAGATGGAGAGTTTACTGTATTCAACGCCCCACAGGATGGCAGGCATTATAGGATAGGAGTCGATGTTGCAGAAGGCATAATATCTGAAACAGGTAACCCGGATTATTCTGTGATTACAGTCTTGGATGCAGAAACATATGAGGAGTGTGGCACATGGAGTGCACGTATAGATCCAGATCTACTTGCGTGGGTAATAGTTACTATAGGTATATGGTATAACCATGCACTTGTTGCAGTAGAAAATAACAATCATGGGTTATTAACCTTGAAGTTTTTATCATCAATCCATCAGTATGACAATATATACATAGAGAAGGCTCTGGATGAACGGGGGCAGAGGCAGAAGAAACGATTAGGGTTTAATACAAATGTTAAAACTAGAAAATTAATACTTGATTTATTGCGTAGACTTATTCGTGAAGAACAAATTGAAATATTTTCAAAGGCATCAATAGATGAGCTACAGACATTCGTTATACATAACAATGGTAAGGAAGCGGCACAGCATGGTTGCCACGATGATAGGGTAATGTCGTTAGCTATTGCTGGGTACATGTGTTATATGCACCCACATATACCGGGGCCACAGATAGCAATTCAACCAAAGTCTCAAAGAAGAGAATATTACGTGAGGGCATAAATGGATAGGATTAAGATATGTGAACAGTGTGGCTCTGAATATCCTGCAAATAAATTTCAATATGCAAGACAGAGGTATTGTACTAGACGTTGTAAGGATAAACGTAGATGGGAAAAGCAGATAATATCAGGAGATATAAGGCATAAGAAAGGTGGATATAATAGGTCAACCTATATTAAGAAGTGGATGGAAGCTAGGTTGTCTGATAATACAGCACCATGCCATTACTGTGAGACAAGGGTAACACCAGAAGATTTTGTACTTGATCATAAGATACCGGTAGCAAAGCTTACTACTAAGAAAGAAATGATGGAAGAGAGTAATCTTGTAGTAGCATGTCGTAAGTGCAACCAGTCTAAGGGGAGTATAGGATATGAGGAATTTTTAGTGCAGATAAAACTAGGTTAAAAAATATTTATATTGACGGACGTTTTCCTGTATCTTAGGCTGATAATGACGAAGTGTTATAAAAAAGATGCTCAGATCTTTCTGTACTGCATTAAAATACTACCATGCATACTATGACATCCCTTGTAAATCCTATTAAATTACTAAATAAACAAATTATAAAGAGGAAATTATGGCAAGTAAAATAAAGCTAAAGAAGTTTTCAAGAACTGCTACGGAAACTAATGCTGATATTTTTGAAAGAATAGGAGGATCTGGTGGAGCAGCGTATAGGTCAACAAAAAGTAAAAGACCAGACATACTTAAATTAAAGAAAAAATCCACGCCCCTTACAACTAAATCTGAAACGAGGGCAATGGTAAAGACTAATAAAAAAGCATCACATCCAAAATTGAAAACCAAAAGTTCAAAAAAGAAATTAGTGAGAGTGGCTAAGGTAACAGGCGGTGCATCAGCACTTGGTACTTCAGCAGCAGTAGGTTATTCGGCTAGCCAATGGATTAATCAGAATTCAGATAAAAAGAAATAAAGAGTTAACTATGGATACACCATTAAAGGGAACTAGAAAATCCCGGAAGCATTTTACAAAAGAAATAAAGCTGGATTTAAAAAGTAAAAAGCTTATGGCAGAGGCAAAGTTAGCAGCGAAAAAGAAAATTGCTGCTGAGAAGAAAAGGAAGGAACTGGCAAAGAAAAGAGTAGCCTTAATGACAGCCGCAAAAAAGAAGGGTGTAATACTTAGAACAAATTGGAAAGAACTTTATCGGAAGAAAAAGACATAACCTATGGCAGAGTATGCAAAGGAAAGCACCCAGTATATTACGTCTGATAGTGATGAGGATACACCAGAGGGGCTACTTCCAGATTCTTTAGGGTTGCTGGTACAGGAACTGTATACAGAAGCGTCTTCTGATTCTGAACGAACAACTAAAGAAGCAATATGGGAATCTGCATGGCATGCTATGCGTGGTGAATTCCCTGATACAGTCTCCAAGGCAGTAGAGATTGCAAAGGAACGTGGTATATATGTGAACCTTACGAAGCGTAAAGTTCATGAGGCACGAACCAAGCTGATGAGTTCTACGTTTCAGCAAGGTAAGATCCCATTTAAAATCACACCTGCACGTAGACCAAAGTTTATGTCACCCGATGTATTACAGAGTGACTCACCTTATGATGAAGCAACTATCCGGGCAAAGAACTGTGAGTTAAAAATCAGAGATATTTTTGATGTAACAGAATATGAAGATGTCCTGTCTAAAGTAATTAATGAACAGACACTGTATGGCACGGGGATTACCAAGTCAATTGTATTAAAGAAGATTGACTTTCCATTATATAAGACTGCATATGCAGATCCCTTAATGGAGATGATCGAGGAAGCAGTTGAGTCTGAGATGTATCCACATGTTGAGTGGATCTCTGTTTGGGATATATTCCCTTCCTCTGGTTCCACGTGTAAGTCTGATTTAGACTGGGTTATCCAAAGACGCTATATGTCGGCTCAGGAGTTAAGGACAATGGCTCAGGCATCTAATGGGAACTTAGATCCAGAACTAATTGAAAGATGTATTGAGACAGGTGAAGGCCAGACAATTTCAGATATAGGTGGTACTTCTCCAAAAAGGTGGAGTTCAAGTTACGATAAGAATAAGAATTTCTGTGTGCTTGAATTATGGCATCGAGGTATTGGCAAGCAGGAGCTTGAGCAGCATATGGAAATTACGGATAATATGACGGCTGATGGCCCGATCCATATGCCTGTTGTAGTTACTGTACTTGGCTCTAAAGTATTGAGGGCTATCCCTAATCCATTTGATGGTAGGATACCATACGATTTTTGTTATTGGCAGGAGCAGGAAGATAGCATATGGGGTAGTGGAATATATGAAGCTATCCGTGACGATCAATCTATGATGAATTTTATATATGGGATGATTGTTGAAGGTAAGACTATGGCATCTCAGCCAATGTTTGCAATAAATCCTAATGCCTTTGACAGCACTCAGGATGACTTTTATGATATCTTTCCGGGTAAAATATTTAGGATGAAGACTGGAGAGAGTGTTAATGATGCATTTAAACCGGTATTAGTTCCAGATGTTACAAATGGACTCGTTGACTTACTAAGATTAATAGAAAGGAATACAGATTTAGCTTCAGGTCAAACACCTATAGGTATGGGTAGTGGTGCACAGTATCAAACTAAAACTGCAACAGGTATGCAGATACTGAATGAAAACCAGAACAAGTTAACTACAGGTGTAGTAAGGTCGCTAAATAATTTAGTCAATTCAAATGTGTCTGCTATCTATTATTGGTTAATGGCAGATTCAGATGACATGTCTATTAAGGGAGATTTCCTTTGTCAGGCAAAAAGCTATGATACTTTCATGGCAAAGGAAGTTACGATACAACAGGTGTTACAGTTAATACAGGTAGTTGGTCAGGTTCCTGAGATGAGGAACAGATTTAATTTTGAAAAGCTTGCCGTTCCACTTAAGGCTGGGTTAGGATTAGAAATAGACGGACTAATAAAATCTGAGGAAGAAGTTGCTGAGGCAGCCCAACAAGAGAAAGCTGCTGTGATTGAGCAAGTTAGACAGCAGATGGAAATGGAAACCGAGGGCTATGAAGGTAAGGCACTTGTAGATGAAAAGAAAGCTGTAGCATCAGATATAAGAAAAGGTATTATACAGGAAAGACTAGCTAAAATTAAAGAAGGAGATTTGTCGTTGGCTGAGAATCTGCCTCAAATGTTGCAGCAAACATCCTTACTGTTATTAGAAGAAATGCAAAAACAGCAGATGGAAGCTCAGCAGTTGCAGCAACAACAACAACAGCAACAACAACAACAGGAGCAACAGCAAGAAGAACAGGATGTTCAAAATCAACAGCAAGAACAGACAACACAACCAGCGTTTGGACAGGGAGAAGCTGGAGCACCTCCTAACACTGAGGGAAGACCCCAGATGGACTCAACTCTCTGATTTTTTAGAGGACAGACTTAGACGGAAAGAGGATAGACTCATTGAGAAGCCCCTCTATGACGGAAAGGAAGTAGCCTCCTTTAACGTACTAATTGGTGAAATTAAAGAAATCAAGAATATACTTGACCTTGATAATTTTATCAGGAACGTACTAACCCATAGTGAAGAGTGATATATGCAAGATGAAACACCTCCATCAGATGGAGAAATGTTTGATGACCAAGCAAAAGATCAAGGGGCAAGGGAAGATGAGATTGCCGAATTAAACCAGAAACTAAATTCAGTAACAAAAAGTTATGAAGATCTAAGGCCACATGCAGATCGTGCCTTTAGTGCACAAAAAGAAAAGGATGCGGAAAATCAGGACTTGCGAGCTAGACTTGCAGTTCTTGAGCGTGAATCAGAAATTAGTTTACAAACTCAAAAACCTGACCCCTATTCCGATGAAAACTTTTTGTCTGACGATGACCAAAGAGTACTGGATGATTTCCCTGAAGTTATGAAGACATCGGAGAAATTAGCAGAACGGATGGTAAGGCGGCAAATCAATCAGTTTAAGCAACAACAATTAGATGATGTAGAAGATAGAATAAGTAAGTATGTAGAAAATAAATACGAGGAGCCAATAACTACATTGAATCAGAAGTATGATGCAATATCGCAACAATCGTATTTTGATGGCAAGCTTGGGTTTGGAATATGGCCTAGAATTGAAGATGATGCAACCTTTATAGAGTGGGTGAATCAGGATTCAATGCGTAGGCTGGGCATGACCCAAGGTGATAATGAGGCAAAAGCTCAAGTAATTCAGTTATTCTTGAGTGGACAAGGTGAGGAGCCTTATGTTGGTGTTGATCGACAGGATCAAAGAAGGCAACAAGCATCCCAGTTAATGGGGTCATCACAACCTCAGGCCACGACTACAGACTCTACTCAGGGACTTTCAGGTGAGGCGTTATTTAACGCAATGGCTGATTGATAATCCCGTTCTTGCTCTACATTAACTAAATTTTTTAACAATATAATAGAGTAAGATTATGGCTACAACTTGGACAAGTGGCGGATCAAACGCTAATAGAGGTGCTACAGGTGCATCCTCTATGGGCGGAACCATGAAATATGGTTCTCTCGATGAAACAGAGGCCTTTAAGATCCAAAAAAAATTCCTATCAATAGCGAAACGATCCATGATAATGGCTCGGTTCGGACAGAAGGAGACTAAAGCACAGAAGGAAGGACTTGAGGTTAGGTGGAAGCGTTTTGAAAAGTTCGCACTACCTCTCGTTCCATTGGCTGAAGGTGTTAAGCCCCCAGCCGATACACTGTTGCAGACAATCATCAAGGTAAAGTTGAACCAATATGGTTCATATGTTGCCACTACTGATGTGTTGGTTGCCGCAGCGTCAGATCCTATTATTCAGCAGATAACAGAACGGCAATCAATTCAAGCTGCCGAACTGATGGACTTCATTACATTTCTACATGCACGTTCAGGTACTCAGGCGGCTTATGCTGGTGGTACTACACGAGCAACAGTAGATGCAGAGATTGGCGGAACAACTGGTGATACTACTGGTTCGACAACCAATCTTCTTGATACGGCAGTCCGTACACTGGAGTATAATGAAGCTCGCAAGATTGCGAAGCAGATGACTCCCTCCGCCAAATACAATACTGAACCAGTACCTGAAGCATTTGTTGCTGTAGGGCATACTGATTTACGTAAGGACATTGAGAAGCTTCCGGGCTTTATACCTTATGTGAAGTACAGTAATAATGGTCAGCAAATGCTACCGGGAGAATTAGGTAGTGTTGGCGTAGTTAGATTCGTACTTACAACTCAGGCATCTCCGTTTGGTAAGACACCAGATGGAACAGAGATGATTGATACGAATGTACTGGAAACTCAAACAAGTGGCTACACGCCCGGTCATACAGGCCAATCATTTGGTTCTACGGCTGGCACTGTTGCTGACACCAGTAATTATGCTGAAGCAGGAGCAGCAACGGAGATAGGTGCAACTATTGCTTCTCTGAAGCTTGTTACAAATGCATCTAACAATACTGTGCAGGTATATCCTATCGTTATTTTCTCAGCAGAATGCATAGGGTGTGTATCACTCTCTGGTTATGATGCTGTGATTCCTAAGGTAGTAATGCCTCAACCAGCAGTTACTGATCCTTTGGGTCAATCTGGTTCAGTCGGATGGAAGAGCTGGTATGCTTGCCAGATCCTCAATGAAGACTGGCTTTATCGTATCGAGTGTGGTGCATCTACTATTAGTTAATAGAGTTGAATGACACAACGATTTCAGGGGTGGGTTCCGCCTGCCCCTGTCTCAGAAGCGATAGGGGAAACGAGTATAATTGAAATCAACCATGAAAGTTTTAATGGTGGAAATGATACTCTGATTACCAGTGCTTACTTTGATCACTATCTTTATCCAGAAACTTTGCCGGAAAGAATATCAGTTATATTGACTGAACCATTTTTGGGTGTATCGGCAGATATATGTGTAGGAAGGGTGAGTAGAGTAAAGGAAGAAAAAGAGTTATATTTAAAATGGGCTGGATTACCGCAGGAGCCACATTCGTTTCAGCAACGTCCAGAATCCGTATTTCTTCCACCGGACGGATCTAATAAAACGATCCGATTAACAGTCAGATTAAGGGGAAGTGATCCTCCTACTTCTGGCAGAATTTTATTTTTCATTAAAACGAGAGCAATGACATGAGTGGCGAATTAGCAGGAGGACTACTTGCAGTAGGAGAATATGGGCATCAGATTAATAGCCCGATGTATGATTCAGGCCGTAGAAAGAATGTATCTGTACATAAAACATTCCAGAAAGACATGGCTATAGAAGTTGGTAAGGACTTAAAAACACCTGAGGGTTGGGGCGTTGTAGTAATTGGGTATGGTGATGACCCATCTCAAATGGGGCCAGTTACAGTTACGCACAATGATTGGGTGCTGAGGTTCCCTAGAAATTCTCGTAGGGCTATACCTCCGGGTCATTTCAGTGTTCTTATGGATGCAGTTGAAACAAAGTATCATCAGGCACAGGAAGGTTCACCATTAATTGGTTATGATGTTTGCAGGTACAATGTGCAAGTATTAAAAACTCCTGTTTCATCTAAGGTTGATAAGGATAAGGTTAATGCACAGCTACAAAGAGTTGAAGTTGCATGATTGATTTAGTTGATATCAGGTCACGGGTAATAACTGTTCTTCAAGATACAGAATATATTCGTTGGACTAAGACTGAATTAAATAATTATATTCATGATGCAGTTTTAGATCTTGTGAGGACTATTAGGTTGCCGGTAGAAGACAATGAAGTAGTTATTAGTGCCACTAACTATAAGATAGCACTTCCTTCTACTCTTATGGATATCAGTGGGGGAGGGTCAATTAGTGGAAGGGAATTGCCAGTTGTCACAACCTCTGAAATGAAGTCACTTTCTTCGGAGGGAAGGCTCCCTGCTACTACAGCAGAAGGCGAGTTTTCTATCACCAAGATATTTGGTAATCCTCTATGGAGTAGGATACAGGATTGGACAACTGTTACAGGCATTCCTCAGGCACTTGTGATTGACCAAAGATCTTCAGGCACTATAACTGTGTGGCCTATACCAACTGTAGAAGCAACATTAAAACTAACAGGGACATCTCGTCCACCAAGAATGAGTGATGAGGTTCCATATCAGTATACAGATACTACAAATGCAGATAATTCTGTAGTACGGATAATAGTAACAACTTTGCAAGGTTGGATTGTTGGAACATCAACAGCATTGGTTGATGATGCAGGTATTTCATTGACCTTTGATTCTGCAGCAGAAACCATTAGTAATTATACAGATACATTTATTATTGCATCAACTGATTATCAAACTACATGTGATATAGATTCAGTGTGGGTAGATGCACTTACGTATGGAACATTAGAAAGAGCATATTTAAAAGAACATGACTTAAGGAATGTTGAGAAGAGTGGATATTTTATGAACAAGAAGATGCAACTTATAGCAGATGCTCATCGTGTTGAACCATTAAATCCTGCTTCTATAACTGGTGGGGTAAACTTAAATAGAATGATAGTGAGGAGGTAATGGGAATAAGTATACAATTTAGAAGAGGGACTGCTACTGAACATGGAACATTTACTGGTTCAGAAGGAGAGATTACAGTCCTCAAATCAGATGCAAGTGGAGATCCTTGGAGATTAAAGGTTCATGATGGTACAGCAAGCTATACAGTTCCAACAATAGATAGTACAGATTCTTTTACTAATAAAACCCTGACCAATCAAAAGTGGTCTGGGACAATTAGTGATTCATCAAGTAATTTATTGTCTACAATTGGAACAGGTAAAGTGACTTACGCTTCTGGTTCAGTAGTTTTAGATAATGCATATGCTATTGATCAGGGTACAGAAAAAACTTTAGAGGCAATGATGGAAAGAGTTGCTAGGAAAAATCAAATGATATTAGGAGATTAATATGGCAGAAAGATATATGAGGTATGCAGTCAATGTTCCGGCTGCTACAGAAACAACAATATTTACAGCCCCTGCAAGTGATGATGCGACTCCCACTGCGGCAGATTCAGTTATAATTGGATTTTATGTGGCATCAACTTCAACAAGTGCAGGAGAATTAACAATTACTTTAACTGCTTTTTATGATGCAACTGTTGTTAAGTTAGCAGATACAATACCATTACCAGCAGATAGTTCATTAGATCTTATACCCGGTAAAATGATTTTGCAGCATGGATTAAATAATGCAGGTACTCCTGTATTAACAGGAGATATTATAAAAGTTACTTCAACACAAACATGTTCTGTTATTTTGTCAATGATAGAAAGAGTATAGAGGAGTTATATGAGTAGTAAATCCCCAGTATATATTGGTGCAGGTAGCGGTGAGTTAGCAGTAACGTCTGCTTTGAATATTATTGATGGTGCAAATGATGTATCTCTCAAGCTTCAGACAGTTGAAGAGTGGGTCACATTAACAGATGGGACTACTGTATTTGATTTTGTAAATAATTCTCAGACAAATGAGTATTCCGCAAAGGAATATGCACAGGGTATTGCTGCGACAGGTGGTACTGCAAAGCAATGGGCTTTGGGTGGAGGCTCCCATGTAGAAGCTACAGAAGTTATTACAGGGGAATATTCTGCAAAGAAGTATGCAAGTAATGCTGCAGCTTCAGCAGCATTGGCTGAGGGTTATACAGATGCATTTGATGATAAATATTTAGGCTCGCATACTACTGCGTCCAGAGAAGTAGGAGCAAATGTAGGAAAAGATAATGATGGTGATGCCTTAGATGACGGAGCATTATATTATGATACAACATTAGAAGTAATGAAAGTATGGGATGATACTGCTTCCGCATGGAAACAAACTACTCCAACATCAGGTCAACAAACAAATATTGATGCGGCTGTTGCAGATGCAGTTGATATTGGAAAAGTAGCTGCAATAGATACTGAAATAGGACAATTAGCTGTTCTTGGTACTGCTGGAGTTGATATAACTACTGTCTCAAATATAGGAACTGATGGTGCTGATGTATCAACTGTTGCTGGTATAACAGCAGGAGATGTATCTAAAGTAGCCGTTATTACGACTGGAGATGTTTCAAAAGTAGCCGTTATAACTACTGGAGATGTCTCAAAAGTTGCAGATATTACAACTGGTGATGTAAGTAAAGTCGCAGATATTACTACTGGCGATGTGTCAAAAGTGGCTGTTATTACAACTGGGGATGTTTCAAAAGTTGCTGTTATAACCACAGGTGATGTTAGTAAAGTTGCAGATATAACTACAGGAGATGTAAGTAAAGTTGCAGTAATTACTACTGGTGATGTAACTAAGGTTGCTAGTATTACAACTGGAGATGTAACTAAAGTAGCAGATGTTGATGGAGAGGTAGCCCTTGTAGCAGCAGTAGATGGTGAAATTACATTGCTTGGTACGTCTAATATGGCACATGCAACCACAGGTCACCTAGCTAGACTTGGAACAGCTACTGTAACAGAAGATATGGCCTTGTTAGGTCTTGCACCAGTAATAGCAGATATGGATTTATTAGGTGCTACTGGAGTAATAGGTGATATAGAAACAGTTGCAGATAATATAAGTAGTGTCAATGACTTTGCAGATAGGTATAGAATCGCAAGTTCTGCTCCGGGCTCAGATAATGATGAAGGGGACTTGTATTATAATACTACGACTAACAAACTAAGTTTTTATGATGCTTCTGCATGGCAGGCATTTGGACTTACTCTAACAGAAACCCAATTAGAAGCAAACAACTCAGCCGTAGCTATGAGTATCGCTCTTGGATAACTAATTGAAATTAAAGGATAAATATGGCAAACACATTTAAGAATGACACTTTTAACGCTGCTTTAGCGGCTGATACAGATAGTCCTGCACTATCTCTAGTTGCTACCACAAGTCCAGCAACACAGACTACTTTAATTGGAATGACAATAGCCAATATAACAGCAGGAGTTATTGCAGTTGGAGTTAAGCTAGTTAATGGTGGTACAGAAACATGGATAGTCAAGGATGCCCCGATTCCCACGGGCGGAAGTTTGGTGGTGCTTGGAGGGGACTACAAGCTCGTTATGGAAACCTCAGACTCAATAAAAGTTAGAAGCAATACAGCAAATTCCATGAATGTGATTACAAGTTATCTGGAGATTACATGAGTTACGTTGGAAGAAAATCTGGCAGAGCCGCTTTAATCTCTGCTGACATACCCTCGAACCTGAACCTTTTAGGTGACTACGTTAAGATTCCTTCAGCAACAACAACTGAAAGAGATGCGTTGACTCCTGTGGTTGGAATGATGCTGTACAATACCACTCTTGGCATTATGCAACAGTATAATGCAACAGGATGGGCTTCAATAGATTCTCCACCTACAGTTTCCTCACTAAATTATCCCGGTGATGATACCGCATTAGATACTGTTGGTGAATTTAATCTCAGTTGTACTACCCAGAGTAGCACTACAGTATTAGCCGCATCTACAACTGGAATAGTAGTAGGACAGGTAGTTAAGGGAACAGGTATTTCTACTGTTAGCAATCTTACTTGTGGTCTTACTAATACTGATGCAACAGTCACAGTTGCAGGGTCTACTACTGGACTTGTAGTTGGAATGACAGTAGCCGAATTTACAGGAGTTCCTGCTGGAGCAACTATTTTATCAATTATAACTGATACATCTTTTGAGCTTTCTGCAAATGCAACTGCAACAAATTCTTCAGCGGTTTTATCATTTAATACTACTGTTTCATCAATCATAACTAATGCCTCTTTTGTTATAGCACCAACCGCTACTGCAAGTTCAGGTTCTCCAATATCATTAACCTTTAATACACAAACACTCATAATTACTGGCACTAATTTTCAGACAGGTGCAACTGTTACTATAGATGGTACTGCTCCAAGCACAGTCTCAAGAGATAGTTCAAGTCAAATTACTGTCACAGGTACTCCAGCAAAAACAGCAGGAACTAAGGTTGATGGTTTGGTAGTATCTAATACAAGTGGTTTGTCGGCAAGTATTAATGTTGATTATTCTGCTTTACCCGGCTGGACTTCTCCTGCTTCTGGGAATATATTATCTGCTTTTATTACAGGTTCCGCAATTTCTACAATTGATCTAGTTGGTGGATCACCGGCTACAACTTCTTATGCACTATCGAGTGGTCCATTACCTCCCGGCTTGGCAATGAGTACATCTACAGGTGATATTACTGGAACTATTACTGGTACTACCTACACAACTTATAATATTACTGTTGATGCAATAGATGCACAGGCACAAAGTTCCCCTAGATTATTTAATATAATAACAAAGGCATTACCCACATCAAATGGTGGAACAATAACAACTTATACTGGTTTCAGGGTTCATACATACACGAATAGTTCAAGTAGTTTCAATTTTGTTGTTACCAGTTCTATGACAGCAGATGTTTTCGTTGTTGCTGGAGGTGGTGCAGGAGGTTCCAGACATGGTGGTGGAGGTGGAGCAGGAGGTATAGTTTATGCCACAGGAATAACATTAGCCGCTGGTACTTATGTTGTAGCTGTAGGAGATGGAGGAGCAGGAAGAGAATCGGGAGGAAGTGCTGGGGCATCAACCAATGCTGGTTATAATGGCTATGGTTCAACATTTACTTTGGGAAGCACTACAGTTCTTACTGCTCTTGGTGGTGGTGCTGGAGGGGCATACGCAAACCCAAATCCTCCATCTACCGGAGGTGGGAGTAGTGGTGGTGTGTGGGGTCATCAGACCCTCACCGCTTCTGCGGCAACCCAACCTGCACAAAGTCAGACAACGGTAGGTGGCTCATATACTAATTATGGCAGTGCTGGTGGCTCTAATCCATCACCAAACTCGCAGATGGGAGGTGGAGGTGGTGGTGCAACCGATGCTGGGTCTGTTGGGGGAGACACTAGTGGGTCAGTAGGTGGAACAGGTGGTGATGGACTCCAAATAGCTTGGATAACTCCAGATGCATTAGGACATACCTCTGGGTCTGGTACTCATAATAGTGTTGCATATAATACTGGATTCTATTGGGCTGGCGGTGGAGGTGGTGCTGGTTATAGTACTTCTAATGGAGTAAACTCAGGTGGACTAGGTGGTGGTGGAGGAGGAACAATAGGAGGAGCAGGTGCGGTCAATGGCTTAGCAGGAATAGGAGGTTTAAATGCAGGAACTGTTGGTTCTCCCCAAGCCGTTGGTGGGAATGGCGGTGCAAATACTGGTAGTGGAGGTGGAGGAGCAGGAGAATGGGATGAAGTTGGTGCGGCAGGAAGTGGCGGTTCAGGAATAGTAATAATTAGATACGCAGTATAAAAATTAAAAGGAAACAAACATGAGTTACATAGGAGCAGAACCAGATGGCATGGGCAAAGCCCAGAGGTTCACATACACATCAGCATCTGGTGGTGAAACAGTAGTCTCAGCAGATGATGCTGGCGTACCCATAGGCTACACTTCTGGTCAGGTCAGCGTATTTTTAAATGGTGTAAAATTAGTTGTTGGTACTGACTGCATTGCAACGAATGGAAGCACTATTACAGGTCTATCTGCATTGGCGGCCTCAGACGTTGTAGAGGTTGTTGCCCTGTCGATCTTTAGTGCAACTACTGTAGAAGGTGCAGATATTATCTCAACTGGAGTAACAGGAACTACGAAGTATTTACGAGTAGATGGAGATGGTACATCAAGTTGGCAGACAGTCACTATACCAACAGACTTTGTTAGTGCCGCTTCAGGAGGAACATTCTCAGGAGCAGTTACAGCCCCCTCTATCGTCCTTACACCCGGCTCTGCTCCCGGCTCTCCAGCAGAAGGAGCAATTTATTATGACAGTACGAGTGACACAGTAAAAGTTTACAATGGTACTTCTTGGATTAGTTTAAGTAATATTGCTACTGGTGGAACAATTACATCTTACTCAGGCTATATAGTTCATACCTTTTTAACTTCTGGTACATTCACAGTACATACTATGACTGGTACAGTTGACTATCTCGTAGTTGCTGGAGGTGGCTCAGGAGGGTCTGCTGGTGGGGGTGGTGCTGGAGGTATTAGGTATGCAACCGGATATTCAATGGCTACAGGCAATCATACTATAACAATTGGAGCCGGAGGTACACCTCTAGCAGATACTTCACAAGCAAAAGGTAATAATGGAGTCAACACATCACTAGGTTCAATAATAGCTACTGGAGGAGGTGGAGGAGGAAAATATCATACTTCGAGTGATACAGCAGGTCTTGCAGGTGGTTCTGGTGGTGGAGGAGGTTGGGTTGCTGGTGCTGGTGGTACTGGAATAAATGACGGAGGAACTTTTGGAACAGTGACCTTTCAAGGTTATGCAGGTGGAACATCAGTAGACACATCTACACAACCATATACCAGTGCCGGAGGTGGCGGTGGCGGTGCGTTAGGTCTTGCAGACTCAGGTTCTGTATCTGGTGCTGGTGGTACTGGGTTCGTGTCATCTATCAATGGTACTTCTCTGTCTTGGGCTGGTGGTGGTGGAGGTGGTTCACAATATTCTACTTCAACTGCTGGTGCTGGAGGTGCAGGTGGCGGAGGTGGAGGATGTGGAGCAGCTTCAGGTACTGGTGGTGCAGCCGGAGGTTCTGCTTTAAATGCAGGAATAGCTGGAACTCCCACTAAGGGAGGTAATGGTGGAGCAAATACTGGTGGCGGTGGCGGTGGGCTAGGTATCACCACTGGTAGTGGAGGAAGTGGAACTGGTGGTTCAGGAATCGTAATAATAAGGTATGCAATATGAGTCATTTCGCAAAAATAGATAAAGATAATATAGTCACAGAAGTAATCTTGGCAGAACAGGACTTTATAAACTCAGGACTTGTTGGAGATTCCTTCTTATGGATACAAACTAGCTACAATAACAACTTCAGAAAACAGTATGCAGGCGTAGGATACACATACGACAAAGCCAATGACGTATTCATTTCACCAAAGCCTTATCCATCATGGGCATTAGATGCCAGTTTCGATTGGCAACCTCCAACTGCAATGCCAGATGATGATAAAGATTATACATGGAATGAAGACACAACAACTTGGGATGAGGTAACAGAATGACAAGAGCAAGAATACTCGCAGACTACGTTAGTAGCGGTGATGAACTGGCATTGAAAGCACCTATAGCTGGCCCTACGTTCACAGGTACAGTTGCAATTCCAAATGTAGCAAACTTGGAAACTGCTGTTGTGGCTAATACTGCTAAAGTAACTAATGCTAATCCAACACTAGCTGATATTAATGCATTAGATGTAACTGAACTTGGGACTGTTACTTCAGGAAACCTAGCTAATACTGCTATTGTATATCCAGCAGGGCATGTGATTCAGACAGTTCATCAGTCTGCATATCAAGGGTCATTAGGTTCTACTGGTGTTACAGCTATGACAGCAACTCCTAATATTTGTACTATAACACCTAAAAGTAGTACAAGTAAAATTTTAGTTATGGTTGATCAACCATTTTACTTAGCCAAAGGCACTTCTAACACCGATAATGGGATTGCCTATGAACTTTGGAGGGATACTGCTGGTGGAGGTTATGCTGTAATAAAGAATTTTAGTAGCACTGGCACGAATATACGTGCTTATTTTATGGATGATGATCAAACTGTGAATTCTAATGCATCTACTACGATGCATTATTCATATTTAGATTCTCCTGCTACAACATCCTTAGTATCATATAGAATATACATGGGGCAATGGTCTGGCAGAGGAGCGATACATAGTAACACTTGGGAGAATATGACACTATGGGTACTACAAGAAATTGCACAATAATAAGAAAAAATAGTTATGAATAATTCAAGACCGAGTATTGTAACAGGAACCTTTTCTACAATGGATGCAATTCAATCGTTGGTTGTTGATGCAGAATTTTATATCACAACAGATCCTGAAGACATTGAAACAATAACTTGGGTAAAGCCAACAGTAGCACCAGTAACTTCAGCAGAAATAGATGCTGAAAAGGCTCGTTTACTAACTGAATGGACAGCACAGGAATACGCCAGAAACAGACAGGCAGAATACCCAAGTCTACTTGAGTTGACAGTAGCTTTGTACGATACAGACGATAAATCAGCAGTTGAAGCAAAACGTGCCGAAGTAAAAGCAAAGTTTCCTAAACCCTCATAACGGACATAAGTGTCCGATTTGAAGTCGAAATATTCGACCACAAACTACTGGGTAATCAGTTGGGTAGTCAGTTGGGTAGTCAGTTGGGTAGTCACAAAAAGTGGTAACATTTTGGGTTGATACAACCATGATTATTAGAAGTGTAACTCCGGAATTGCAATGAAGAATGAATGAAACTTCACAGAACACTACTAGGCGGAGGTGGTAATGCTTTGGAGAACAGGAAGCTCCTCAATTTTTGGGCACGTTTTGTCATATCAATTGCCAATGCGTTTACGTTTCTTGTTCTATTGTATTTACTGTTCTATTCGGAGGTTCAGGAATCAAGCCGTGATTTGGTTAATATCCTCTGTGGTGCATACGTTGCAGTCCTTGCAAAGTCTACCGATTATTGGTTCCGTGAAAAGAAAGATCACGAACATGAAGAGGAGATGGAAGCAAGCAAGGGAAGATATAAATTAAAAAAAAGGAAGTAAAACATGGCTAGTTTTATTCAGAAGTTTAAGGATCTGTTTATGAAGCCTGATATAGATGATCATTATATTATAGAGAAGTGGGTTAAGGAAACTAATGAGGCAAATCGACTGAAGGATCTTCATCGTGAGGCTCGTAAACAAGAAAACAAAAGGCGTTAAATGGGAATGACAGTAAATGGAACTATAGGGGCAGTGAGCGAGCATTCATTAGTAAAGGCAGCAGTTCCCTTCCTCGTTGCAGCAATCGTGGGAGTATGTGGCTGGCTTTTTACCAGTGTTATGTCATTGGAACAACAAGTGAAGCTATTAAACGAAGGGACAGTTCACAATCTTGAGGAAAAAGTGGATGGGTTGTCTAATAAAATTGACGCAATGAGTATAACGCTAACTGATCTGAGGGTTCAACTGGGAGGGAGGGATCGCAGGGACAGGCAGGATCATTAATGAGATATTATTTACTAATGATTCTATTTTTATTATTAAGCTGTAGTAGTAAGGAGGCAGGCTCAAGTAAGGGGCTGTATGGTCACTGGATCGAACGGGGGTCTAGCACATTCACTAACCGATTTCAGTGTGTTGAGACTTTTAAACCATTTAGAAACAAAGAATGTTAATAAAGGAAAATTATGATAGGTCTATTAGCCCCGCTAGTTGGTGGTGTAGTAAAAACAATGTGCATGAGCATGCTCTCTGAGAAACTTCTAGCAGAGGTTGTCCTTATATTATTAAAGAAGCTTGTTGCAAGTACAGATAATAAGCTAGATGATAAAATTTTAGCTGCTTATGAGAAACAATTAGGGTAGTAGTGAAATGGTAGTGTATGTTAAGGATCGTATTAATCATATTGTTAGCTCTAGCTGTAACCTCATGTACTTATTTACATAATAGAGAGGCTACTACTGAGTCTATCAGGGGTGAAAAACATTACAGTAATTTTGATACCCTTGATATACGATCAATGTGGATTTTATGTTCTAGTAATTTCCAAAGACTTGCACCACAGATCCCTCCCCAAGTATATATCCCTACATGTGATTGTATAGTTGATACAATTAGGGAAACCTACTCCAAGTCCAGCTTACAGAAGCTGTCACATAAAGAAATACTTGGTATGAATGATAAATTTTTAAATCAATGCCAGTTAAATGTACCTCAGTCGCAACTTTAGTCTTGGTGAATTGACTAAGAGCCAGACGGCTCTACGGAATGGGCTGGAGAACAAGCCTTCTATAGAGGAAATAGTCGCATTAACTGTATTAAGTAACAATATTCTACAGCCAGTGCGGGATAAGTATGGTTCATTCACTCCCAATTCTGGGTTCAGGACAGTAGAGTTATGTAAGTTAGTAGGAAGCTCAGCTAAGAGTCAGCATGCTAGGGGTGAAGCGGCAGATATCGAGGTAACTGGGACAGATAACTACCAACTTGCAGAGTGGATTACAAAGAATTTAGACTTTGATCAGTTAATACTAGAGTTCTATAACTCAGACGATCCTTCTTCAGGATGGGTTCATGTATCTTATAGTAGGATAAAGGAAGAACAACGACATGATATACGTCACACTGTTGTTAAGGACAAGAAAGTTAAATATAAACAAGGATTAGTGTAATGCCTAGGACTGTTCTCAGACAATTTACAGGTGGTATCTCCAATGAGATAGACGCTCAAAACCTTCGTGATGACCAAGGTGAGGAGGCAATTGATATCAACCTTAAGGGGTATGCACTTGAACCCGGAGAAGGAATTAACCCTTTAACGGACTCAGGGCATTACTATTATCGTGGTGAGTGGATAAAGGATTCAGAAGCAGTATCATTTGAGGAGTCAGGTGTTGGTGTTGTGAAGACTTATGATGCTAAACGTCCCCAGTTTGAAGAGATTATTAATAACAAAGATAATGTTGCCAGAAATTTGGGGCCAGCATTACCACCGGGGGCAGTTATTACAGGAACTATAGTATCAGAGGGTACTAGGGGCGAACGTCCCGGTGATGGTGCACATCTACTTGGGTTACCATCAAATAAACTGGGTGCAATTGATACAGCAGATCCTATTACAGATGCTCCATCATTAGAGGAGCATAAGGCAACTGCAACTAAGGATTCAGATCATGTATATTACTATGCCGGTCAGCCATATTGGGTGGAGAAGACAGGTGATACTTGGAATGTAAAAACACGTGCATATGTTAATGGTAAATTTACATTAAATGATATAACATCCGGCAATTTGACTCGTAATAGTGGAGGCTCATTCTTTAAGGAGAATTATTTTATATGCTGGGATGCACAGTTTATTGAAACAGTTGCATTAAGTAACTCAAGTATGTCAGTCAATTCATTTGATACTATTGATACAACTCAAAATGGTGATGTAGGTAGTAACTTTGGATTTGACAGTACTGCAACATATCCAGCAACTGCAATAGAAATAACTTCTGTAGATATATGTAATGGTGTTGTTACATTCACACAGAAAATTGAAACTGCAGATAAGTCTGGGGCTAAAGCTCTTACAAAGTATACAGATAGTGATAATGAGAGGTGGATATTACCTAGGAAAACAGATGCATATATTCTATTGCTTCGGGATGGTTTTGCATATCAAGATTGGGCACATCCGGGGGTGGTTATAGTCAGTGGCAGTAAGGCCGAATCATCAGGAGCATATAATGCAGGAGATGATGATGTTAAGATCTTTACAGTTGCTAATCCAAGTGGAGATGCGACTTGGATAACACCAAGAGGCAGATTTAATACGAGTAGTTTTAGTGGGGGTGGAGAGTATGATATAGGTTTAAAGTATATAGTCAAGCATTTCCCAGCAGGTACATGGGCATGTGTAAGACAGACTGGAGCAAATAAACCAGAGATCATGGTTATTGAAGGTGACTTCAGATCCTCCGAAGAAGGTGGTGGTGGTATTATAACTGCACAAAATGCAAAGGATGTAACTGTTACAAGATCTTTTTCAGAAACATTACTTACAAGATATCTGCAGAGGTACGGGCAGAGTGATCCGGGAAATGACAGTGATGAGAGAACTTATCATTGGGTCAGTTTATATAGATTCCATATGCATATCTATATGAAGTTTCCACATATTGGTGGGTCTATATACTGGGAAGGAGATCCACTACCCGGAAAATATACAAGATGGCAGGATTGGAGCACACGTGGTGGGGATGATAATGATCGGGCAGGTAGATCTGGAATTTCAAGTCCCACTCATTTTCGTGGGGGAGGGTTTTCAACCTATTCTTATGGTAACAGATTATCGTGGCTGAATTCTAGTAATCCTTCGTATCAAACAATGTCAAATCCAGTACATCCCACTAACTGGGATGGCTTAGACTGGAATTTTGGGGGTGGGAGACATCAGTTCTCAAGATATGTAAATCTAGCACCTCCGGATCAGCCAGCAAATGCAGTTCCAGATACAGTGTATCAAACAGGCAAAGGATTATCTTCTGCTGTAAATGTAATAAGTGATCACACAGGATATACTTTCACTATGACTAACACTTCTACAGGCAGGGGACTTATTAATAATCCGATACTATTTGATGGGTACGGACTTGTTAATAATACAATAGCTGCACCTATATATTATGATTCTGAGGGTTCAAATGAAAAGTCATTTAAAAATACCAGTGTAAGACTATGTAGCTATACCCCGGGTGGTGCAATTACATTACAAACGCATGCAGGCCAGTCTTCTATACATACCACTGCGAAGATAGCTAGTAGTGATAAAAGTATAAAATTTGTTGAAGCAACTCTTACAAACTTTACAGTAGGTGATTATATAAGAGTAAGTGGTGGGCATAGCTCAGGAGATGCTCGTCCGGGGCCAAGGAGAATTGGTTTAAATTTACCTTATGATTTAGTTCATCGGCCCAGTCGTGGACGCAAGTATTTTATTGCAAGGATAAAAGAGGTTGTAATTGGTTCTCCGGGTAAATTAAAGTTAGAGGCAATACCCGGTCATGAAAATAAATTCATGAGGTCTATTGATGAAGATTGCTATCCATTAATTACAACTATTGATAATAACTGGTCAGAACAAGATCAACCACTGGCGACTCCTGTTCCAACGCAGAAACGTAGGCTTATAAGAACAGGATTGGAAGTTAATACACTATTGGGATGTAATCATGGTAGACGTTGGGGACACGTAGGAGATAACGAGCTAATTGAGGTAAGGAATAATGTAGGGGCAGGTGTTACAAGCTCAGATTATGCACATAAAATAGACTGGGATGGTAGAACAATACGTGCAGTCAATACATCTGGTAGTGCCGTCAGAATCGTTTATATAAAAGATGGATTCTTAAAGTCTCAGAATGGAATTGATCGTGATGTCCTTCCAACTAGCTCAGTATTTTCTGATAAAGGATCATTCCATTTAATAAGTACATTACTGACTGTTGTAGATAATGGTAACATAACAGTCTATGATCCAAATTTTAATCAGCAATTTGTTAAGGGAAGGCCAGAGAAACAGACAGGTCTTGGATTAACTGGAGAAATTCTGGATGGAATAAGTGTGTCAAATGCATATGGAATATTTGTATTTGTAAAATTTTTACATACCGATGGGAGCCAGTACTGGAAGATGGTTAAGACTGGTGATAAACCAGCAACCACATTACTTAGTTATAATTTTGTTAAACCTATAGAGTATGATGGAGTATTTGCATGGGGAACATTTAAGGATGCTAGTGGTAATTATGATATACACACTACAGTTCCATTTTATGAATCTAATATAAATGGTTCTTGGATTAACTATAGTATTAATAACAATGGAACTTCAGCATGGGGTCAGGTATTAAAAACTAGATTATCTAAAGCAGATAAAGATGGGAACATTAAGAGGTGGTTATCAGTTGATTGGAAGTATGATTCAGGCGTATGGAATACCACTGGAGATCCAGCAATAGGGTTAGCACATGAAGCTAATAAAATGGTAGGAGTAGATAATGAATTTACTTGGTATTTAACAGATGCACCAGATACATTGGAATATGATGGACAAGGTACAGTAATAGAAGATCCTAAGATTGCTATTAAATTTAATAGTAAAATAACAAGGGATGTGGTTTTCTTTAAAACAACAGAAACAGTACTACCTGTATCAGGATCAACAGGCGGAGAGAACCAGATATCATTTACAAATTATGAAGTAGCTGCACAAAAGTTTTATGTGTTGAATGATAACATTATATCCCTGAATGGTGAAGATCCAGAGGAACAGGGATATCAGTTGGGTCAGGCAGATACAAGTTCAGATGCATTTGATGCTTCAAGAGTAGGGAGGTCTGCATATTTAGTTGGTGCACCAAATATGTATAATCCTTATGGGCCAAATATAGATTTTTACTATAGGGCTTCCTTTATAGATAAGTGGAATAATGAAAGTGTTCCTTCACCACTGCCAACTGCAGGTATAGAGCCATTGGATAGTGCAGATGACTGTATACAGATAAACTTATCTCCTGAATTTTTTAGGTTTGATAATGAGGATATAACAAAGATAAGAATATATAGATATGGAGGTGATTCTTCTGAGTTTATGTTTCTTAGAGACATACCTATACCTACTATAAGCAGCTTCCCTTTAGCTATTCCAACATCAGGTACAGGATTTGCTGGAACATTGGCAATAAAGGCTGCATTATCATCCTTTTATAACTTAAATACAAACTATAATATTAGTGAACTTAGTAATTTTACTAACTCAGCATTTGATTTAACTGCAACACCTAATGCTATAGATGGTTCTTGGAGAGTAAATCAGGTATATGAGGCAGAGACACCCTCTGTAGCATATGCAAGTGGACTAGCTGAAGATCTTAATGAAACAGATACTACAGTTAAATTAATTGGCACTACGAATCCTTCTGCATGGCCTACATCAGGAGTGATTAAGATTGAGAGTGAATATATATCTTATTCAGGTATATCAACTAATGATTTAACAGGATGTGTTCGTGGTTATTATGAGTCAACCGCAAGTCAACATAAGGGTGGAAGAGTAAAGCCATACTCAGCAAGTTTGGATTTTAACATACTTCCCGCAGGTGCAGCGTATGGTTACACCGGTTCTGTTGGTGTTTATTCGTCAGCAGATGTAGTTGCAACAATAGAAAATAATAGTGGAGCTTTAGAAGTTAGGAAGATAGGACATAACTTAGTGAATGGAGTGTCTGTAATATTAAAATCAACAACAGTAGGCGGGGCATTGCCAGATGGATTAGTTAATACTAAAAACTATTTTGTAGTTAATAAAGCTAATGATACATTCCAGTTAGCTTTAGCATCTGGTGGTACAGCAATAAATTTAACAGGTACAGATCTGGGTTCAGGAACATTTTCATATAATGGATGTGTTTTATATGCAGCAACTGGAGGATTTACTGGATCATATACTGTTGATGCTGGAGGTGGTGCTATTACAGGTGCAAGTATTTTAAATCCGGGTAGTGGATATACGGCAGCTTTTAATGCAACTATAAGTGATCCGGGTCTTGGTCAGACAGGTGCAAGTGCTGTTGTTCCTGTCACTGTAGATGGTGGTGGTAATGCTACTGTCGTTGAGTGGGTCTTAGAGATGGAGCACCGCAATCAGGACACCACAACATTAGAAGCTGGAATAGAAACTAATGTTATACCTTCCACAATATATGTGGCGGACACATCTGTGTTTCCTGCCGGTAGTGGTAGTACCAAAATATTAATAGGAAACCAGATTATTAATTATACAGGTAAGGGTGCAGATGGACTTACATTTACAGGATGTACCCATAATGCTAGTGGTGGTATTGCAACCACACATTCAGTTGGAGTTGTTGTACTTAGCTATAATGAAACATACACTTCACAAGCATATACAAATATATCATTGGAAATTAATGCACTTGGTTATCGTGATAAGTCAAGAACACCAGTTATGTCACTACATTCTATGAAGGAGGATAACTGGCCCCCATTGGCAATGACATATAATGAAGAGAAGAAACAGTTCTTTGAAACAGAAACCACAGATGACTTCTTCAGATATGTTACTGCAGTTGGTTCGTTATACTTCGGAGCAGTTGATGCAGATTTGAGATTCTCAAGATATGGGTCACCTGAATACTGGCCCCTTGAAGCAGTAGTCACCTTGGATTCTGAGATAAAGGGCATCATGGAGCATGCAGGTGAAGGTATAGTTTTCACAACTAACTCAGTATATAGGGTAAGAGGAACAGATCCTAAAGCAATGGTAGCATTTAGAGTTCCTGATGCTAGAGGTATTAAGGATGGTGATAGGCACAGTGTGGCAGAATTCAATGGAGGTATTATATGGAAGACCGCAAGTGATGGTCTTTGTATGTATTCTGGCGGAAGAGTTAGCTATATAACAAGGGACAAGCACAATATACCTAATATGGACAAGCCTAATTCATGTGTAGCTGATGGTGTTTACTGGTTATTCCAAAGACCTAGGGCAAGCAGGGAAGCAGGAGATACAGGGAATGGATTTAGATTAGAGATAACATCTGGTGATATGAGGCTTTGCCAGACATCTATACAGTCATACCATGCATACTTTGCAAAGGCATTAGGTAAAGCAATTGTAGTGACTAGCGATAACTCACTATCAGAAGATGATACAACATTTGTAGTTCAGGAAATTGGTGGGACAAAAGCTAAAAATCTTTCATGGAAGAGTAAGAAGATTGATACTGGTGACCCAGCAGTTGCAAAAGCATTCGGTTCAATTGCGATAGTATATGAATCACTGGAATCCCAAACATCTCCTACAGAAATAAATGGTATTAGAGGTGAGGCATTAGCTGTTAGTCTTCTTGGTCTTGGTGCAAATGATCTGGATGCTGGCGACTTAAATCCTTCTGCTCTAGATGGAGCAAGTGATTTATATGATGTATTTACTAAGTATAATTCTGTTGGACAGGAGTTTGTAGCAGATATAGGTGGTACTAATTGGAATTCTACTCAAAGAAAAACAATACTTATGCCAGTAGGATTTGATACAAGTGCAATTAATGTAGGTGATTCTATATGGAATGAACTCTTTGCTGACAATACTAAAGTTGAATCAGTAGGTACTGAAACTGTAGGAAGCGTTGTATACCCCACTATAGTATTAGATAATGAGCCATTAAGAAGTGGTAGTGGAAATATAGTGTGGGGTAATTTGCCCGAGGTTCACATATATGTTAATAATGATTCTACTCCATCAAGATCTTTCACCTTACCTCCTATAGTCTCAAATGAGCCACAGTCAGCAGACTTATATCTTGATGACCTCAGAAGGTTCAGGACTATATCTGTAAAGGTGGAGGGTAATTTAAGAGTTAATACAATATCACTACGTCACTTCCCTATCCAGCAATTCCAATCGCAGACCTTGCACCATAGTGCAGATATATTCTATAAAGGTGTTGTAGATTTCAGAGTAAAACTGGATGGTAATCTTATATACAGGAAAGAACTAGCTAATGCTGGAACTGAATTTACTGAAGAAAGAATATACTTGCCAGCATCTTCCTTTGGATCAAGGGTACATTATATGAATGAAAGTCGTAGTGGTATGATTGAGTCTGTAACATTTAATGGATCATTAGCAGCGTAATGGCAGATTTTCAACAATTTACTGCACCAGTAGTATTACATCATGCATTAATAGATGCTGTGCCAAAGACAACCAATGGTAACATGGATTTTAATTTTGCAGTAGATGGTAATCATGCGGGGAGTGAGAGTATAAATGGTGCAGGGCTTACAGTTAGGGGTAAGCTTATCCCTCTTAGGATATTTCCATTTCCTGCTCAGGCAGGCTCATTAGTTCAAGTGGCAACAACCAAGGGGTGTGAGATGGTACGTTGTGAAATTATGTCTGCACCAGTGGCCTCACATAAGGTTGTTAAGGAGCTTTCTGAGGCACAGATAACTTATAAGGGTACAATAACATTACAGTTTTATTTTGATGGAGTTAAAATAGGTAGTGATAGGAACTTTACTTCTACCACATGGAAGACACAAAAGTTTTATCTACCATCAGGTAGTAGGGGGTATATCTTTCAATGGAAGCAAATTGATAATACAGATTTATCTCCACGAGGATATGTTGGTTCATTGGAAACAGATATACAACCTCAGGATATTGAACAACCACGAGTACCAAGTTAATTATGGCTGAAGCAGAAAGGTATGGACATAATATTGTTGCTGCACAACTGGATGATCCTATGACACAGGAGGCATTCAGGGATCAGGAACGTGTTAACTCAGAACTAAGGGCAAAGATAATAAAAGCTGAAGGTGAAATAACAAAACTTAGAACCATGATAAGTGAACAAGCAGAAACACTTGCTATATTAATGGATGGTTAATGGCTATATCTAGTATTGATGTAATGCAGACTGAGCAAATTGAGGATCTGCAGGATGATGTTAAGGAACTTAGAGATAAATTAAATTTACTTGTTTCAGATATTACTGATGTAGATGGAGTGGCAGGATCTAATGGAGTAGTAGCAACCAGAGATGGACTAACAGTAAAACTTAATCAAGCTATAACAGATGCATCTGATTTAGATAGTGTTATAAATGCAGGATATAGTGTGGCAAGTGGTGGCGGTTCATCACCTATAGGTATATTAAAAAGGATGGATGAATTATTTGCTGCACTTAGTCATCATGAAAATACACATACACCATATTCATATGCAGGATCTTCTCTTAATGCAAACAATGGCCCTTATGAAGAAACTCATCCTCCTAAAAGTGGAACGCAGTTAAGTCAACCGGGTGCTGCATCTAATTTAAGTGGAACTGCACAAGCTGGAGTAACTAGACCAAACCATACAGCAACTGCTGAATTTACAGATTCTGCTACAGCACCTGTATATGTAGTAGAAACTAAGTCAATGATAACATTAAAAACTACTCCAGAAAAAAGAGCAAAGAAGTTAGCACGTAAAATTCAGGGACAGATCACAGCAGAAGATAGAGTGAATACAAACAAATGATTTATTTATAATGGGAACAAAGAAAGTAGATGCAATGCAGACTGCCCAGATTATTGCACTGCAAACTGACGTTGGAGAATTAAGAACAAAACTAAATAAAGTTGTTACAGACGCATTGGATATATCAGCAAAACTAAATGTCCTGATAAATGATCTGAATGATTTTAATCATGTTATGATGGCAAGTTGGAGCAGTGGAATATATTACCCTGTACTATCTGATAATTGGATTCCTGCTAGCACACATCCTTGGGGGGTACTAAAATCGTTAGATATTTGGAAAGATCTTCTTGAGGATCATGTAGTAACTCAAACAGGACAGATAGGTTGGAGTATTGGCTCGCAATCGTATTCATATGCTATTCATCCGGGTTGGGCAGTACATTGTAGGGAGTTTTTTGGTTATACGGGGCCGGCTGCTGTCTCAGGTTACCATAACGGGCAGCCCCCTTATACTAATATTGGGTATCCATTAAGACAGGGTAATGGGGGGCCAAAAGTATTTGGTTGGAATCCAACTCAATATTTCTCTCCTCCGGCAGGTGGTAATCCGGGAGGTGGAGGTACTGCCGGGAATACTGGTGGTGCTGGCAGTTATAATGCTCCAGTAGTAGGTGGTACAGGACAGGGTACTAATTCAGATCACTCTGCAGATGCAGAAAATGCACTTACAAAAAATCAATATGATAATAGGGAAAGACTTTTATCTCTTGAGCCAGCGGCAGCAACCCGAGCTAAGAAATTAGTTCGCAATATATTAAAAAAATTACGTAGTAAGTGAGGTAAGTTATGGCATTCGGTATTGGCAAAGCAGTTAGTGGATTCTTTGAGAGTCTTGGTGGCTCTAAGATGGGTGATGCTGCAAGGCTTCATGATCCTGCAGAGCTAAAGAAATGGAAGGATCGATCTGAGAAAACATATGGAAGGTTCGGTAAAAGACGGGACAAGTATAGTGGTCGTGCCGATAAAGAATATGACCGCTATGGTAAAAGTAGTGGTGAAGCACAAAGATTATATGGCAGGATGGAAAGTGCTACTGGGCAGGCACAGGGGGCCATAGGACAGGCAGCATTCCGTGAGAAGAGAGCAGGAGAATTAGCAGATGATAGACAACATTATTCTGGGTTACGTGAGAGGGCGGAAGGTAGGCGTAAGCAAAGGGATAGTTATAGATTAGAACTAGAGTCAAAGCAAAGACAGGGTGGTACTTTCGATGCAGTACAGTCTATGGTAATGGATGCGGCAAAGTTAGGTAATGATGCAGTGATGGCACAAACGGAAGGAATTGCTGCAGGTTTAGCAAAGACTAATCCTGTTGCAGCAGCCAAGTTACTTCTTGATGCAAGCAATAATGCCGCAACTAATCTAGGTAAGGCTAAACAACAGGGCTGGTTTACAGGGAAGGATCAACAGTTAAGACAATTCTCTATGGATGCACAAAGGATAGGTCAGCAGACAGGAATGTTAGGAGATGATGAGCAGGCAGATCGTTACCTAAGTGAAGCACGAGGTCAACAGATTCAAGAACAGATGGGTCTATCAACGGCTGCATTAAATAGATCTGGTGCTAGTTTAAATGTTGCCGGTACGTATGGACAGCAAGGCCAGTACAATCAACAAATGGCAGCTCAAGCTGCTGGTATGAGTCAGAACTATGATGCGATGGGCAACCAGATGCTTACTGAAGAAGCAAGCATTGAACAACAAGGAATGGGCAGAGAGCAGGAGCTACAACTAAGTGACCGAATGGCACAGGGTCAGGTGGATGAATACAATGCTGGTCGTATGGGCAGGGGCATCCAGACAGGGCTTCAGATTGCAGGGACTGCCGCAAGTATGTACGGAGGTATAAGTGCAGGTATGGCTGCTAATGCAGCTACGGATATGTACAGGAGTCAGACTCTGCAGAATCAGGGTGGAATGGAGGTGGCAGATAGAGGGCCACAAGGCCCACCCGGTATTATTAACCAAGTTTCAAATAAACGTTCAAGTAAGTGGCAAGGATTTGGTTCTGGGAATATGCCCGGTGGTGGACTTGGTAATAGAGGAAGAACAGGGGGTTATGGAGGAAGAGGTGACTTTAGTTCTGGGCCTATCTATGATCTCTCATCTGGTGATCCATATGGTGATGGTATGTATGAAGGTGATCAAGAACCTTGGTATAGTACACGTAGTACACCAAGGAAATTTGGGCCGGGAACGAATGCACCGATGGGTTCAGGTTATGGCATCGGCTCGGGGGTAGGTGTTGCCCCACCTCGGCAACGTGATTCCAGATTCCGTACTAGAAATAGAGTGCGGCAGAGTCATCCGAATCTTTAAGAATGTCTGAGGTTAAATTAATCTGATAAAATGGAGGGGTTCATGTTTTTTTATTCAGTTAATTTTCGTTAAATAACAAGACTATTTTAGTCGTGTTAATTAGTAATTTTTTAATAAAGGTATTAATTATGAGTGCAATAGCATTTTACGATAGTGGTAGATTGCTTCCGTATCGGCATGATCTGAAGCAGAAACAGATAGAGCAGCGTAATGTAGATGCTGAGAATACAAGGAAGTATATAGGCTATGCCGGTGGTGCTTTTGCTAACATGGCAGAGAGAACTGGCACTATCTTTGGTGCTCGCCTTGGTAGTGCACCACAAACTACAGACCCTATGACTGGGGAGACAGTAGATGTACCTCAAAAATATGGTGGTGGTACAACAGGTGCTGAGTATGCAAAGGCAGACTGGCAGAAAGGCATGATGAATAGTGAAAATCATAGACGGGATGTTACCCACAAGCTAGGATTGTTAACAGAGAATGTTAAGTATGCAACCTTAATTAGGAAACGTGAGGCATGGGGTGATATAGACCCTGTTGCAGGAAAGGAAGAGTATAAAAAAAAGTGGGAGCAATACATGGAAGACGTTAAGACTCATCAGTTTAGTAAGATAGAATTGATGGAAAGGTATAGCGATCTTTTTCCAAAAGAAGCTAGAAAACAAATAGGGAATATCAACCTGATGCCTGATGGTG
>Ga0209089_10000452_pt1 | contig 37921 bp, 26 predicted proteins | sample ArcticOcean_MG_C_FD_187431 | JGI IMG/M metagenome (GOLD analysis project Ga0209089, IMG submission 187431) | Marine microbial communities from western Arctic Ocean - ArcticOcean_MG_CB2_150 (SPAdes) (version 2) | ecosystem: Environmental > Aquatic > Marine > Oceanic | place: Arctic Ocean: Canada...
CCTCTCTGCAGAACGTGGGCTGGCTTGGCCAGGCCCTCGAGGATGGGCCCCGTCATCTCTGCGCCGGCGATTCTCTGCAGCAGTTTGTAGGCGATGTTGGCCGAGGCGAGGTTGGGGCAGACGAGGACATTGGCCGCCCCCTCGAAGCTCATGAATGGGAAATCCTTCTGAATCTCCTGAACCAGTGCGGTATCAGCTTGCATCGGCCCATCGATCACGAGTGTCGAATCCAATTCACGAGCCATCGCGACCGCTTCCTCGATGCGGTCGGTTCGCAATTCGCTCGAGGTACCGAAATTGGAGAATGAAAGCATCGCTACTTTTGGTTTGACGCCGAAGCGACGCGCGACGCGAGCGGTCTGGACCGCGATTTCAGCGAGGGTGCGGGGGTCGGGATAGATGTTGATCGTCGCATCGGCGATGAACATCAATTCGCCATTCACCGTCATCATGTACATCCCTACGATTCTGTGGGCGTTCGGGTCAGGTCCAATCGTTTGCAGGCAGGGTTTGACGATGTCTGGATAGTGGTGGGAGATGCCGCCGAGATAACCGTCCGCGTCGCCGACGTGAACCATCATCGGTCCGAAGTAATTGGGCGATTTCAGCAGGTTGATCGCATCTCTTCGAGTCACACCTTTGCGTCCGCGAAGCGCGTGGAATTCGTCTGCATAAGCGCCACGCCTGCGCGGGTCGTAGCGCACATCGATGGTCTCGCATTCGAAGTGAAGTCCGAGTTCTTCCTTGACCGCTTGAATCCGCTCAGGATGCCCGAGCAGGATCGGGTCGCAGATGCCCTCAGCGATGCACTGCGCGGCTGCTTTGATGATTGTCGGTTCCTCTCCTTCGGAGAAGACGATGCTCTTTCGGTCACGCTTTGCGTGATTGATCACATTGCGCATTATCGAGCGGGTCAACCCTAGTCGGGCCTCCAACTCCTCACGGTACTTCTCGACATCGAAATCCTCTGCTGCGACTCGCGCGACCCCCTCGGCAACCGCGGCCTCCGCCACAGCGCTCGCCTCCCAGATCAGCACTCTCGCGTCGAATGGCTTGGGAATCAGATATTCCGCTCCGAACTGCATCTGCTCCCCACCGTAGGCGGCCGCGACATCATCAGGAACAGGCTCCTTGGTCAACTCGGCAATCGCATGGGTCGCGGCCATCTTCATGCCCTCTGTGATCTCTGTGGCGCGAACATCGAGAGCCCCTCGGAAGATGTATGGGAAACCCAGAACATTGTTGATCTGGTTCGGGTAATCGGAGCGCCCAGTCGCGATGATCGCATCATCGCGCACCTCGAGCACCTCTTCGGGAAGAATCTCAGGATCGGGGTTCGCCAACGCGAATATCAGTGGGCGCGCCGCCATCGAGGCGACCATCTCACCAGAAACCACCCCGCCTCGGGAGAGTCCGAGGAAGACATCAGCTCCATCCAGCGCCTCAGCCAGACCGCCATCAGCAACATCGCGCGCGAATGCAGCCTTGTACGGATTCAACTCGCCTGCCTTCTCGCGCGCCTTCGTCAGAATCCCCTTCGAATCGCACATCAGGAGATTCTTCGCAGAAACCCCAAGCCGCAGATAATGAGTAGCACAGGAGATTGCCGAAGCACCGGCTCCCGAAATCACCACTTTGACCTCAGAAATCTCCTTCTCGACCACCTCCAAGGCATTCAGCAGCGCCGCACCAGAGATTATCGCAGTTCCATGTTGATCATCGTGCATCACCGGAATGTCCAACTCAGCCACTAACCGACGCTCGATCTCGAAGCACTCAGGCGCCTTGATATCCTCGAGATTGATTCCTCCAAATGTAGGAGCAATCGCCTTCACAGCCTCGACGAATTCATCGACATCGGTCCTGTCGACCTCGATGTCGAAAACATCGATATCGGCGAAGGCCTTGAACAGCAGGCTCTTGCCCTCCATCACCGGCTTGCTGGCAAGAGCCCCGATATCACCCAGACCCAGCACGGCGGTGCCGTTGCTGATCACAGCGACGAGATTCCCCTTCGAGGTGTAGAGATAAGCATTTTCCGGATTCTTCTCGATCTCCTCGCAGGGATAGGCAACACCGGGCGAGTACGCCAACGAGAGGTCTCGGGCGGTGGCATGACGTTTCGTGGGAACGACGCTGATCTTGCCGGCTGGCGCGGCCGAATGGTAATCCAGCGCATCCTTTCGTAGACGGTCCTCAACCAAGGCATATCCCTCCGAGGTTGGTCGGGCCACACCTTCCCCTTTGATGCTATCCTACTGCGATTGGGATGGTTATCAGCCCCTTGAAATGCGATTATTTCTTTCAACACTCCCTCTACGAGAGGGAGAAGCAAGACCAAATCATCCACCCATTCCTTTCATAATGGGAACAAGCAGGCCAAAGGTTCGTGCCCGCATTGTTTCCTGCAGAAAGGACGGCTGAGCAAAGACTTGCTCTGCTCCTCACGCTGTTGATGGTGGCCTTGCCGTGGTCTGCTGCTTTCAGTCCTGAATTGTCGGCTCCTGAGGATGGAGCTCGAAATGCTCCCCAGACCGTTTGGGGTGGGAAGGGCAGCAACGATACAGGCTGGGTCGACATGATTGCGACGGGAGCCGATCTGGCTAACGGAACCTATGCTTACAGTGATCTCTACCTCGATTTCGCTCCGGGAGCCGAGATCTCGAATCTCACTTTCCAGATCGCTGTCAACGGTTCAGATGGCTATTGGGCTACTGAACCGCAGTTGACCCTCCTCGATACTCAGACGCCGATCCTCGACTGGAGAGGATATGGCGACCTCGGTCGGCAGGACGTGATGGAGAACAATCCGCCGACCGTTCAGAATGGGACTCTCGACACTTATCTTCGTCCCAATTCGATTTCCGATGCTTCATGGGAATTGCCGGCCGGCGTGACTCTCACCGACATGGTGATTGAGGCTCTGCGGCCGGCCGACCCTAAGATTTCGTTTTCAGCGCTGGATGTGGCCCTCCACGACAGCGCTGTCAATCCCTTCGATGGCAGACTGTACGTCCTGCTCGATGACGATTTACTGCATCTCGATGATCGCGCCGTCAAGCCAATCATCGATATCGAGAATAATCTGCAAGGGCGCTCGCTGGCCATCGATGTGGACCAAGACCGACTGCTCATCGGCACTGAGGACGGCTCGGTCCTCGTCCGCCGACTCTCTGACTCCGCTGCCTTGCCGGATCTGCTGACTGGAGACGGTTCGGATGATTCGACGATTCACGCGATTGCCGTCGACGCCTACGGCACGACTTGGGCAGCAGGACCATGCACCATCCACCACCGAGCAATCGATGCCTCGGCGTGGACCGATTATGATTACTGTCTGGCGCAGAATCAGGAGCTTCCTTCGGACATCCTGATCGTCGGCGACAGGGTCTATCTTGCGACCGAGTCGAGTGGCGTTCATCTCCTCGATTTCACCACCACGAGCACCTCGAGTGGGGTCAACGTCGTGGTTGACAGCAACATCGTCTGGAACACTCAGAATTACCTCGCCTCCGACCTCATCACCGACCTCGCAGTGGTCGGAAACAATCTGATGATCGCGACTTATGATGCAGGCATCAATCGTCGCGACCTGGTCTCTCAATCGTGGTTGGCGACTTGGTCGACCGGCAATTGGCTGGCCTCGAATCAGATTCATGGTTTGGCTGTGACCGAGGGTTGGTTGCACATCCTCGCAGGAACCACTGTCCACGCCTATGATACCGATTCGCTGATCTTCCGCTCTCAGAGACAATTGGACGATATGGGCTTGTTAGGTAATGGCGAGTCGATCATCTCCTGGCCAGCACAAGCCCCTCGGGGCCCGACAACAGGGACTGCTCTGGTCAGTGATGGCTCGGGCACGCTGGCGAGACTGCAAGGCGAGAATACCGATGATTCGCTGACTCTGGTCAGCAGCCCGACCGCAGACTCGATGCAGGTCACGGCTCACATCGATGATGGTGAACAAGGTGAGATTTGGATCGCTGGAAACAAGATCATCGATCGTTTCGATGAGGCGACTCAGATTTGGCAGACGCCGATCGACATCAGCGATTACGTCAGCAACGTCGGCCAGATCATCGCTATCGAACAGGATTCGAGCAATTGGGTATGGATTGGAACAACCAATGCTGGTATTCTCAGATTGCGTAACGACGATGCCACCTACATCGGTACCGTCTCAGGCCTCAGTTCAACCCACGTCTCAGCCCTCGCCTTCGACCCCAATACCGATTTCCTCGTCGTTGGCCACACTGAATCTGGCATCTCGATCATCGACACTAATGCGCTGACACTCGTCGACACCTTGACCACTTCAGATGGTCTCGACTCGGATTACGTCACCGACATCGCCACCCGTTACGGTATAGCCTACATCGCCACGCCCGACGCTGGCGTGATGCGCGTTGAACTCTCCACCTCAGCGATAATCGGCTCATGGCAGTCGCTCGGTGCCGACAACCTCGACTCGACCCCAATTGCCGTCGATGATGACGTCGTCTACATAGGTCTCTTCGACTTCGGCATCCTCGTCATCGACCGGATGACTGGAGATATCACCGAGCACTGGAATCAGGATTCCAGCACGTTGCCTGACGACGATGTCCATTCTTTGCAGATGGACGATTACGGCGGCTTGCTCGTCGGCACTCAAGGAGCCTTCTCGCGCTACGATGGCAGCGCCTGGCACACCATGACCAGCAGCGGAGGCTGGTGGAATCGCCCGACGGTCTTCTACGATGTCACGAGTGATGCGGATGGCATGTACGCGGGAACCAATCGAGGTGCTTGCATGTGGAATTGGCAGTATCAATTCCAAGATTGCGTCAGTACTTCCGATGGCATGCCGAGCAGGTTCGTCTATGCCGTCGACATGCTCGATACAGACCGGCTCTACGCTGGCACGAACGAGGGAGCCGCGATAATCAACATGGACAATTTCACCGTCATCGAGACTTGGACTGCAGGTGATGATACCCAACGCTCACGAACGGTCAAGATCGGCGATATCCTCTATCTGGGCTTTGAGAACACGGGCATCGCGCGCTATGATCTGATGAACAATGAGTGGTTGACGACGTGGGACGGAACTCAAGGCTACATCGACGACGACGACGTCACGGTTCTCGTTCCCGGCCTTGATTCGGGTACCATGTGGGCTGGGGGTGACTTCGGCCTGACGCTCATCGACGTCGTCAATGATGAGATTCTCATCGAGTGGAGTCGGGGGGCGAACGCGGCCGGGCCGACGCTCTCGAACACACCGCCCGCCGAGATTGAGATTCACGACAATGTCTTGCATTATTCGCTGCAACGGAGCAATTCGTGGTGGGCGTCGAGCGCTCAGATCTTCCGAATCAATCTGACGACGAATTCGAGCATGACCACTCTCGACGCTGGTGCTCAAGCCGGCTGGAGCGGCGTCGTCCACGGAATCGGTGTGATAGGGGATCAGTTGTGGATCGGCGTCCGACCGACCCAATACTGGAACAATGGTGATGGCACGATCGTTCGCTGGAACATGAGCAGCGAGGCGTGGGAGGACGACCTCGCGACCATCGGTAATGTTCGCCGCGTCAACGCCAGATTCCTCGGCGATTGTTTCCCACTCAATGCCTCATCCTGTGAATTATGGATCGCCTATGGTGATTACATCCTGCGACGATTCAATGCCGATTCGATGCAACTTCTCAACGAATGGACCGATATCGAAGGACCCATCCGTGGCATGGCGGAGTTCCAAGGCGAGTACCTCTTCGCCAGCATGAACGGCATTCTTCGCTGGGACCCCGTCAATTCGACTTGGCTCGATACATGGATGCCTGGAGATGGCTTGCCATCTAGTTCCGAGGAGGAATTCTACTCGATGGCTGTCATCAATTCCGATCTCTGGCTCGGCACCATGGAGTCGAGCGGTTTCAATTCAAACGCCCAGATTCTGCGTATGAATGGCTCATCGGATGTCTGGTCTTCTTGGGATTTAGGCACCGGAGACATTCCCGATGGTTATGCTGCTGACATAAAACTCTGTGATGACATCGTCCACTTCGCCATCGGCGCGCGCTTCTGGTGGGGTAACCAAGGTGGCATCGCGCGATATGATCTGGCCGATCACGATCAGGATTCGCTGACCAATGAATGGATCAGTTCGATGACCTCAGGCAGCACTGGACTGTCCAATAATGATCCCCGTGCGCTCGCCTGCGACGAAGCGAATCGCATCATGTACATCGGCTTCGACACCGAAGGGGTCGGCTTCGATCGTTACAATTACAACACCGACAGTTATCTCTCGACCCTGACCTCGACGGATGGAATCTCGATGGACCGCATCTTCCCCGGCGGAATGCATCACGAGAACAATGTCCTGCTCGCCGGTCACCAATATGACAACGAGGGCGGAATCTCACGTCTCGTCACTTCAGGAACTGCGACGGCCAACGGCCAGGTCCTCGATCCCGGCATGGATGGATGCTCGATCGAGCGCGCTCCATCCAATTCAGGTCAGATGGTCTATGCGATCGGTCGCTCGGGCCAGACGACTGGCATGAACCGAGTCGACCGACTCGATAATTCAGGTTTGATCGCCAGCGGCTTCGACGAGCTGGCAGGCCTTTCGAGCGGGCGTGTCGCCGAGATAATCTCGAACGAAACTCACGTCTGGGTCAGCAGCAGCCTTGGCGTCAATTCCTACTACGGTTCATCGGTCCTGCAGGGCGAGATACTCTCCAACGGCTCGGTTCGTTGGGAGTATGGCTACAATTTCCAGCAGGATATCGTCAATGAGATGCTGCTCGATGATGAAACCCTCTGGGTGACGACTGCTGGACGCGGCTTGAAAGCCATCGACCTGCAACAGCGCCGCATCACCTCGACACCGCCGGCGCTGCATACACAGATGGACGGCATGATCCTCGAGAATGGCTCGATGTACATCGGTCTGATGGGCAATCAAGGTTCTGCTGCCGGCTTCCAGATCTACAACACCGGCACCAATCATTGGGGTCACGGCAGCCTCCTAGCTGGGCTGCCGAGCAATCTCGTGCGTGACTTCATCGAATATGGCGATCACATCCTCATCGCCACACACGGCGGAATAGGCATGTGGAACACGACGAGAGACGACTGGGACGATCCGATCACGACGATCGATGGTCTGCCCTCACCGATAATCGAGCACCTCTTCGTCATCGACGATACGATCCAAGGCGAGGGCAAAGTGCTGGCCGGTGGCGCAGCGGGATTGACGGTCCTGCATCAGACCAACCTGACGGTCATCACGACCCTCGGATACAATCAGGGTCTGATGGGCAACACAGTATCAGGAATCACCTACGCAGGACCGACTTCGCGCGTCGTGCAGAATCAGGATGGCAGCAATACAACTCTCTATCACGACGCGGCCTTATTCATCTCACACAATGGGTGGGGTCCGACTCGGCCCGGTGCCGTGGCTTGGGATATCGCGACGGATATGGTGAATGGAAGCTACAATATCGACATGATTCCGAGCAATGATGTCCGATCTGTCGCGAGCGATGATTGGGGTGTCCACATCGCGACTGACACAGCTCCTCTCGTCCATTGGAATGGCACGATGATGAAAATGGAAACCGGCGTAGGTCTGCATTCTCTGCTCTCTTGGCCGCCATTTGAGATGCATAGTGATGGCAACTACGTAGTGGTGATGAGTCCGCGCGGCATCGACGTGGTCGAGGTCGATGGACTGCACTCTTCGGTGACCTCGAAGGACGTCACTGGACTCAAAGGCGGCTACCTCGATTCGAGCGGCCTGTACGTCGTCGGCGATGATGGCTTGCATGTCTATGACCCAGTCATCAGCCTGCAGGAGAAGCCGCGCGAGCATCAGCGTCGCGCCGATCCATTGACCGTGCTCTACGGCGGCCGTACCTGGGACATCACCGATACGACTCATCCGGGGATGGCTACAGTGCTCGTGACGCCGGATGATCCGATTCAGATTCCGGAGGTCTCCGACGTCGCCGCGCCGGGCAGGTTACCGATGCACACCGGCGCCATGACCCTGACCGCGCCGCAGGGCGGGGCTTGGGTCTGGGCGAGGTCGAGCAATCTGAATTACAGCGGAACATGGGATCTCGCCGCTGCCAACGGCGGTATCGAAATGGCCTTCCAATCAGCGATTTCCGCGATTGGTCCAGGCTCGACCTCAGCGACGCTGCACGTTCAATTACAGAGCCCTGCTGACGGCGCCATCAAGGTTCGTGTAACCTATGATTGGCAGCGCGTCGAGGTTCCGACGGTGATAGTCGGGCTCGAGGATCGACCCAATGATGGTGGTGGCGTCATCGAAGCCTCATGGCTGCCTGCCGAAGATGCCGCATGGTTCGCCTACCGACTCTACGTCTGGGATTCGACCGACGACCCACTCTGGGAGCCGACTGAGAACGACGTCCATTTCTTCTCCACCTACATTCAATCGACCTACTGGTCGCACACCAACGCGACAGTCACACAGGCCGATCATGACGGTATCACCGAAACTCTGCAGAACGATCGCATGTATCGAGCCGCCATCGCCATCGAATATGCCGATGGCACCATCGGCGTTCCGATGACCTACCCACTCAATGTCACACCGACCGATGAAGTGCCAGCACCACCCGCGTGGATGAGCGCCGAGCCCGTCGCAGGTGGAGCCTCTGGTACCGTCATCATGGAATGGTCCGCCTGCACTGAACTCGACCCTGACAGAACTCGGCTCTGGGCCGTGCAGCAGGAGATCACCAGCGCTATCGGATTGACCAATCCACTCGAGTACCATTGGAGCACCGGTAACACGACCGCGCTGCAACTCCAGGGTGGCGTACCTTACTGGTTCGCCACCGTCTGCGTCGATGAGGCTGGACAATCCGACCCCGATAATGCGACCATCATCGGGCCAGTCGTGACTGCTGGTGGTCTCGACGATGGCATCCCACCAGCGCCGATCACGGGTACGACCGCGGCCGATGTTCTCGACGATGAGGGCGGCCGCCTACAAGTCAATTGGGAAGCGAATACCGAGGAGGACTGCACCTATTACGCGGTTTACACTCTTCCAGCCTCTGGCTGGCAAGCACCTTCCACAGTCGATGGATGGCCGGTCTCAGCCTACATCAATGACTGTTCTATCACCGAGGTCATCATCGATTCACTCGGTGAAAGTGGCCTTGTCGACGACGTCGTCTACTGGGTCGGAGTCGTCGCCTTCGACGATTGGGGTAACGGCGATGTCGACAATGTCTTCATCGTCGAGGCAACCCCGATATCCAACGTCGTGGGTGCTGGGGCAGCACCCGACAGAGTCACCGGACTGGACGCTTGGGACCATCCGGAGGACGACGGTGGAGCCATCGACATCCGCTGGAATCGCTCCGCCGCAGAGGACTTCGATTTCTACACCATCTGGATCTCAGAATATCCGCTGGATGACATCTCAGACCTCTGGGACAGTTGCAAGGTGATTCCTTCTGATTGCGGCCTCATCACGGTCGACCAGCGCCAGTTCGGCGCGGACTTCCAACTCGAACTTACCATCACCAAGGCTCTCTACGGCGATTCGCTCGCGACTCTCAACTCAGAGACCATCGAGCCGATGATCCCACTCTACGTCACCATCACGATCCACGACCTGCGCGGCAACGTCCACCTCGAAGGGCTCAACGATCACATGGTCATCGTCACGCCCATCGACAACCGCGGAGACATCTCGCCTCCGGACAGGCTGGCGGCTCCGGTACTGAGTGACCGAGGAGGTGATTCGGGAGATGCGATGTTCGTGGAATTCCAGCCGAGCAGCGCTTCAGACATCGCTGAATACAGGATTTATGCTGTGATTGACACGCCGATTCTGCTTGAGAACATCGAGAATCTGAAACCATCGATGGTAATTGACAGAGAGCAGCATCTGCCAATCTTGCTGACCACATTCTCAGCTCGAACAGACCCGATTCTGGACTTCGATCAAGGCGATCTCCACTTGGTTCCTAACCGCCGTATCTACGTCGCCGTCGTCGCCGTCGATTCTTCTGGAAATTCTTGGGTGAACAACCTCGCCACCTCTTGGATAGAACTCTCCGACGAACTCTCCGCCGATCCCTGCCCTGAGTGTCCTGATGTGAGTGGTATTCGTGCGAGCTGGAACGCTGCTGGATCGCTGATTGAAGTGAATTGGGACGCGAGCGACGACCCGATGTACAGCACATATCACGCCTACGTGAGCCTTGAAGCATTCATCGATACGAGGAATGCTACGCTGTTCAAAGAGGGAATGCGCGACACGATTCTGATCATCAATGATTTCGACGATGCCGCGCTCGCGCGCGAGGAGACTTATTGGATCGAAATCGTCACTTTCAACGGTGACGTGCACACATTCCATGCAGATCCCGTCGAGGTCCCGCCGTGGTCGGAGTCCTCGTTCGGGACCAAACAGCCGGGTGATGATCCGGCTGGTGATTCATGGGTTGACCGGATTCTGTCTGGCGAGATGAACATGATCGTCGCTCTGCTTTCGGTTGCGATGCTGCTGGTTGGGGCGATTCTGTTCATCAAGCCGCGCGAGGATTCCGCGCCCGCTCCATGGGAGATGGGCGCCTTCGAAGTCGAATTGGAGGAGCAGAAGGAGCGCGAGGCGGCCGGCCTTTCGGACGACGATGATTTCACTGGCGACTTCGATATGGGTATCGGAGATGGCCTTGGAGTGGGCTCCGATCAAGGTTCTGGACTAGTCGCTTCGGCGCGACGTGACGGGTCTGCTGACAAGGATGCAGGTCAGGGAGCAGACGAATCTTACTCGGCGACGGCGGCTTCTGCTGGAATCGTCGCCGAGGAGGATATCGGACCAGCGCCGAGTGCTGACTCGGAAGTCGTGGACGAATTGTTGGGTAGTCCCGAGGAAGAGGTCGACATCGATGATCTGGATGACTTTGCAGATGAACTCGATCTGGAAGCTCTCGATGATCTGGCCGACGATCTCTCGGTCGAAGACGAAGATGTCGACACTTCATTCCTCGACGACATGCTCTGAGATGCGTGTGAGCGGATTGAAGCGGGCGGCCCTGATGGCGAGTCATGGCGGACCGCGACCCACGCTCAGAGGTCTTCACCACGGTCGCATGGGATGGCGCTGCGAGGCTATTGGCCGCAGACTTGCACTTCGCTCGGCTGCGGCGACATGCTGAGCGCCTCGGTATCAGCCTGCCGAGCGACTTCGAGGGACTCATTTTCGAGGCGTTAGCAGACTTGGATCTTCCTGGCGAGGCTATCGTCGGTGATGATCAGGCGCCTCATCTGATCAAGGTCGGGATCTCTGCTGGCGGCCAAGTCAGCCTGACCCCGCGAGTCAATGTGACCTATCCGGCGGAACTCTCGGCGATCACCCTCGCAGCACCCATCTGGGATGCCGAGATTCGAGGGACCAAGCACGGCGATTGGCAGCCGTACTTCGAGGCGCGCGAGGCGGCTCGCGTGCATGGCGCGGACATCTCGCTCCTAGTGGAGGATGATTGTCTGGTCGACGGCGACCGCTGCATGCCGATGTTGCTCGACGCGGACGGCGTCGCTTACCACCCTCGGCCGAGCGAAGGTGCTCTGGATTCGGTCACCCTCGAACAGATTCGCACTGGCATCGAGGCGGCGGGAATTCCCGTGAGGCAGGCCCGACTGACGATTCCGATGGTGGTAAGGGCGGCCGAGATGGTCGTCTTAGGCAGCGGCATGGGTGTGCAGGCGCTGGCTACCATCGATGGCCGACGCATCGGCAAGCCTCGTGGTAGACTTCATCAAGCCGCAACAGCCTCGTGGCTGGCCCGACTGAGCAGTGCTTGGCAGTCGGCCGATGATTGGAAGTAGATGACAATAGAACAGGGAGTAGTGGACGTGCAGCGCAGAAGCGGAATCGAGCGGCTCACTTTCGAGACCGACCATTCCGAGCCGCTCATCGCCATGCTGAACCGGTCTCGAGGCGAAACCGCGAGTGACGAGTTGCTTCTGCATTCAGCGGGACCGATCACGGATCTCGCGCAATCCTCGATGCTGCCTTGCCTCGACAGCATTCGAATCCTCTTCTTCGAGCCGCACTACAATCCGACAGCAGCGCCACAACGTGGCTCGCCACAGAGCGGCTCGCCCCTCGCAGGAGAAGTCGGCCTCGGAGCGCCCGAACCACTCGTCATGGTCATTCAGGAATGGCACGACGAGCGCTGGAGAACCTTCGACGAACATCGACCAGCAAGCCTCGCCCAGGCACTTGAAATCACTCGAGAATTCGAAGTCGCTACCGCTTCACCCAATTCAACTACAGACTCATCGCAATCCGTAGACGCCCTCGCCATTTCACCCATAACACCAGGCGGATTCGCAGGCTTACTCGGCTACGACATGGGGAGATGGGCGAGTGACATCCGCCTCACCAACAACCCTGAACCCGGCCAGCTCCTCGGAGTCCTCTGGCGCTGTGATGCATGGTGGGTTCACGAGCGCGAGAGTGACAAACTCCACCTCATCGCCCTCGACGGCCACCCTTGGCTGGCCGCAGCAGAACACTCACCAGCAACAGCATTTCAGGAGGCTCAGGAGGTCCAGATAGCCCCGGTGACGCGAGCGACTGTGCCGGAGAGTGAGAGCGATTCCGAGCACGCGAGAGCGGTCGAGAGAATCCGCGAATCGATCCGCGGCGGACATCTCTACCAACTCAATTACGGGCGCCGATGGCAAGGGCCGATGAGCGACGACCCATGGTCGGCTTTCCTGCGAATGACGCGTAGCAACCCCGCTCCATACGCCTCCTGGCTGCACCTCGCAGACCACGGTTGGGCAGTCGCCTCCGCCTCCCCCGAGCGTCTTCTGCGCCTGAGGGATGGTGTGGTTTCGACGAGGCCGATCAAAGGAACGCGCGCGCGGGGAGCGACTGAGGAAGAGGATCTCGCCTTGCGCGTCGAGATGGCCTCGTCGGCCAAAGAAATCGCAGAACATCTGATGCTCGTCGATCTTGAGCGCCACGACCTCAGCCGAGTATGTGAGAGTGACAGTGTCCATTGGGCGGATTGGCGCGTCGAAGCGCTGGCCAATGTACAGCATCTGGTTTCGGGTGTTCAGGGCAGGCTGGCGGCAGAAGCCGATGCAGGTGCTGCACTCGCAGCACTGTTTCCCGGCGGTTCGATAATCGGCTGTCCGAAGACGGTGACAATGACTGCGATAGACGAATTGGAAGGAGCGCCTCGTGGGGCTTGGACTGGCTCGATCGGGCACCTGAATTCGGGCGCTGGAGAGGCCGATTGGAACATTCTGATTCGCACCTTGGAGGCCCACAGTGGCCCGAATGAATGGTACGGAGTGGTGCAGGCCGGCGGCGGAGTGGTGATTGATTCAATTCCCGCCGCCGAAGTCGAAGAAGCTCGCTGGAAGGCTGCGGCGATTACCGAAGCCACCTGGGGTTTCCGAACCGGATTCAGCGCCTCGGAATTGCCCGAGCGCGAGGTCGGAATCCTGCCTGTGCCACAAGTCGAGGGAGTATTGGGTCAAGTCAGACCGAGCGAGAATCCGGAAATAGGTACTCAAGCGGTAGAACGAGATTGCCCGAGAGTACTACTCGTCGACAATCTCGACTCATTCAGCAACAACATCGCCCAAGCCCTGCATCGCTTGGGCGCAGAGGTGGTGATTGTCGAGGGCCGACCAGCCGAACGAGCGGATGCGGCGACGACGATCGAAGCCTGGCTGGCAGAGCATGAACCGACCCACATCATCCTCGGACCCGGCCCATCTCGCCCCGAGGTCTCAGCGCCCACGATGGAACTCGCATCGCGCGCGATACATGGAGACCTGACCAGAAACGGAACCCCTGAGGGAGTTGACGAGGCGATACCGATTCTCGGCTGGTGCTTGGGCCACCAAGCTCTCGGCTTAGCAGCCGGCTACAAACTCACAGAATCACCCCTCGGAGCCGTTCACGGAGTCCCTTCGACAATCCTCAACAACGGCTCCGGCCTCTACCAAGGGCTCGAATCAGAACTCACCTTGATGCGCTACAACAGCCTGATACTCGAGCCTCAATCAACAACCCCCCTGCTCATCCCTAATGCCTGGGATGAATCAAGAACGCTCATCATGGGGGTGCGCCACCGAACCCTTCCGATCCACGGTGTGCAATTTCACCTGGAATCTGTGGGAAGTCCAGATGGTCTCGACCTGCTCGCGGCTTTCCTCAACCTCGAAGCAGAGCAAATCCCACAAACCACAACAAAGCCCCAAACCGAATAACCGCAGCGTTGAAGACGCGACGCTCGGTCCTCAGGGCGAATCACCATGCCGACCTGTCGCATGTGCACTCAGAACTACCCGAACTCCCAGTTCATCAGCGGTAACGGGCCCCGCTACCAAGTCTGCGTCCGCTGCGCAACCGAGAACGATATGCTCGCGGAAGGCGAACAATCGAATCTCTACTCAGACGAACTCGCGAAGTCGCGCTCAGCTCTTTTCGCTCGTCGCTACCGACCCTGGGCATTCCTCGGTGCCGGCTGGATTCTCTACCTCAGTTTCGGCTCCGGCATCGAGTTATGGTCGAATCTTCTGCTGACAGCTCTAGTCATCGGCAGCCTCGCCACGCCCGTCCTGCACTTCCTCTCCAAAACCAAGTTCCGTGCCGAACTCGCCCGAATCACTCCTTGAGGGGTCAAAACGGCCTTCGCTCAGGCTCGGGAGGGGTTGAAATAGGCTATCGACTCCTCAAAATTTAGAGGGAACGGAGGGTTCCCTGTGAAAGCCCGTGAGATTGGATGCGTAATAGAGGAGGAGTAGGCCGAGGAAAAAAGATAATCCACAAAGACTTGAATGCGGCGCAGTACTGCATTTATGATCTGTGGACACCACCCTTCAGTTTACTCTCAATCAGCATCCGTCACTCCCGGATTCTATGGTTTGCGCGAGGACAGGCGCGAGCATTTTACCGGAAAGAGAGAACGGCGGGTTCTCTGAACTGATTTTAGGAAGGAAAACGAAATGAATGAAATACAGAAAATGAAGAATACGAGCATGTTGATTGCAATGCTCCTCGTGTTGATGGCTGGTTCCGTCGGCGTAACTGCTGACAACCATTCCGGCTCTGATCCACTTAACCCCGACGATGGTGGGGCTGATTGGGACGGAGACGGGCTTACCAATGCTGAGGAGGATGCTGAAGGCACGGACCCTAACAACGCCGACACCGATAACGACGGTTTGCCGGACGGTTGGGAGGTTTCCTACGGACTGAATCCGAACTCTGCCAGTGACGCTAACGCGGACTCTGACGGCGACGGACTGACGAACTCTCAGGAGTACGCCGCAGGAACGAACCCCAACTCGGCCGACACCGACGGTGACGGGCAAAATGACGCCGACGATCCGTTCCCGAACGATCCTAACAACGGATCGATGTCGGATTCGGACGGCGACGGTATCCCAGATGCGTATGATCCAGATTATGGTGACAACGGAGAGGGAACCGGCGACGGCGGCACTGACGGCGGTGGAGAAGGCGAAGACGGAGAAGGACAGGGCCAAGGTCAAGGCCAAGGTCAAGGCCAAGGTCAAGGCCAAGGTCAAGGACAAGGTCAAGGACAAGGTCAAGGCCAAGGTCAAGGCCAGGGTCAAGGCCAAGGTCAAGGACAAGGTCAAGGCCAGGGTCAAGGCCAGGGTCAAGGCCAAGGTCAAGGCCAAGGTCAAGGCCAAGGTCAAGGCCAAGGTCAAGGCCAAGGTCAAGGTCAATCCGGACAGCAAGGCGGTCAAGGCCAAGGTCAAGGCCAGAACGGCCAGCAAGGCAACGGACAGAACCAAGGTTCACAGTCCGGCCAAGATGGTCAGGAAGGCAATGGTCAGCAGGGTGGAGAACAATCCAACCAGCAAGACAACGGTCAGGGTCAACAGCAGGGCGGAGATCAATCCGGCCAGCAAGGCCAGCAAGAGGGTGAAAGCCAGAATGGTAACAACCAGAATGGACAGAACCAGCAACAGCAAGGCCAGACCCAAGACAATAACCAAGGCCAGCAGGGCCAGCAGTCTGATCAGCAGCAAAGCCAACAGCTCGACAACCAAGACCAGAACGGCGAGAACGACAACGATGGAGACGGAATCCCGGACGACCTGGACTTCGACGATGACAATGATGGCATCCCGGACCACCAGGACGAGTTCCCGGAGGACCACGACAACGACGGCATCAATGACGCTGAGGATGATGACGATGACGGCGACGGCATAGACGACCGAGAGGAAGTCAATGACGGAGACCCGAACTCGAACATCTACGATCACGACAACGATGGCGTTCGCGACAATGTTGACTTCGACATCGACAACGATGGCATCGACAATTGGAACGACGTTGGACCGAACGGTGAGGACTACTCACGCGATCACGACAACGACGGACTGAACGACGGTGTTGACGACGACGATGACAACGACAACATCCTCGATGTAGACGAGATCGACGGAGCTATCGGTGTATGGAGGTATGACCATGACAATGATGGAATCTCCGACATGATCGATACCGACGACGACAACGACGGTCTCTCCGACTGGTTCGAGCAGAACGACGGCTGGGATTACACCGGCCAGTTCGATCACGACAACGACGGAATCGAGGATTACCTCGATGACGACGATGACGCTGACGGCATCCTCGATGAGGATGAGAACAGCGACGTCCTGTGAAACAGGTACGACGCTGGTCAAAACTGCTCAGGCCCGCGACCGTCTTCTGACGTTGCGCGGTGACAGGTTCCCCGAGGGCGCTTCAGTCCTCGGGCGAATCGCCCCTTCTCTCTATTTCAGAAGTCGAAAAGAGTCGGCTGGCTGTCAGATTTGAGGTGGTTGGCATTGGCCAGCCGCTTGAGGGCCCGCTCGAGGCGACGCTCGGAGAAGCCGAACTCGCCTTGCAGAAATTCCCGCAACCTCTCCTCGACCGCCTTCGTCGATTCGGGCAGCGGCTCGGGATGGATCGGGTGATTGTGGAAGAGGCCTCGAATGGCCTCGATGTCCTCGGGCATCTCGAAGTCTTTGACCTCGGCAACGGCCTCCATCGTCCCATGCTCACGAATCAGTTTGAGGCCGGTTTTTGGGCCAATGCCTCTGATTCCGGGATGGAAGTCGGTACCAATCATTATCGCCAAATCGACCAATTGCTCGCGCGTGATGTTGTGGTTTTCGAGTAACTCCGCCAAGACGATCTTCTCGGCGACGACCATTCGACCGAACTTACGCCGGCCATGACTGGTCAGATTGCGAATCATCACTGGCGAGCCATACAGCAGAGTGTCCCAATCCTGGCTCGCTACCGCAGCAACTTCACCGTTTGCACAACGAACAGCGCCAGCACCCTCCGCCTCCATCGGCGCTTCAATCCAGACGAGGCCGAGGCAATCGAAGAGTCGCTTGGTCTGAGCAACCATCTCACGCGTGTATTCGGCGGTCTGAGGCCCGAGTTTCTTCGCCAGCGCCATGTCCTCGGCTTCAATCGCCGCCTCCCATTTGGTGTTCGCATTATCCTTGCGACTCCTGCGACCCGCAAGAGTCTCCATCTTCAGTTGGTGCGGGCGACCATCGAAAATGAAAACAGGCTCAATCCCATTCTCAAGCATCCAGGTCGCCCGATCCAGAAATCCCATCAGATGAGCGACAGGCTGTCCCTCGTAAGAGAGCGGTTTCCCGTCCGCCCCAGTCAAGCTGGTGATGAATTGGTAGGCATTGAGGAAGACGTCGACCGCAACGCGTTGTCCCGAGAACTCCCCCAAATCAAGCGGATGAGCAGTCGCCAAATCCCTCAGATTACAACCCAAACTCTACTCCCCCGTCACGCCTAGACCTGTGCTATGCGTCGAGGCATTTAGGGTTGAAGTCGCGCGCGAGACGAACGGAGGCAAGAGAGTGCAAGGGCTGACTCTGATTGGCAGCGGTTGGCATCCAGCGCTGTTTCGCTCCGAGGCCGAGGCACTCGCAGGTCCAATCGGCCTCGTCCATCCACGCATCGTGGTTACCGAATCCAACGGTCAAGAGACTCTTCAGCGACTTTCGCGCGCAGCACTGCTCGACGATGTCCTGCTGCGCGGCCAGAACAGCGCACCGATTGACGCCAAGTCAATCGCCGAGAAAATTGCTTTCTGGGCAATCGAGAATTTACCTAGTGGTAGTTTCGCGATTCGCCCACGAAGTTTGGGCCAAGGCATCGATGGCCTGTCGAAAACGGCCATCGCACAAACGGCAGGCGGCCTCATCAGCAGTCCGAATCACCCCGTCGACCTCGAAAATCCCGAGCATGAGATTGTGGTCGTTCTCGCAGCCCCCGAAGACCCGCCGAACCACCCAGACCCTCTGGCCGATTCTCCCGCACGAATCGTCTGGGGTCTGCGCCATCCCGAGTGGCAGCGCCCCGATTATGCTGGACGCTCCCCGACCGACCGGCCATTCTTCCAACCTGTCTCACTCGACCCTCGACTGGCCAGACTGCTGATATCGCTGGGCCACAGAACCGATTTCACACCGACAACGGTCATCGACCCATTCTGCGGAACCGGCGGAATCGTCATCGAAGGCATGCTCGCCGGACTCAATATTCTCGCCTCCGACCTCGACGGCAGAATGGTCGCTGGAACCACACGGAACCTGACATGGGCAGCCAAGAATTCCTCCGAAGTGGCTTGGGATGTGCAGGAGATGAATGTTGGGATGATACCTGATTTGTGGGGCAAGGTGAGCGGTGCGATCTTCGCTTTCGATCCCCCATACGGACGCAATGCATGGAAGTCTGACGACGGATTCCAACTGCTTCTGATGGCTTGTTCAGCGGCTCGCTCAATCGACGATACTGGCTCGCTGTGCACGCTTTTGCCGACCGAACCGACAATCTTCGAAAAGACTCGTGACCCAGACTCGCCCGACCCTCTGGTCATGGGATTGCCATGGGTTGAAGTCGCCGATCAGATGCTCGAGCGCGGTTGGCGAGTGGTACTGACCGCGCCCGTCAAAGTTCATCGCAGCCTCGCTCGCTTGCTGGTTGTCTGCCACCCGTCGCATTGAAAACAGAACGGCTGTCGTCGAATGACAGGACTGTTAGGGTAGTCTGGATATCCTTCCGGCCTTCGAAGCCGGAGACGTGGGTTCAAATCCTGCACGGTCCGCCAACTTCTGATTTCAGGACCGTGCATCCGGATGGTGCCCCTCTTGATCCCCCAAAGAACTCCGCTCGAATCGTGCAGCGAGTTTTTCCATTCATTCAACTCCAGTGGCTGATGGTGTCTTCAGAGACCTCGAGGCTGTTGATTTTGTGCAATCCTGCCGCCTTGAGGTCTGCCTCACCAAAGGTGTCTCCACTTCCCGAGAGTTCAACCGGAGATTGGCATAGGTGGGCGCGATGGACGAGTCCTGCAGTGAGGAATCGTGCCCAAGTGTCGGGCCCACCTTCGATCATGAGGGATTGAATACCGCGGTCGCCGAGGAAATCGAGAATTCTAGCGACTGGAATCTCACCGCTCTCGGCGGCGAGGACGACGCGCTCGACATGGGCAGCATCGCTGGCAGAGCTCGCCTCGAATGGTTCGGCGTGAATCAGCATCGTTGGAGCCTCGCCGTCAGTCATCAATCTGCAAGCATCAGGAATGCGCCCGCTCGGGTCGATGACAACGCGCAAGGGTGCCTCGCGCGGCCCGATGTCCGGGCCGCGAACAGTCAGCGAAGGGTCGTCGCGAATCACCGTTTTCACACCGACGAGGACAGCCATGGATTCGGCCCGAAGTTGGTGGACTATGTCGAGGGCTTCGGCACTCGAGAAGCGTTGAGCAGGAGCATTCGGGTCACAGTCGACTCGGCCATGCGCATCGATCGCCGCCTTCAGAAGGACATGTGGGCGACGGTGTTCGCACCAGTGCAGAAACTCGTCCATCTGAGCCGAGCATTCAGCCGACAGCAAGCCATTCTCAACAGTAATCCCCTCGTCCTCCAGAGCCTCAGCCCCACCTCCTCGGACGGTTGGATTGGGGTCATTCGCACCGATTACAACACGCTTCACGCCCGCCCAAAGAAGCGCCTCAGTGCAGGGTGGAGTTCTCCCAAAGTGGTTGCAAGGCTCGAGCGTCACGTAAGCGGTCGAGCCTTGAGTCGCTACACCCTTCGCCTCAGCATCAGCAATAGCCATCTGCTCAGCGTGCAGCCCCCCAAGATGGTCGTGCCAGCCCTCAGCGATGATTTCGCCGCCACGAACCAGCACACATCCAACCAGTGGGTTAGGCATCACCCGGTGGCGACCACGTTCGGCGAGCTCGATGGCTCGCCGCATGAACACCTCTTCAGACATGATTCCCAACTTCAGCGGATTGCCCATCACACTTGATTCCTCCATTCGCGAGGATTCAAGTCCGGAACGAACCCTCGGTATCACATGCCGCGCATCGCCTGTATCCTCAATCCGAAAGCAAGAGACGGTGTCTCAGCCAAGCAATGGCCTGATTTTGAGATCGCCCTCATCGCCGCCGGCTACGAAATCGACCTCTACAAAACTGAAGCACCCGGCCACGCAGTCGATCTCGCAGCTAACCTTCTGGCCGACGACCATGAGATGGTTGTAGCAGTCGGAGGCGACGGGACAGTCCACGAAGTTGCAAGCGCATTACGAGGAACTGGACGAACGTTGGGAATACTGCCTATCGGCAGCGGAAACGACTTCGCCCGAGCATTGGGAATCCCGCTTTTTGACATCCAGGGCGCAGTCGATACACTCGCTAATGGCACAGACCACACAGTTGGCGGAGTGCGGTGCGAAGGACCCCCTTCACCACACCACGACAATTTCCCAACCCCGAATCCCCACCCGTGCAATGGCGAGCCACGAAGGGCAGGAAACCTCGTCCGCTGGTCCTTTCTCGAAATCGACAGCGGCGTCACATCGAGCGTCAACCGCATGAAGATCGAAGGCGTATACAGCTGGATTCGCGGCCACAAGAAGTACACTGTGTTGGGTATTCGGGCGATTATCGGCTGGAAGAGTCAGAAAGCGTGGATGAGAATCAACGGCGCCGATGCAAGCATCGTCGACATGCAGGGATTGTTCGTCATCAGCCAATGCGAGACTTTCGGTGGTGGTTTTCGAGTCGCTCCAGGGATTCACCCGAAGCGCGACTGCGCATCGCTCCTCATCGCTCTGGGACTGTCGAAAATACAGATGCTCGCGGTCATGGGACCGCTCGAGAAGGGCACTCACGTCGGCAAATGGGGCAAGATCACGATGCAGGATTGTCAGAGTTTCGAAATCGGCGCCCTCGATGAGAATGGCAATATTTCCGAAGACGCAACCCACGACCCGACTCTGTTCGTCACCGTCGATGGTGAGTCTTGTCTGACTACACCTTGCAGCTTTGAGTTCCACCCAGAGCAACTCATCGTTCGCGGCTCCGCCTCGATCCCCAATGAATGACCCAGTAATTTCCCTCCCACAGCGAACACCACGAGCACAGAGGTTGGTGACAGTGCCAAAGTCCGTTGTCAACCTCTGAGTGCTCAGTGAAAGAAAAGTGAATTTGGCGCAGACGGAGAGATTCGAACTCCCGAGTCCAAGGGACACCGGATTTCAAATCCGGCGCTCTACCAGGCTAAGCGACGTCTGCAGCAGCCTCGCGTGTTAGCAGGTTTCTGATGAACCTATACCCTTCACTCCGTCCGAAACTCGAACGGTACTCCTGTTCCACGACTTATCACTCAGTGTATGGCACGAACTCGCGCGCAGCGCGAGTGTGCGAGCGGCGCCTACAATCCGTAGGTTCCCGGCCTGCACCATGCGGGCAGGCCAGTGGTTGCATCAGGATGCGTCAGACCGATGAAGAGAACCATGACGATGATGAAGAAGGTCGGGAAGAGCGCCGTCAGCGTCAGGATCTTCGAGTCTTCATCACCGAAAAGATGCATGAAGATCGCAGCGATCATGGCGAATTTCGGAATCGCGATGAGAGTCAGGATCCACAATGTCAACTGCTTCTCAGTCATGCCATAATCACCAGCGACGCCGGCCAGCGGCAGGTAGACGGCGACGACTTCAATCAAAGTCAGAATCATCAAGCCGAAGAAGTTCATCCAGTATGGGTCCCTGCCGAGAATCTTGTAATGCGCCATTTTTTTTCACCTCAATACAGATAGAAGAATGGGAACACCAGAACCCAAACCAAGTCGACGAAATGCCAGTAGAGTCCGAAGTACTCGATCGAGACCGCGTTAGTGGGGGTATAGCCGCCTTTCCAAGCCTTGTAAGTCATGTAACTCAGACCGATGATTCCACCAGCGACGTGAGCGCCGTGGGTTCCGGTGGTGACGTAGAACAATGAAGCCGAGACCCGTATGTTCATGATGAAGTCGTGGTAATCGTGGTGCGTGTAGGCATCGGCGTGGATGGTGTAACCTTCGGCGACGAGGGGGTGGATGTTCTGTTCGCTGATGCCGAGGAAGCCGATTTCTGGGATGTGGAAGCCGATGAACCACTCGACCATCTTCAGCGTCAGGAAGAGGACTGCTAGGCACCAGGTGCTGCCGAGATAGCGGTAGACCTTGCGGCGGCGGACCTCCTCGTCGAGGTCAGGCATCTTGGCGTAACGCAGTGCTTGGACTATCGTGAATGACGAGAGGATGAGTGCGAAGGTGTTGATGGCGCCGGGTGTCAGGTGCCAGCCGCTGGAAGCGATCAGGTGGCTGGCTGGCTCGAAGCAGGTGTAGGTCGCGCCCGAGACTAGTTCGTGCGAGGCTTCGAGGCGCTCGTACATGTCGCCGCAGTTCTCGATGCCGAGCCGGTAGCGCATGTAAGTGCTGAAGAGCGAGGTGAAGACCATCATCTCCGACATCAGGAAGACCCAGACGGCGACCTTGCGAATCTGGATGTTCTTGAACGGGACGCCGGCCGAGCGCGGCTCGTACGAACCATCGAAGGAGATGTCTTGGCGCCACCAGATGAAGAGGGAGAAGCCGACGATTGCAAGGCCCAGCAGGATTCCGGGGATGTAACCGGGAGTGTAGGTTCCGAAGGACCATGCCTGGGCCATCATGAAGAAGAAGAGGGCGATTCCCATGCTCATGATGATCGGTGAGAATGAGTTGTGCGGCGCGCCGTGGCTCCAATCGTGCGGACCCCAAGGCTCCACGGGGTGTTCGGAGTCGCCGTAGCCGCTCAATTGCTCGCCTCCTCTTCTTGGTCAGGAACCATCAGCCGATTGAACCAGGCCCCCATTCGAGTCGGTTCGTGCGCGATATGCTCGTTGGCATCGCGCAACTCTGGCAGATTGTTCCAATCGAAGCTGGGTGTTGGGGGTGGCGAGGACACCATCCACTCGAATGACCAACCGCCCCACGGGTCGGCAGGCGCCTTCTGACCACGCACCAGCGAGATCAGCATGTTAGCGACCAGAATCAGGTTCGAGAAGAAGAAGATGAAGGCGCTGACCGAGATGAAGAGATTCCAATCAGCAGCCCACTCCGGAATGCTGGTGAAATCATCCGTGGTGATGAAGTAGGTGTGAGTACGGCGAGGCATTCCGACTACACCGAGGCGGTGCATTGGCCAGAAGATGCCGTTGTAGGAGATGAATCCAATCAGGAAATGCAGGGTGCCGAGACGCTCATCGAGCATCCGGCCAGTCATCTTTGGGTACCAGTAGTAGATCGCGGCGAACATGCCGAAGACGGTACCACCGACCAGCACGTAATGGAAGTGAGCGACGACGAAGTAGGTCTCGTGCAGGTGCAAATCCATGGCGATGGCGGGGAAATACATGCCAGAGATTCCACCCAAAGTGAAGGTGACGAGGAAGCCGAGCGCCCACAGCGTGTGAGTGCGATAGACGAGTGAGCCGCCGTGCATCGTCTTCAGCCAATTGAATATCTTGATTCCAGTCGGAACGGCGACCAGCATCGTCGTCAGCATGGTGACGAAGCGGAGGGTTGGCGACATTCCGGATGTGAACATGTGGTGTCCATAGACGATGAATGAGAGGAGGCCGATTCCAGCCATCGCGTAAACCATCGAGCGGTAGCCGAAGATTGAGCGGCGAGCCGAGGTCGCGAGGACCTCGGAGATGACCCCGAAGGCTGGAACGATGACGACGTAGACCTCAGGGTGTCCGAAGTACCAGAACAGGTGACTCCACAGCAAGGGGTCACCGCCAGCCGTCATATCGTAGAAGGCGGTGGAGATGGTGCGATCGAGAAAGACCTGGATGAGGCCGATTCCGAAGGCTGGAATCGAGAGGAAGAGCATGACGTTGGCGACCAGGATCGACCAAGTGAACAGTGGCATCTGCATCCAACCCATTCCCTTCGCGCGCATCACAGCCATCGTTGTCAGGAAGTTGATTCCAGTCAAGGTCGATGATGCGACGAGCATGATCTGGCCGGCGACCCAGTAGGTCACGCCATCGTGAGCACCGGCGCTGACCACATAAGGCGCGTAACCGGTCCAGCCGGTGTCAGCGCCCTCACCGGAGAAGACGCCGGTGAAGATCAGCAGGGCGGCGAACGGTTGCAGCCAGAAGGAGAGTGCGTTGATCCTCGGCAGAGCGAGGTCAGGGGCACCGATCTGCAGCGGCACGATCCAATTGGCGAAGCCGGCGATGAGTGGCATCGCAGCGAGGAAGATCATCGTCGTGCCGTGCAGGGTGAAGAACTGGTTGTACTGGTCCTGTGAGATGAAACCGGTGTCGGGACCAGCCAACTGCACACGAATCATCATCGCCATGATTCCGCCGACACCGAGGAAGAACAGGCCTTGAACGAAGTACAGCGTACCGATCCTCTTGTGGTCGGTGCTGGTCAGCCAGCCGGTGATCCAAGGTGCGAGGTAATCCCAGGTGAAGTTGTCCGGATTTGTGCGGTAGAATCCGTAGAGGATGGTCACCGTGAGCAGAACCACCGAGATCATGATCAGGGTTCCGAGCACCTTGAACGCATCAGCTGGCTCGAGTTCGGCGCCGGCTGAGCCAGCGACTGTGACATCGAGACGATTCCACTCATCGATGCTGCCGGTGTTGGCACCGTCACCATTGACCGAGTTCACGTGCAGGATGAAATCGACATTTCGGCCGTGGTCTGGAGAGGTCCACTCAATCGTCCAGGAGCGGTAGTCGTTACCGGCCTCGGTATGTGTGAGCTCTGTTGGTGAGCGTGCTTGGACCGTCGCATCGACGACAGAGAAATCACCATCGGATGCCCAGAGATTGAAGCCACCTGAGTTGACTCCACCTTCCGCGGGACCGCCGCTGAAGGAGATTGTCAGAGTATAGGTGGTCGAGACATTGTATTCTTCGGGGAGACCGGCGAGGGAGGTAATCACATTGCTGCTGGGTAGCGTGTTGTGGCAGTTGCAGCCTTGAGTCTGGATGTTGTCGCCACCGATTCCAGTCGGAAGTGAGTTGACGGCTGGTGATACGACCATCGCTATGGCGATGAAAACCAGAACCACCATACTGCGTGTCATGGCAGTTTTTCTCTCCATTATTCTCCCTCCTCAGGCGTGAACGCTGACGCCTGCGATCATGTAGGCGTGGTTATCGCCGCAGTATTCCGTGCAGAGGAGGAGGAAATCCTCGACCTCATCCGCGATCAACCACTGCTTGGTAACTTGACTGGGCATGATGTCTTCCTTGATTCCCATCGATACGAACCATGGTGCGTGAGTGACATCCTCCGAGGTCATCTCCGCGAGATAGACCTCGCCTTGCTTGAGATTGAGGAGTTTCTTGTCGTTGCCCTCGATCGTCGTCATGCCCTGACTGCACAGATCCGCGTCGAGTTCGAGGCAATCGAATTTCCAATCCCATTGGAGGCCGGTTATCTCTAGGACATGGTAACAATCTGCAGTGAAACTGGAATCCGCATTGATCATCAGATTCGAGGATTCCCCAGCAACGCACTCGTTACCGAACCAGCCATCGTCACTCGATGACCACAAATTGTCAATCGGAGCCCAAGCGATGAAGGTGAGATAGACAATCAGGATGAAGGGTACGACAGTCCAGGTCACTTCGAGTTTGAGACTGTCGTAATGAGCAGGGAAAACACCGACTTCGAGATTGTCGACATTGTTGTCCACACCATCCTTCGAGCGGTAGCTGTAGGTGTGGTGATAGAGCCATCCGAAGGTGAAGGCGCCGACAAGAGCCGACCATAGGACAAACTCGTTCCAAAGGCTGTCGAAGAGAGGCGTGACCACACTCATCGCTATCCCTAACCGTGCGCGTGCGAGGGCTCCTTATGAGTGTAGGGTGTGGTAAATCATGCCGCCTCTTGCGCCGCACTCGGAAACGACTTCATAGAGCATCGACCAGAGGCCTTGACTGGATGGGCTCTGAATGGCTGCGTTTGTCCGCTTCCAGCACCCTTGTCGAGATTGATATACAGCCGAGCGCGAAGCGTTCAGAAGTAGTTGGAATAGAGCCTTGGCGCGGACGACTCAAGGTCGCTGTTCGCGCGCCGCCAGCCGACGGTGAAGCCAATGCCGAACTGATCGAAGTCGTCGCGCGAATTCTTGGGCTCAAGCGAGCCGAGGTGAGCATCGTCGCGGGTCTGACGAGTCGCCGCAAGACGCTGCGGATCGAGGGTGACCATATCTCCGCTCTGAGGCTGTTGGTGGAGGCTGAGTGATGGGTGCGAGCGATTGGTTCGAGGGGCGCTGGAGCCTGAATGGGCCGAGTGATCAGGCGCAGCGCTTCGAGACTGCGGCTACGGCCATCGCGCGCTGTCAGGTTCGCAATCGAATGCCGGAGGATGGAGGTGCTGGATGTCCGATTCTCATCGAGGGCCTGAAGGATGTCAAAGCCTTGCGGGCCCTCGGTTTCATTGGCCCGATAGAGAAGATGAACAGGGGCTGGGACCGCTCACGACTGGTGGCTTTCCTGCACGACGAATACGGCACTCGCAACATCATCGATGGTGGTCCACCGATCATCCTGCTGATGGATTGGGACCGCACGGGCGGGCGACTCCAGACCGCCCTGCGCAACCGCCTGCAAGCACTCGACGTTCCCATTGATGAGACTCTCCGGAATGTCCTGATGAAAGCGATGAAACCAGAGGGTAGAACAGTCGAGTCTCTGGCACCTTTCGCGTCATCCTTGATGCCTCTCATTCTGGCGCGACTCGATGAGGAGTGAGAGGTCGGCGACGAGCCGACAAAGGCTACGAAGTGGGCGATCATTCGTCCGGAAATGAGGTTGGTTCTTCTTTCACCGTGTTTAGCACCAGATGGGTCACGGAGCGAGCCACGCCATCCATCGACAGCAGGTTCTTCGAGAGGTCGTCCAGATCACGCCGATCCCGAGCTCTCGCCACCACCATCGAATCGAAATCGCCAGTCACATCGTAAACCCCGTATACGCGCGGATCCTTGGCGATTTTCTCTTGAATCTCAATCAATAGTCCTTTGTTGATCCGCAGTCCGATGACGACCGTCAGACCCCATCCGACACGGTCGGAATCGAGCATCACGCGATAGCCGGTGATGATGCCTTTCTCCTCCATCTTGCGAACCCGGTTGCTGACCGTTCCGAGGGCCACACCGACCTCACCTGCAATCTTGCGCAGGGAGGTTCGAGCATCGCGCTCGAGCACCTCGATGATGCGTCGGTCGGTCTCATCCAGCACTGTGATTCCTCGGGAAGCCGGAGCTGAGTCAATCGGCTATTGAACATATGGTGGCTTTTCACAAATCCAAATGGTCGAATGTTCACTCTTCTTCATCTTTTGTTCTGATGACCACACCGCGTCGGGCGGCTAGGACAGTGCGCTCCTGGGCTCTCAGCATGAGGCTGGTGCGGCCGCCCAGCCAGACTGGGATGGCCGTGCCATCAGAGGCATCGAGCAGGAGATGATTTCCTCTGACTTCGGCGAGGTCCGGTGAGATTTCGTGAGGCGGCGGCTCCTCGCCAGAAAGCAGGGAATCTAATGTCTCGGCTGAGATTTCCGTGACTCCTCTTTCGATTGTCGGAGCGAGGCGGTCGGCGGCTGCGCCGACGACTCGCTCGAACTCACCTCGGCGCAGATGAGCGGTTTCGAGGCCGAGGTGAATGACGCGCAGTGGGCGCCATCGTCCACCTGGAATTCGTGCCCTTGAGCCCTTGTGGTTGCGCTCAGAAGCCCAGATCGACGCTGCCTCAGGCGTCGAGACGAGGATCTTCTTGCCGCGCCGCCAGAGGTTCTGTGGCAGTCTTCCCCAAGCCGCCTCGAGCGTCGCGGTATCGGCTTCGTCGAGGGGTCGTGGAGCTGCATCGTTGTCCTTGGGCGCGTCGGCCTCGGGAATGGTTTCGAATTGGTTCTGTTCCCACTTTGGTGCAGCGTCGGCGGCCATCTCGAGAATCGCGAGGAAGAAGCCACCACCGCCCGACTGGTCGTTCCAGACGCGCATGCAATTCGGCAGTTGGGCAACGATCCTCGCATCGCTGGGAGGAGCGAAACTCTCCCTCACCTCCGCGCCCTCCAAGATTGAACAGTCGTCATCGAGAATCGGCCAATCGGTGAAACCCGCAGAAGCCACGATTCTCGGCACAGTTCCAGCAGCCGGCAAGAGCCGCAAATCTGGGTATTCAGCCATCACAGCGGCGACCACAGCCTCGTTCTCGATCGGGTCGAGCGAACAGGTCGAGTAGACTATGCGACCGCCCGGCTTGACGATTTTCGCAGCCCGCGCGAGGATGTCGATCTGCAGTTTCTGCATCGAGCGCCCGCCATTCGGCTTCCAGCGACTCCACACATCCGGGTTCTTTCGAGTCGTGCCCGTGCCAGTGCAAGGGACATCGACGAGGATTCGGTCGTAACCGGTTTCGGGAACGTTCGGCAGGTGACGAGCGTCGTGATTGATGATAACCACAGTCGTAGAGCGATGCCGTTGAACATTCGAGACCAGCATGTTGACTCTCCCCCTAACGACTTCGTTGGCGACCACGACACCTGAATCGCCAAGATGTTCAGCGATCTGGGTGGTCTTCGAGCCGGGGCTAGCGCACATGTCGAGGACGGTCTGGCCGGATTGCACATCGAGCGCCAGAACCGGCAACATCGAGACTGCCTCTTGCCGAGTCAGCCGGCCAGTCTCGTGCAGCGCGGCAAGAAGACTGCGAACCTCACCCTCAGCCTTGCCGCGCTCGAAAGGCAGAGTCCAAGCCGAGCCGACACCGCAGAACCAATCGATCGGCTCTCCACCAATTGAATCCAACCAGCTTTCAACCCACTGAAAATCGCGCGAGAGCGGATTGACGCGAGCAGTCTCAGGAAGCCTCTCGTAAGCAGCAGCGAACCACCCATCAGCATCATCGCGCCAGTGGCCGACGGCCGTGCGCAGCAGACTGCCAGCAGCCACCTCAGCCCAGTCGACCTCTTCACGCACGACCGCTCGACTCCAAGCATTCAGCATCAAACCCACCCTTCGACCAAACAAGCAGCACACCTCCCCAAAGGAGGGGGAACGGCCCGCCGACGCACAATCGAAGGGTCCAATTCGAGTGGTTTGAACGACACATCATTGTAAACGGTTAAACCTCCAACTCAACGCTCGCCGAACGCGGCAAATGCCGCATGGGATGCACATGACTGGACTACGAAGGCGTATCGCGCAAGGGCGCACGGAACCGAAAACGACTGACGGAAGAGGGGCGACTCGTAAACTCGTCGGGCTTGTCGAAAGAGCCCGTCAGAATGGTCGCAAGCAGGGCCCGCTGGCGCCTGTTGAAGCTCTCATCACGGTCGCGCGTGACGAGTGGGTCTGGCAGGTCGTCGACCGAGACATCCTCGACTCGCTATCGCATCGTCTCGTCTTCCAATCATCGATTGGAGCCCGCCGTGAGATTCTGATGACTACGGGCATCGATGCGGCGATGAATGCCGCATCGAAAATAGTTGAATTGGATGGCGGTTGTGTTCTCATCGAGACTCTCGATCCTTGAAAATCAGCTCACAGTCGTTCTCTTTACGGCCGAGTCATGAGTTTCTCTCCCTTCGCCGCGTTGAAATAGTGAAGGTTGGTCGGCGGCTCGATGGCGAAAGAGAAGAAGGGCAGTGGCATCCAGCAGGCTGCCGGTTTGATCCGCTACTTCGACGAGGAGTCGGAGCATGCCATCCAGATCAGCAAGGGAATGATTTACGGCGTTTGTCTCGTTTTTTCCTTGGCTATTTATCTGGCGCAACACGGCGTTTGGCAGTGGATGTCCGGGGTCTACTGATCACTCATCTTCGGTCAGATCGACCAGAGGAACTTCATCCTCGAGAAGGTGCGAAGCCTCGACTTTATCCTCTCTTGTTGACTTGCTCCACCAAGATGCTTCACCGGACCTGTCTGCCAGTCTCGAAGAGGTTCTGATCTCGGTCGTCGGATCGGCTTCTACGAGTGCGCTAATCGCTCGTGCAAGCGCGCGCTCGACTGCCGGCGCGTTGTGATCTGCGAGTGCCGAACGCGCCTCATCGAGGGAATTGTCGGCTTCGGCGAGGATTCCCTCGATCTCGGTTTCCCCTCGTAATCTCGCCACTCGAGCATCGAGGCTGGCGATCTCCTCGTTCATCTCGGCGCGAGCGCTCTCGATGAGGTCCTGCCAAGCGGCGCGATGTTCAGCAGGGCTGGCACCGCTGACTCTCTCGAAACGTCTGGCCGCTACTGGCTCCCATGGATTGCGGCCCAGAGAGGCGGCGATGTCGTGGACGATGCGGGCGCGCAGAGGCAGAGGACCGGTCATCTCGATGCGGTTGAGGAAGCACTTGGCGAAGAGTCCGAAGGCCCAGTAGGAATTCGATGTTATCGACATCGAGACATCGCCGGCGCGCGTTGAGAGCGTCCATTTCTGCTCGTCGTAGCCGGGTGGTCGATCGAAGAATGGTGGGTCGGCAGGTCCCAAAGAGCGGATTGCAGCGCGCGCGACATCGCCCAGATAGACCGATGGATTGCCGCTGATTCGAGGCGGTCGCAGGCGCAGATCCGAGTCTATTGACATCTGTGGCTCACCGCTCTGCACCTGCGCCCAGAGTACAGTTCGGTTCGCATCGAGCCCGACGGTTCCTCCCTCGGGCTCGCCATCATCCGCGGAATTCACGCTCCGCGCTGACTCCGTGTGTGGTTGAATCTTGCGCGCACATGAGAATGCTCAAGTTCCTCCCGCGTCAAGAGTGCTCTATGCCGCGGCGGAAGTATGGGCGCCTGACTAAAGTCGTCGAATTGCCACCGAAGGACAATTGCAGCCGCTGCCGCTCAGGCAAGCATTGTCCGCTGCCTGGCCACTCCGGGAACATCGTCGCTCCCGACCGCGAATGGCAGGGTCCAGAAGCGGTCGATAAACGCAGCAACAAGAAGAATCCCGCGAAGAAATGATCATCGCTGCGGGAGCGGCAATTCGGCTGCTATTTCTTCGATGACCTCTGTCTCAATGTTGAGCTCCTCAGGGTCGGGCAGCCGCTGTGCGCGGTGATAGATCTCTCGCAGCGTCTGGTCACTGATCTCCAGATAGACGCGCGTCGTGGCGATGCTCGCATGGCCGAGCAATCGCTGGATTGTGACCAAGTCAGCGCCGCGCTCGAGCAAGCCAGTGGCGAAGGTGTGGCGCAGCGTATGGGGCGAGAGGCGCGAGCGTGGAATGTCGGCTTCATCAGCCAATCTGTCGATCAATTTCTGCACCGAGCGCGGATTGATTCTTCGACCTCGACTCGACAGGAACAGTGCGCGCTCGGAATCCTCATCGTCGATGATCTTCTCACGCATCACTCGAATCGGGGTCCACGATTCTATAGCGATGGTCGTCACCTTGGTGAAGAGAACAGTTCGATCCTTCTCGCCTTTGCCGCCGATGACCAGCGCCGAGAGGTCATCGTGGTCGACATCATCGATGTCGAGATTGCATAATTCCGAGACTCGAAGCCCAGTATCCAGAATCATCGTCACGATCGGATTCGTCAGCGGGTCTTCCAAGCGCTTCGCAGCAGCCCGCACCTTGAGTACTTCTGAACGTCCCAGCGGCCGAGGCAGCGAACGCTTCCGAGCTGGCCGCTGAATCCATTCGGGGACCGAATGACCGAACCATTTGAGCAGATGTGAAAGGGCAGCGATACGAGCGTTGACAGTTGCAGGACGCAACTCGCTAATACCATTCAACCAAGCATCCATACGCCCTGAATTCGGGTTAGCGCGAGCGTGGAATTCTCCAACCGCGATCCCCTTAGCAGCCTCCCAGTCCAGCACTTCTTCGTCCGGCAGCGATGTCGTCGCGAAGCCTCGCGCTGCAATCGAGTAAGCCCTGATAGTATGCGACGATTTCTTCTCGGTCCGCAGCTGCCCTTCCCAGCATTCGAACCACGGCAGTACGGACAGCCTGTGCAGTCGTAAAGGAAGTGTTGAGCCTATGTCGGCACCGTATGTGGAGAGCGTTTCGAACCGCCCCTCGACAGCAAATCGGCCACCGACCTCTCCGTTTTTCTCCGACTCGCTCGACATCCCCACGCCTCTTCCGCCGCGAACGACGGGTGCATCCCTGCCCTTGCGGGCGAACCTAGAATTCTCTATCGGGACTTGAATGCTTCTGAAGTTGCGAGCCTGTCGGCTGGCGTTTGAGAGATGCTTGAATTGAGCCGGCAGGCTCGATCCGTTCTGTTGGCTGTTTCAATCAGTCAGATGTTGAACATCGGGCCCCTCGAGTGAAGCCTGTTCGCCTTCGATGCGCTGCTGCTGGCGCGTGGCGACGAGGCGGTTCTCCAAGTGGCGAGCCACCGCGCCGGCGACATTGACGCCAGATGCGGCCTCGATTCCTTCGAGGCCGGGACTCGAATTGACTTCCAAGACCAGTGGGCCATCTCTGGATTCGAGCATATCGACGCCGGCGATGTCCATGCCGAGGATGTTGGCGGCGCTGAGAGCGACTGCGATCTGCGCCTCGGAGAGGTGAACAGGCTCGACGTGACCACCGAGGTGGAAGTTCGAGCGGAATTCATCACCGGCCGCGCGCCTGCGCATCGCCGCGCTGACGCGGCCGCCGACGACGAAGACGCGAATGTCATGTCCGTGCGATTCCTCGATGTACTCCTGCACCAGCGGGCGCATGCCACGCTCCAGCATCTGGAAGACGAGTTGGCGCGCCTGCTGATAAGTTCTGGCGAGATAGACAGCCGAGCCTTGCGTGCCTTCGGTGGCCTTGACAACGCAAGGCACGCCGCCGACGCGGTCAATCGCTCGATCGGTGTCTTCGCTCGCCGCGACGTGAGCTGTGATTGGCACGGGTATGCCTGCGTCGGCCATCACCTGACTGGCGAGCAACTTGTCGCGACTCTGCAGAATCGCATCGGATGGATTGAGGATGATGACGCCCATGTGTTCGAATTGTCGAACGATGGCGACACCGCGGCGAGTGATCGAATAACCGATTCTCGGAATCACCGCTTCGCACTCGACAGGCCAGCCGCGGTGGAAGATGCGACCCCCTCTCTCATCGACCACCACAGTCAATGAGAGTGGGTCGATGATGCGGACAGCCCAGCCCATTTTCTCGGCCTCCTCGGCCAGACGCCTGGTCGAGTAGAGACGCGGGCCTCGTGAAAGGATGACCAGTCTCGGGTCCATGATTGCCGCCGACCGCCCAGCCCTTTTCAGTATGACGGATGGAAATGCGCGAGGTCGAGGCTGGCGTTTCCTGCTCAAGCCTCGATTGCGCCTGCAACAAAGCGGGACGGCGAAGGGGTTGAAAGCCGCAGCGTGGGACTACGCGCTAGTCGAATGGCAGGAGGTGAGAGTTTGGACCATGGTTCGTTGTCAGAGTTGAAGGTCTCGGAATTGCGCGAATTATGCAGTGAACGCCGCCTTCTGGTCTCGGGGAAGAAGGCCGATCTGATTCAGCGAATCCTCGAGGACGAGGGCTTGGCTGAGCCTATCGAGAGTCCAGCCCCAGCCGTTAGCACCACTCCTCAAGACCGCGACGAGATGGATGATGCCATCGATAGACTTCTGGCGCGTGTCAGCGGCGAAGAACCGACAGAAATTCCACCCGATTTGCCTCCAGCACCGCTGCTAGAAGCGCCCGAATCGATGCCCCTACCTCCTCCCCCCGTCGAGCCGGTCCTCGAAGCCGAGGTCCTAGAGGCGAATATCGTCGAGGAAGCCGAGACTGTGGCAGTTCCCGAGGCCATCCCGGTGATTCCGCCGGCGCCGGCGATCGAGGAGGAGAGCGCTCTCATCCTCGACGAGGAAGCCTCGGGGATTCAGATTCTCGACAAGGAGGAAGTGGATCCCTGGACCACTGGCGTGATTCCGGAAGAAGATTCAGTTCTGCTCGCCGACGAACTCGCTTCCGACAGCGACTCTGAGGCGTCGATAACAATCACCATCCCGAGCCTCAGGTCGATCGAACTCTCAGCCAAGCAAGTCGCTGCGATAGCAGTCGTCGGCCTGATCATCGTAGCCGCGGGAATCGCCATCTACGTGCAGCAGGAATCCGTCTTCCGCGCTCGCGAACTGCGCTATGGCGACAGCATGCAATTCACCATCCACTCATCGAGCATATCGATAGAGGGAGATGACATGGTTTCGATTTTCAGAGACGCCGCAGGAGGAGCCCTCGATGATGCCTGCGGTGAGATCAACGCAGTAATAGCGACGGGCTCTGGAAGCATCCTCATCCGCAAGGGCACAGCAGATGATATCCTGCACCCCATAGACGCTCAATACAGCGGCGCAGTCAGCGCCTTGGACGCCTTCGGAAGATATCATTTGACAGCAGAGAAAGTCCTCACCCACGACCTTTCCATCGACCTCTCGGGCAAGACTTGGCGCAACCCTGGGGAGTGCGGAAACCAAGGCTGGTTCCTCGAGGACAACAGCCTCGATATGACCAGCCGTTCATGGACCGACATCGGCGACCGCGAGATGATCAAGACGAGGACGGATCTGACTCTGCGCGATGTCGACGACAATCCGACCACTCTCGAGGCGGCGACATTCGGTCTCGAGGCGATTTCCGGACTCGACATCGTCGGCTCGTACATCCTCTTTCCACTGACGCCGATCGACCTCTACGCCTTCTTCGGCGAGCGCGAATTGCGAGCCGGCAGTAATTCTGAAGAAAGCGACAAATGGACTTGGAGCGTCGATGAGGAAATCAACGACCCCAACCACGGTCTGGTCTACCCGATTTCCCTCTCACACAAGGAATTCGACATCTGCAACGGCCACGTCCACATCGAACTCAAGGTGAAGAAAGGCGTTCCGTGGCCGGTCTCCCAAGAAGCCATCATCATGGTCGACAAGAGCCAGGGAACCAGCGAATGCGGTCTTGTCGAAAGCACACTCTCTGACGCGGCGATGCCCGATGGTCGCATCACCATCCAACTGTCGATGCGCGCCACCGACAACCACGCCGGTGCGCGCAGCATCGATTGGGGCGTCGGTTACACAAGCAAGCCGGGGCCGGGCGAGGACCGGCCCAGCACCAGCGCCCAGCGCTCGTGGGGAGTGGCGATGCCCGACGAGAGCGATACCAGAGTCTGGGACATCGAAGCCGCGCTGCAATGCACCCTCGCGAATCATCCATCGAGCGGCGCGGCTCAAGCAGTCGAATCCGGCGGCTACATCTGGAAGGCATCAACAAAACAAGTCGACTCCAAGCAAGAATGGAATCTCTCATGGGTCGCGGACGACGACCGAACAGGGTTGACGATAGTTCGCATGCAGGACGATGGTTGTGCGTTGGTTGACGACAGAAACACCCAGAACGAGGCAGTGAAGTGGAATCGCAATGCAATCCCTGACACCCTCACGATGTCGGTGCTGGAGAACAGAATCCTCACTTCAGCCCGCTATCCTGACCTCAATCCACTGATTTCAGACGGCGCAGACGGCTGGCATTCCGAGAGCGAATACGGCTACATCCTGTCAGTCACACATGAGAATGACATCTTCGATTTCATACCCTCGAGTTTCGCCGAAGGAACGGTCAATGTCGGAGTCGAGCGGACTTGGACCGAGGGCAACAAAGATCATTCGGTCAGCTTCGCGATGGATGCCGAGAATGGCCGAATGCTCGGCTGGTTCCATATTTACTGAACACGCGCGAGGTCGCGATCGACTCCGTGCGGGGTGGCTCGGCGTTGCACGAAGGGCTGTGAATCAGCCTCAGTCGTGCCTTTGATGAGCGGCACATTGAACACGCCTCTGAGCGCCGAAGGCGCTCGTATGTCGGCTGACGAAGACAGGGCGAGTCTGCCCGAAGTGGAGGCTACGCCCTTGGTGGTCGATGTCGAATTCATCGAAGTCGAGGAGGAGCGAGGCCTGCCGAGGCTCGACGCGGTCGACGAGATCAGTACCGCGCGACCGCGTCGGCCGCTGGAACTTCCACGCGGAGCGGCGACGCCAGAGGGGCGGGCTCGAGTAGTCACTGTGATCAATCAGAAGGGCGGCGTTGGCAAGACCACGAGCGTCATCAACATCGCCGCGCAGATGGCGCTTCGTGGCCACAGAGTGCTGGTCGTCGATGCCGATTCCCAAGGCAATTGCGCGACGGGGTTGGGCGTCGACAAGAGTCGTGTCAGCACGACGACGCGCGACCTCATGCTGAGCCCGGAATGCGCTGTCGATTCACGCCACGCGACAGTCGTCGAGGGCGTCCACATCATCGTTGGCGACAGAACCCTCGTCGGCCTTGAGCAAGAGATGCTGCGACAACTCGGCAGAGAGCGGCGAATGACCGAAGCTCTGGCGCCGCTCCTACCGCATTATGACCTGGTTCTGATAGACACTCCACCTTCCCTCGGACTGGTCACGATCAACGCACTGGTAGCCAGTGATGGCATCGTCATTCCGGTTCAGACCGAGTATTTCGCTCTGGAGGGATTGGCCATGCTCGCAGGCACGATCCGCGAAGTGAGAGGTCTGCTCAACCCCCGCTTGGGAGTCGATGGAGTCATGCTCACCATGCACGCGCCGACCCTGCTCAACAACCAGGTAGCGGCAGAGGTCAAGGAAGCCTTCCCAGAACTTGTCATCGAGCCGCCGATTCGTCGCAACATCCGGCTCGCCGAAGCTCCAAGTCACGGCATCCCGATCCATCTTCACGACCCCAAGAGCAACGGTGGGTCGGACTACCAGAAGGTGGCCTCGGTCCTCGAATCTCGCTGGGGGCTCGTCTGATTGGTCAAACGTGGACTCGGTAGGGGCCTTGCTGAAATTGCGGGAGCGGATGGGGAAGGCCCCGATTTGTCTTCCTTTGTTGCAACGGAGTCTTCCGCAGAGAGCGCGAAGGACGCTGCGAGCCCCGCGAACTTTGCGACAGGCGATGCAACCGATACGCCTCGTATCGCGGTCTTGTGGATGATTTTCGGAAGCCTCAGTTTCGGGACGATGAATGCTCTCGTCAAGTACACGAGCAGCCTCGAGGGCGTCGATGTCTGGATGATAATTTTGGTCCGCTCGGCTGTGATAGGTTTCGCGGTCGCCGCCTTCGCAGCGAGTCGAGGGATCTCACTGAAGGTCAACGACTCGAAGACGATGTTTCTGCGTTGCACAGTTGGCTTGATCGCGATGATCCTGTATTTCACTGCGCTTTCGCGAATCTCGATCGGACAGGCGGTGTCTCTGCAATACACAGGCCCTCTATTCGTGGCACTGCTCTCCGGTCGCGTCATTCATGAAGAGGTTTCGAAGGGCGTTGTCGGACTGCTGATCACCGCTTTCGTTGGGATCGTGCTGATTGTTTCTCCCGACCTCTCAAGCATCGAGCCCGACGCTATGTTGGCGCTGGGATCAGGCTTCTTTGCAGCGATGGCTTACATGTATGTGCGAGAGCTGCGAAAGACCGACTCTCCCACTTCAGTCGTGTTCTGGTTTGCTGCGTTCTCGGTGGCTGGATCATTGATTCAGGCAGCTCCACATCTACCAGAG
>Ga0209089_10000455_pt1 | contig 37874 bp, 33 predicted proteins | sample ArcticOcean_MG_C_FD_187431 | JGI IMG/M metagenome (GOLD analysis project Ga0209089, IMG submission 187431) | Marine microbial communities from western Arctic Ocean - ArcticOcean_MG_CB2_150 (SPAdes) (version 2) | ecosystem: Environmental > Aquatic > Marine > Oceanic | place: Arctic Ocean: Canada...
TTACCTGACCGAGTCTGGTGGCGGAGTACCGCAGTCCTTCGCTAGAATCGAGTCCGCTGCAGCGTTTGGTTTCGCAGATTCGTCCACCAGCATCCTGGCCGGAGAGTTAGACGTGAGCGTGAACGTGCAAGCAGTATTCGGAATCTCAAACTAAAACCGGCAGATAAGGACCTATCATCGTCAAAAAGGCGGAGTCTGCGCAGACTCCGCCTTTTTCATGTCATGTAACCGGTGGTCAAACAGACGTGTTTTGACTTGATTGGCAATTCCATGATTGTTAGAATCCTGCTGTCTGGTGGCGGCTAATATTCAGGCACCGGCTAAAACTAAAATCGATAATTTTCGCGGGAGAATCATGGTCTTAAGCGACCGTACGATCAAAGAACAACTGGCCAAGGGACGAATCCTCATTGAACCCTTGGATCCCGATGACATCCAACCGGCCAGCGTAGACCTCCATCTGGACGGAAGTATTCTAGTCTTTGCCAACTCCCGCCGTCCCTATATCGACGTCAAAGAGACCCTTGAAGATCTGACTCAGATGGTTGAGATTCAAGAAGACACCCCGTTCATTCTCCACCCCGGCGAATTCGTCCTCGGCAGCACGCTGGAGAATATTGAGCTGCCCGACGACTTGGTGGCCAGGCTTGAAGGCAAGAGCAGCTTGGGACGCATTGGCCTGGTAATCCACTCCACTGCTGGATTCGTGGACCCCGGTTGGAAGGGACATTTGACCCTGGAACTAAGCAACCTGGCACGTTTGCCCATCACCCTCTACCGGGGCATGAAGATTGGGCAAATATCTTACCTGGAGCTCTCAACCCCGGCAGACCGCCTCTACGGATCAGCGTCGCTGGGCAGCAAGTACCAGGGGCAGACCGTCCCCACTGCCAGCCGGTTCAGCCAAGACTTTGAGTCCAAGCCCGGAAAATGAGCCACATGCAAAGGGCCCTCGAGCTGGCCCAAGAGGTAGTTGGGGCCACCAGCCCAAACCCGGCGGTGGGCGCGGTGTTAGTCAAAGACGGAGTCTCAATAGGGGCTGGCGCTACTCAACCGCCAGGCCAAGACCACGCTGAGATCGTGGCCCTGAAACAGGCGTCGGAAAATGCCAAAGGTGCCACGCTTTACACCACGCTAGAACCGTGTTGCACCTGGGGTAGGACTCCGCCCTGCACCAAGGCTATCATCGCAGCGGGAATCACCGAAGTACATATCGGCGCCATTGACCCCAACCCGGATGTGTCTGGCAACGGTCAAAAAGAGCTGGAAGATGCCGGCATCAAGGTCGTTATCGAAGAGGTTAAAGGCACCCGTGAACTCTACGAGGCCTTTGCCAAGCACATTTCCGCCGGCACGCCGTTCGTCACCGTGAAATACGCCATGACCTTGGATGGCAAGATAGCGACTCACACCGGCGATTCCAAATGGGTGACCGGGCCTGAGGCCAGAGACTACGTGCAAAAGATGCGCCGCACCTGCGACGCCATACTGGTTGGAGTGAATACCGCGCTGACCGACGACCCTTACCTGACATCCAGGGACGAAGATGGCAACCCCATAGAACGCCAGCCGCTGCGGGTGGTCATAGACAGTGTCTGCCACACTCCGATTGGCGCTATGATGTTTAAACAACCAGGCTCCACAGTCATTGTCACTACCAAAGCGGCGCCAGACATTCGCGTGATGGCATTGGAGCAGGCTGGCGCCGAGGTTGTGGTGCTGCCATCGGGATCAGACCAACGCGTCCATCTGCCGTCCCTCTTGGACTATCTGGGAGCCAGGGGAGTCTTGAACCTATTGATTGAAGGCGGGGGATCCGTTCATGGGGCCTTCTTCGACGCTGGATTGGTGGACAAGGTCTATGCCTTCGTCGCGCCGTTGATTGTCGGTGGCGAAACGTCTCTGTCACCGGTGGAAGGCTCCGGAGTAAGCCTCATGGGCGACGCCTGGTATCTAGCCGAAACACGCACCGAGCAAATTGGCCCGGATTGGCTCATAATAGGATACCCACGGAAAGAGTCTCAGGAACTACCCTACGCTGACTTAGACGGTGACCTAGAATATGAACTGAAAGATCCTGAGATTGAATAAATATCCGGCCCAGGAATAAACTCACAGGTTAGGAAACATGTTTACCGGAATCGTAGAAGAATTGGGCGTAGTCGGCAAGATCAGCAATAACGCCATGACCGTCCAAGCCTCAAAGGTCACAGAAGACCTGAAGCTGGGAGACAGCATCGCAGTCAACGGGACATGCCTCACGGCTGTTAATTTCAGCCGCACCGAGTTCTCCGTTGACCTATCGCCCGAAACCATGAGGAGGACCTCCCTGGGCCAACTATCAGAAGGGAGCCCAGTGAACTTGGAGCGCGCACTTCTCGCCAGCGACCGTATGGGCGGGCACATTGTGCAGGGCCACGTTGATGGTACCGGTCGCGTTCTGTCCAGTAGGGTAGATGGTGACTCAATAATATTTCGCATTAGAGTCCCAAAACGACTTAACCCCTATATAGTCGAAAAGGGGTTCATCGCGGTTGACGGTATAAGTTTGACCGTGGTAAAAAGAGGTGCTTCGTCGTTCACATTGGCTGTGATACCATACACGCTGAAGAATACTAGTTTGGCTTCAGTATCGATTGGGGATCGGGTGAACCTGGAAGCAGACATCTTAGCCAAGTATGTAGAGAGTCTTCTGGACCGAAAATACGGTTCCGAAGATAAAAAGTCTTAAGGACAGAATTATGCCTCTGTGCAGTCTTGAAGAAGGGCTCGAAGAGTTAAAAGCGGGCAGGTTCCTCATCGTAGTTGACGATGAGAATCGCGAGAACGAAGGCGATCTGGTCATGCCCGCCCAAATGGTAACCCCCGAGGCCGTGAACTTTTGCGTCACCCACGCCCGTGGTCTTGTTTGTATGCCGGTCATTGGCGAGAGATTAGACGAACTCCAGATCCCTCTGATGGTCATTGAAAACGGCTCAGAAAAGAACCAAACCGCGTTCACAGTCTCAATTGACTACAACGTGGACACCACCACCGGCATCTCCGCGGGAGACCGGTCAGCAACCATCTTGGCCATGCTCGACCCAGCGACCAAACCCGATGAATTCACGCGCCCCGGCCACATCTTTCCGTTGCGGTATCATCCGGGCGGAGTATTGGCCAGAGCCGGCCACACTGAAGCCGCAGTAGACCTCTGCGAGATGGTGGGGATGTACCCCGCCGGAGTGATTTGCGAGGTTATGGCTGAAGACGGCACCATGTCTCGGCTGCCCCAATTAGAAGAATTTGCTGAAGAACACGGACTAAAGATTCTCAGCATTGCCCAGATAATCGCCCAGCGCCGCCGCACGGAGCGTTTGATTGAGCGCGTAGCCGAGGCTCGCCTCCCAACACGCTACGGCCAGTTTACGGCGATTGCCTATAAGAGCCATGTCGATACTGGCGAGCACATTGCCCTGACCATCGGCGAATGGACTGCCGATGAGCCTGTCATGGTACGTATCCACAGCGAGTGCCTAACCGGTGACGTGTTTGGCAGTATGCGTTGTGATTGCGGCGAGCAAATTGACCTGGCGCTGAAACAAATTTCAGAAGAAGGCAGCGGTGTCTTCCTCTACATGCGCCAAGAAGGCCGTGGCATTGGTCTGCACAACAAGATTAAAGCATACTCCTTGCAGGACCAAGGTTTGGACACGGTGGAAGCCAACGAGACCCTGGGCTTTGAGCCTGACCTACGCCACTACGGTGTCGGGGCACAGATTCTCAGAGACCTGGGAGTTCGCAAACTGAACCTGCTGACGAACAACCCCAAGAAGGTTGCCGGACTCTCCGGATTCGACCTGGAGATCGTCGACCGCATCCCAGTGGAAGCGGAAGTCACCGACGAGAACCGGACCTACATGAAGACCAAGAAAGCCCGCATGGGACACATCCTAGGCAACTGCTAAACACCCAACCACCGCAAACCAAAAAAGCCCGTCATTCCTGCGAAGGCAGGATTCAACTGCGCCACCAAATTTCCCGACGTTAGCAGCCATCCGAATAACGGAATATCGCTGGCTTATTCGCCGACTTTGGACATCAGGTAGGCTTCAATGAACTTATCTATGTCGCCGCCCAATACCGCATCTGGATTGGTGCTCTGAAGGTTGGTTCGGTGGTCCTTCACCGACTTGTACGGATGGAGCACGTAGCTGCGTATCTGGTTGCCCCATTCATTGGCCGACCGATCGCCCCGCATATTAGCAACCTCTTTAGCCTTTTCCTCGGCCTGTCGCGCCAACAATTTGGCCTTGAGGATGCGAATGGCAAACTCCCGGTTCTGGTGCTGGGAACGCTCGTTCTGGCAGGAAACGACTATGCCCGTGGGGATGTGGGTCAACCGCACAGCAGAGGCCACTTTCTGAACGTTTTGACCGCCGGGGCCACTGGACCGGAAGGTATCCATTTTGATGTCTTCCGAGCGTACTTCCACTTCAGGGTCATCTTCTGACGTCGGCAGAATCTCCACCTGAGCGAACGAAGTCTGACGCAAGTTGTTGGGGTCGTACGGCGAGAGTCGCACCAACCGGTGGACGCCCTGCTCCGCCAACAGATAGCCATAAGCGTGGGATCCGCCAATCTCCAATGTGGCGCCGCGAAGTCCAGCTTCTTCCCCGTAAGACCGATCCATCACGTCCAGGGGACGCTTGCCGTTCTCTGCCCATTGGCAGTACATCTGCAACAGCATCTCCGCCCAGTCCTGGGCGTCGGTACCCCCAGCGCCGGCGTGGATGCTCACAATGGCCGGGCGGTCATCGTAAGGTCCGGCCAGTGTCAGGTTGATCTCCTCTCTGGCCAGGAGCCGGGTCAGTTCTTGTGACTCGGCTTCCAATTGCTCTTGTAGAGAGGCATCGTTCTCTTCCAGGGCCATCTCAGTGAGTTCAACCAGGTTCTTAGAGCTGGATTCCAGACCGCGCCAAAGGTTCACAGTGTCCTTCAGGCGGCCTAGTTGTTGCATTTTAATCTGCGCGGATTGGTGGTCGTCCCAGTAACCGGGCTCAGCCGCCTCGCGCTCCATGACGCTTATGGCGTCTTCTTTGTTGGCCAGGTCAAAGACGCTCCACCACCGACACGATCTTTTCATTGATGGTCGATATGTGTTGTTTCAATTGCTCCATGGCCAGTGTTTTCTCCAATCCGGTTCGTGTTTGATAAATGCAGTAAAAGGCTGAATTTCCTCACCCTCTACTACATCGATTATATCAGCCAGAGCACGACGAACCCTAGCCGTAGCTATCATTTCCCGGCCTATTCGCCTAACCCAATCCCAGCTTGTCCGACAGCCAAGACATCTGAATCTGAGCATGCTCGTGGCCACCGCCCTCCGACGCACCGTGGTAGACCCGGAGGTCACATTGGTGGATCAGCGACGCCAGTTCTTCACCAAAAGCCAGCGGGCAGGATCCATTGTCGTTGATGCCCACGCTGAGCAGCACTGGAGCGATTATCTGACTGGCCATGTTGAGCGGGTCCAGGTCCGCAGTGCTCTGGGCAGCGGCATCTCGCTGGTCCGGATACATACGCAGGTAATCGTTCAACTCCGCCAACGGGTAGGCCAACCCTGGCTCAAAAGCCAGCGGGTTGCCCAAGGCCATAGGCGTGTTCGCGGCCACAGCGTCGACCACTCCGCGCCGGGCGGCCACGGCCAACGCCAACGAACCGCCCAGACCAGCGCCGATCACAGCCATCTTCCCTATTTGGGCCAAGTTCTGTTCGTAGATGACGTCGACAGCTCTAAGCACATCAACAAACACCCGACGCATGACGTAGGAACCTGGGTCGCCAATGCCCTCCGTCAGCAGGCCTGGATACTTGGCCTGGATCGAATGGTCGCTGCGCCTTTGGCCTCGGTAGGTGGGGTTCATGACCACTGCCCGGTCACGCAAGGACGTGTAAACAATGTCATGTACGCTGCCGTAATCGGGCATGCGGACGATGACCGGGAATGGCCCGTCGCCCTTGGGAACCGACAACCAACTGAACAGCCAAATACCGTCGGCTGAGGTGTAATGCAATTGGTAAACATCCCAATCTGGTTGGGAGTAAAAATCGTCCCTCTGCACCTGTAGCTGCGGCATCACCTCAGCCAAGACTGCCTCGTTTTCTCGCCAGAACCGATCTGCTGAGATGCTCATGAACCAACCACCGTCAGGCCAATCTGATTCTCCAACCAGGCTCGCTCTTGGCCAGGATAATCGTGGGCGTTGCCGTGCCCTGAGTTGGGAAATAACCAGAGTTCTTTGTGGGCGGTCAAAGCATCGTAAGCGGCATAGCTGGTCTCCGGTGGACAGACCTCGTCGTCCAACGCGATGCCCACCACCATTGGGCATTTGATCCTAGGGGCAAAGTTCACCGCGTCAAAATAGCGCAGGGTTTCCAGCGTCTGTTCTTCGTCACCAGGATAAGCCCGGGCGTAGCAGGCCAGCTCGTCGTAGGGATAAGACTGGAACATGGTCATGGCCTCAGGGTAGCAACACAAGAAGGGATACCCTGCAACCCCGCCTTTGATCTCAGGACGCAGAGCTGCGGTGATTAGGGTAAGTCCCCCGCCCTGGCTGCTACCGCAGGCGTAAATACGCTCCGGGTCTATCTCCGGGCGGGAATGGAGAAAATCCACCGCGCGGACACAGTCGGAGATCACCCCCCTGTAGCCGTAGTTCTCCTTGCTTTCCAGACCGGCGGTGAGCAGGCCGGGATAGCCTGGGTTGAACTCAGAACTGCTCATGAGCTTGCCCCGGACCGCCACCGACAGTACAGCCACGCCTTTCTTGCCCCAGTCACGGCGCACCGGCGGCTCCGACTTGTATCCGGGGAAATTGACGATGGCCGGAAATGGGCCATCGCCCTTGGTGGGCAAGCTGTACCAAGCCGAGATTTCCAGGCCGCCGAGGCTCAGAAATGTGACATGGAAAACATGGACATCGTCGTTGCTGCGGATCGGCTCAGCCGTGATTACCGATTTGAGAGAAATCCCGGACAACATCTCCAATGTGCCAGACCAGAAATCATCGAAATCGTCCGGGCAGGTTACCTGAGTTGAGAAAGCTTCTAGGTCTTGTTGGGTCGCCATGCGCTCTCCAAATTTTTTTGTTGATCGTTTTTGATGCCGGTAATTATATCTGCGGCCAGGCCATGTGTGTACTTCAAACACTCAATTTCAACTCGAATCTAGGAAACCATCATGTAGATTGGCGCTCACGACATGGGGCGAGTTATTCTGGAAATAGCCTTTTCATGCCGGAACCAACGCAATGATTCTTGAACTAACTGCCGTGATTGCCCTTGCCTTAGGCGCGTACGTCTTGGGGTCTATTCCCACGGCCTATCTATTTGTCCGGTGGCTCAAGGGTCAAGACATCCGGGATTCCGGCAGCCACAACGTAGGCGCGCTGAACGCCTACCGACAGGCGGGTTCCTGGGCAGGAACCGCCGTATTACTGGTAGACATGGCCAAGGGCGTTTTGGCCGTTTTGGTACCCAGGTTGCTCGGTGTTGGCGACTGGTCATTATTCATCACCACGCCCCTGGTAGTTGCCGGTCACAATTGGCCCGTGTTTTTGAACTTCAAAGGTGGCAAGGGTGCCGCGGCGATCTTTGGTATCTCTTTGGTCATCGTCCCATGGCTCACGGTCATCACCGCCGGCCCCAGCATCTTGGTCATGCTGCTACTGCGAAACGTTGTCCTAGGCGCGGCCTTGGGGTTCGCATTACTAAACACGCTGCTATGGCTGACCGGGCAGGGAGGCCAACAAGTTGGACTATGCCTACTGCTCACACTCCTGGTCACCGGCACCTACCTCATAAACATCCGGGAGCACGTCTTCAGCTCTATAAAAGCGCGGCAATGGCGTGAATTATTCCTGCACATGGCCGGCTAATCTACTCGAGAGCACCTAACACGTCCGACTTCGAACGTCCAACATTGGAACTCTATCCACTGCTGTTTGTCGGCCGGCGTAGGCTATAATGGTGCCTGTGCGACTGATTCCGTCGCCGCATTTTTCCCCAGTCCCTTAATTAATTACCAGGCCAGAGAAATTACGATGTTAGAACACGGCTCTCTAGAAACAGAAGGCGTCGATGAGCTTCAAGCCCACCGCAACGCCATGCGCCACTCGGCCGCCCACGTGATGGCCGACGCTGTATTGAAATTATTCCCAGAAGCCAAGCTGGGCATCGGCCCGCCCATCGAAAATGGCTTTTATTACGACTTTGAAGTCTCCCGACCATTCACTCCAGAGGACCTCGAAGAGATCGAGAAACTGATGAACGAGACTATCAAGGGCGGCTTTGCCTTCCAACGAGAAGACCTTAGCCGCGCCGACGCCGAGACCATGTTCTCTGATCAACCCTACAAGATGGAGTTGATCGAAGTCCTGCCCGACGACGCAGTAATCTCGATTTATCGCCATGACGAATTTGTTGACCTGTGCCAGGGCCCCCACGTGCATGCCACCGCTGACATCCCGGCGATGAAACTGCTCAGCGTGGCCGGCGCCTACTGGCGGGGCGACGAAAAACGCCCCATGTTGCAGCGCATCTACGGAACGGCATGGGACTCTGCGGATGAACTTGCTGAGCATCTAGAGCGATTGGAGGAGGCCGAGCGGCGCGACCACCGCACTCTGGGTCGACAGCTCAACCTATATTCGGTACACGACGAGATTGGCCCCGGACTGATTGTCTGGCATCCCAAGGGTGGCCGCGTCCGGTCCCTGGTTGAGGACTATTGGAAAGCGCTGCACTACCGCCTGGGCTATGACATTGTTTACTCACCCCACATCGGCAAGGCCCAACTGTGGGAGACCAGCGGACACTTGGATTTCTACTCGGACGGCATGTTCGCCCCCGTGGAAGTGGACGACCAGCAGTACTACCTCAAGCCCATGAACTGCCCCTTTCACATCCAGATTTACCGAACGGCGTTGCACAGCTACCGTGAACTGCCGCTGCGGTACGCCGAGTTGGGGACTGTCTATCGCTACGAACGGAGCGGAGTCCTGCACGGTCTGATGCGCGTGCGCGGTTTCACCCAGGACGACGCCCATATCTTCTGCACGCCAGACCAGGTGGAAGACGAGGTTGGCGGGGTGTTGGAACTGACCTTCGAACTGCTTGATGCCTTTGGGTTCAAGGACTTCTCCATTGCCCTGTCCACCAGACCCGAGAAGTACGTGGGCGAGCTGGACATGTGGGAACACGCCACTGAATCTCTGAAAGGGGCCCTGGAAAAACGGAACCTGCCATTCACCGTCGACGAGGGCGGCGGGGCGTTCTACGGTCCCAAGATTGACATCAATATCACAGACGCCTTGGGTCGGGCCTGGCAGTGCACCACGGTGCAGTTCGACTTCAACCTGCCCCAACGGTTTGATTTAACCTACCAGGATGCCGATGGCGGACGCAGCCAACCGTACATGGTCCACCGGGCGATTCTGGGCTCCATGGAGCGGTTCCTTGGTGTGCTGATTGAGCATTACGGGGGCGCGTTCCCGCTATGGTTGGCCCCAGTTCAAGCGGTGCTGATACCGATCGCGGACCGGCACATCGAGTACTGCGAGTCGGTCACCAAAACCATGACTGAAGCCGGGTTCAGAGTGGAAGTGGACACTCGCGGCGAGCGAATGGGCCAGAAGATACGCACGGCCCAGATGCAAAAGGTGCCCTACATGCTGGTAGCCGGTGACCGGGAAGCCGAAGCCGGAGCAGTGGCCGTCCGCAACCGAGAAGGCGAAGACTTAGGTGCCTTGCCTCTAGACGAGTTCATGACACGCCTAGCCGAGGAATCGCAAATCCCCAAGGGGGATCTCGAGTAGGAATCGGGTCCGGGACAATTTATTCGGCTAACAACGATAAGGCCAGCCTCGCCAGGTTGGCCTTATCGGTTTTTCCCTTTGACGGCCGTCGGCGTACTTGGGCACCTCGCTTTTGGACTGCATCTCCTCTGGTATTCGGTTTGAATTTCGCCGACAATACACTAAACCTGATTGCACAGAATTTTAGCCGCTTTCGCCTCCTCGTCAGGTGGAGTTAACGCGGTTTTCATATAGGTGGATCATGCCCAACAGACTTAGCGCCGAGACCAGCCCCTATCTACTTCAACACGCCAACAACCCCGTGGACTGGTATCCCTGGGGTGACGAAGCTCTGCAACGGGCCAAAGACGAAGACAAGCCAATTCTTCTGAGCATCGGATATTCTGCGTGCCACTGGTGCCACGTGATGGAACGGGAGTCGTTCGAGAACGAGGCCATCGCCCAGTTAATGAATGAGCACTTTGTCAGCATCAAGGTAGACCGCGAGGAGCGACCAGACCTGGACGCCGTGTACATGGAAGCGGTGCAGATGCTGACCGGCAGCGGCGGCTGGCCCATGACGGTGTTTCTCACCCCGGATGGCAGTCCATTTTACGGCGGCACCTACTTTCCCCCTGTGGACCGATTCAACATGCCCGGCTTCCCAAGACTGCTGGAGTCGGTGGCGAATTCCTATCACAACAGCCGCGAAGAAATTGACCGGGTGACCAATCAGATTACCTCCCAGATGGGGAGGACCGGCCAGATGCCCAAGGGTGATTCCCCAGTAACGGTGGACACCCTGCACGAGGCCTATACCACTCTGGCCACCAACTTTGACTATCAGAACGGGGGTACCGGCTCCGCGCCCAAGTTCCCCCAGGCAATGAACCTTGAGGTGCTGCTACGCTACTACCGCCACGGCTACAACGACCGAGCCTTGGAGATGGTTAACCTGACCCTGGAAAAAATGGCCCGGGGCGGCATTTACGACCAGATTGCCGGAGGGTTCGCCCGTTACTCCACTGACGCCTATTGGCTGGTTCCCCACTTCGAGAAAATGCTCTATGACAACGCGCTGTTGGCCCGGCTCTACTTACACGCCTATCAGGCTACCGGACGTGGCATGTATCGTCGCATCACCGAGGAAACTCTCGACTATATTCTGCGGGAGATGACCGGGCCGGAAAGCGGTTTCTATTCGGCCACCGACGCCGACAGCGAAGGCGAAGAAGGCAAGTTCTTTGTCTGGACACCGGACGAGATACAAGCTGTGCTCGGCGATGAAGCCGGTATATTCGGCGGATTCTTTGGAGTTACAGATAAGGGCAATTTTGAAGGTAGCAACATTCTCAACATCAACCAGAAAGCGTCGGAGTACGCAGAGAAGCACGGCATTGAACTGGACCGGTTGGTAGACGTTGTGCAGCGGGGCAAACAGGCGCTGCTCAATGAGCGGGAGAAGCGTATTCATCCGCTGCTGGACGACAAAGTGTTGGCGTCTTGGAACGGCATGATGCTCCGGAGTTTTGCCGAGGCGGGTGCTGCACTGGAACGTCCAGATTACCTGGACGCAGCCATCAAGAACGCCAATTTCCTGCTGGAAACCATGAGGCCCGACGGCAAGCTTCTGCGAACTTTCCGGGCGGGACAGGCCAAATTGCCCGGCTATCTGGAGGACTACTCGTTTGTCGCAGACGGCCTCTTGGCCCTCTACGAGTCTACTTTTGACCAACGTTGGCTCACTGAGGCAACCAGCCTCGCCGACCGCATGATTGAGCTGTTCTGGGACGACGAAGTGGGTGGCTTTTATGACACCAGCTCCGAGCATGACCAACTGGTGGTACGGCCCAGGGATGTTCTGGACAACGCCCAGCCCTGCGGCGGCTCGGTTGCCACAGACGTTCTGCTGAAGCTGGCAGTAATAACCGACAACGAAGACTACCGGATAAAGGCTGCCACCCCACTAATGACCCTTAAAGACCTGATGGGCCGCGCCCCCGCTGGCACCGGACACTGGATTGCCGCCTTGGACTTCTATGTATCGTCGCCCAAGGAAGTGGTCATTATCGGGTCCCGGAATGATTCGGCTACCGAAGCGCTGTTGCAGACCGTCTACGGCGGGTTTCATCCCAATAAAGTACTGGTAGGCGCCGATGACGCTGGTGACTACGGTCTGCCGCTGCTGGAAAGCCGCGGTATGGTCGACGGCAAACCCACCGCCTACGTCTGCCAGAACTACGCCTGCCAACTCCCGGTGACCACTCCTGAGGAATTGTCCACTCAGTTGGAAGACTAACCCCCATAGGTCGTTATATAGGAGAGCTTCTTTTGTGCCTACAAGACCCTTTTGAATATTTCCACTGACTGGTAAAATCAGGACTATATTCCCAGTCATCATCACTTAGAGTTGAAGTCCCTCAGGAGACAGTAACTTGACCTCTACCAATAAAGACCCGATTTTAGTTGTAGTTCAGTTGACCGGCGGCAACGACTACATGAACACGGTTATTCCCTACGAGAACCCGCTTTATTACGACAACCGGACCACTGTTGGAATAGCCCAAGAAGACGTTTTGCCTATCGGCCAGGGATTGGCCTTTAACCCGACCTTGTCCGGCATCAAAAACCTGTATGACCAGGGCAAAGTAGCCCTGATTAACGGCATCGGCTACCCCACTCCCAACCGTTCACACTTCCGTTCCATGGACATCTGGCACACCTGCGAGCCGGAAAAGGTTGGCGACGAAGGTTGGCTTGGTCGGGCAATCAGAGACCTAGACCCCAAAGCTGAAAACGTGCTGACCGGGGTTAACTTCGGTCGCGGTCTGCCCAGAGCAATGGCCCTGACCGGCGTTCCGGTAGCTTCTGTAGCTGTGCTAGAGACATATGGCGTACTCACCGGCATTACCCCGGAAGCAGAACGGACACAGGCTCTGGACCTCTTCTCCAGGATGTATTCACCCATCGCCGGCACCGGGCATGTGATGGATTATCTTGGCTCCACCGGCCTAGACGCCCTGAAAGGCGCCGACATTCTGAAGACTGTTCCTGATTTGTATCAGTCCAGCGTCGAGTACAACGACTCAGTGATTGGCCGCAACCTGAAGGGCATTGCCAAGGTGCTAACTGCCAATCTGGGCACCCGCATCTTCTACACCCAGCAGCCTGGCTACGACACCCACGCCAACCAAGTGCCAACTCACAAGGCCTTGCTGGAAAGCCTCTCTCTGGCCATCAACGACTTCTATGAAGACCTGCGCGAACACAACACTTCAGAGGATGTTTTGATCTATCTGTTCACTGAGTTTGGACGCCGCGTTAGGGACAACGGATCTGGCACCGACCACGGAGCTGGCGGACTGGCCATGGCCATCGGCGACCCGGTGAAGGGCGGTATCTATAGCGAGTACCCTTCGCTGGCGGTCGGCGACCTTGAAGAAGGTGACCTGAAACACAACTTCGACTTCCGAGGCGCTTACGGCACCGTGGCCGAGAAATGGCTTGGTCTGGACGCGACTACCATAGTGGGCGGCAAGTTCGAACAGCTGGATTTCGTTTAGCCGAGGCACTTGAACACCGAAGTTTTCACCGTCGATCTTCCGCATGCAGACATCGACGCTAACCACATAGGAGACTCATGGCTATGGCTGGGACTGACAGGGCTCTAATGGCGCATCTGTTGCGCCGCTCCGGATTTGGCGCAACGTTTCAAGAACTAGATCGCTACTGCGAGCTCGGCTACGAGGCTGCAGTTGAAGAGATTCTCCACCCGGAGCAGCAGCCTGGAATTGAAGAAGATGTGCTGGAGCGGTATTTCGTCGACTGGAAGGAAAGTCGCAACATTGAAGCAGCAATGACCGAGTTCGTTTACCGGATGAACGTCTACGCTGGCTCCCGGCCATTACAGGAAAAGATTGCCCTGTTCTGGCACGGCGTATTTGCCACCGGCTTGGCCAAGGTGCTCCACGAGAAGACCCTCCTCAACCAGATAGACATGTTCCGTGAAGGCGGTCTGAACAACTTCAGGGACTTGTTGCTTGGATTGGCCAAGGACCCGGCCATGATCTTTTGGCTGGACAACAACTTCAACCACAAGGGCGCCCCCAACGAGAACTGGGGTCGCGAGTTGCTAGAGTTGTTCTCCATGGGCGTTGGGATGGACGGCAAGGAGAACTACACGGAAGAGGACGTTAAAGAAGCGGCCCGGGCTTTCACCGGCTGGACCATCGACGATGACAACGTTACCTCACTACCTTTCGGCAAAATTCCTTGGCTGTTCCGTTACGTACCGGAAGACCACGACGACGACGAGAAGACCTTCCAGGGTGAAACCGGCAACTTCAACGGCGAAGACATCATCGACATCATCGTGAAACAACCAGCCACCGCCCGGTTCATCTCACGTCACCTATACAACTTCTTTGTGGCTGACGAACCACAGGTGCCCTCCTGGCAGCACACCCCACCCGGCAACCCGGAATTGATAAAGATTCTGGAACACGAGTACTTCAGCTCCAACTACAACATCCGATCCATGCTCCGGGTGCTGTTCAACTCCGACCATTTCAAATCCCAGGAGGCCCGCTTCGCCAAGGTCAAAAGTCCAGCTGAAGTGGTGGTGGGCACCCTCCATCTGCTGGGTGATTTCAAGTTCCCCAAGCGGACCATCTTTGAGACCGCCCTTGGATGCCGCTACATGGGTCAGGACCTGCTAAACCCGCCGTCAGTTGAAGGCTGGCACACCGGTGAAGAGTGGATCGACAGCGGTAGCTTGGTGGAGCGAGTCAACTTCGTCGCGGACCAGGTCGGCAACATCAACCAGCCCGGTGTCCGCGCCATGGTGGACGCCCTGTTGAGCCAGGCCACTGAGTTGGACCCACTGTCCATAATTGGCGGCTGCCTCGAAATGATGGGGCACGTTCAACTACACGAGAAGAACAAAGAGCACCTCGCCGCACAGATTCGGACAATGCTCGACCAACACAGCGCGTTTGTCGCTGGCAGCCCAGAAGACATCGAGTCAGCCGAGAAGACCATTCTGCATACGATGAAAATGATTGGTTCAACCCGGGAGTACCAGTTCGCTTAATCATTCCCGTAATCAACGACCCAGAGAAATAAATGACCACAGAAACAGCGAATCCAATATCCACCAACGGACTCTACCAATACGAAAGCGTGATTGGTCTGCTGTCTCCGGCCGGCCCAGGATTCAGCGGCCCTGTATCGGTGACTGTTGGCCCAGACGGTATGCTGTACGTGGCCTGCCGCGCCAATCCCAACCAACAGGAAGGTGTCCGCGTCTCTCGTTGTACCAGAGACGGTGATTTCTTGGATCAGTTCGGCACTTGGGGTGAAGAACCAGGCGAGTTCATCTGGATTACCGACATTGCCTTCAACCAAGCAGGCGAAGTCTACGTTGCCGACGAAAACTCCCACCGCATCAGCATCTTTGACACAGAGAGAAATTACTCCAGAAGAATTGGCGAACAGGGCAACGGGCCTGGTCAATTTGACCGACCATCCGGGTTGGCCTTTGGACCCAGTGGCAATCTCTACGTGGTAGATACACTCAACCACCGGGTACAAGTTTTGACCACAGACGGTGAGTACATTACCGAGTGGGGCTCGTTGGGCGATGCTGAGGGCCAGTTCCACATGCCTTGGGGTATCACCATCGACCAAACCGGGGACGTTTACATCACTGATTGGCGGAACGACCGAGTCCAAAAGTTCAACTCCGACGGCCATTTTCTAATGACCTTTGGTGTTTCCGGTGACGGTGAGGGCCAGTTCAACCGTCCCAACGGCATCACAGTTGACTCCGCGGGGGACATTTACGTCTGCGATTGGATGAATGACCGCGTCCAAGTCTTCAATTCACAGGCCGAATTCAAAGACCTGCTTATAGGACACTGTGGCATGTCCAAATGGGCCAGGACATTCTTGGACGCCAGCCCCGATATCGAAGCCAAACTTGAATTGGCCTCCCAAAACATCGAAATAAAGCGGCGCTTTTACCGTCCGGTTTCAGTTCATGTCGAAGATGACGGCAAGGTCTACGTGGCAGACTGCTACCGCCACCGAGTACAGATTTACCAGAAACTAATCGCCTAGAACCCCTTGTAGATACCCAACGCTTGCGTTGAGGATACCCATGTCGGCCAGTCGTGGGCAAGGGGTACCACCACGCCCGGTTCACATGTATAATTGTGTCGGAATTTGGAGCAATAAAATCCTCCCGCGGCCCTCTTTTGATTAAGGGATGTTGGGGGGATTTCTCCCGCCTGGCAAGTTTTTTAAACATAGGAGCAACCAAGATATGAAGAGCAAAGTAACGGTTGTCGGCGCAGGCAACGTTGGCGCCACCACCGCTCAGAGGATTCACCAACTTGGCTACGCCGACGTAGTCCTCGTAGACGTTGTTGAAGACCTACCCCAAGGTAAGTCTCTGGACATGCTGGAGTCGGCCCCAGTTATAGGCACCGATGCCAAGATCGTGGGCAGCAACAGCTACGAAGCCACTGCTGGATCCGACGTGGTGGTAATCACCGCCGGTATCGCCCGCCGCCCCGGAATGAGCCGCGACGACCTGCTGCTAACCAACATGCGCATCACCTCTTCCGTAACAGAGCAGGTGGTCAAGTACTCCCCCGATTGCATCATCATGCCGGTCACCAACCCGCTAGACGCCATGGTCCAAAACGTTTATGAAGCCAGCGGATTCCCCCGGAGCCGCGTATTCGGCATGGCCGGCGTGCTGGACACCGCCCGCTTCCGAACCTTCATCGCTGAAGAACTAAACGTCTCGGTGGAAGACATCCAGGCCTTTGTACTAGGCGGCCACGGCGACGACATGGTGCCTCTGGTCCGTTTCACCAACGTCGGTGGCATTCCCATCAGCGAGTTGATGGCAGAAGAGAAGATTGACCAACTGGTCAAGCGCACCCGCAGCGGTGGCGGAGAGATCGTCGAACTGCTGAAAGAGGGCAGCGCCTACTACGCTCCTTCCGCGGCCATCACTCAGATGGTTGAAGCGGTCTTGTTGGACAAGAAGCGCATCCTCCCTGCCTGTGTCTATCTTGAGGGCGAATTCGGCATCAACGGCCTCTGCGTAGGCGTTCCCGTCAAGCTCGGCGCCGGTGGCATGGAACAGGTCATGGAGATCAAGCTGACCGCCGACGAACAAGCAGCACTCAAAGGCTCCGCAGACACCGTTCAAGAACTCGTAGAAGTGATGAATAAAGCCCGGGCCGAAGCCTAGTATTTGGGCCTACAATTAGTAAAATAAGAGTATAAATTGTCCGGCAGGAGGTAGGCCGATGGCCAGTCACAACGACGCTGAGAAGAAACTACTGGAAAAAGCACGGCGTTACCTGCCGGGCGGCAATGGCGGCAACCTAGCACTCCCCCCTGAACTGGAATTTCTTGCCTCCCACGGCAAAGGCTCCCACATATATGACGTAAGCGGAAACGAATACGTTGACTGGCTCATGGGCTCCGGGCCCATGATTTTGGGCCACGCCCACCCCGTTGTCACTGAAGCCGTTATCAAGGCGGTTGAGGGCGGCAGCACCTTCTTCACCACCAACGACAAAGCAGTGGAGCTGGCAGAAGTCCTGGTCGACGCCATTCCCTGCGCCGATCAGGTGATTTTCACCACCAGCGGCACCGATGCCTGTTTCCAGGCAATGCGCGCCGCCCGGGCCTTCTCTGGAAAAGAAAAGATACTTAAGTTTGAAGGCGCTTTCCACGGGACCAGCGATTACGCCTTAATGAGCCTCACGCCGCCAGCCTCAGTGGAATACCCACAGTCGGTCGCAAGCACCGCAGGCATCCCCAAGGCGATTCAAGACCTGATGCTTATCGCGCCATATAACGACTTAGCCACAACTGAAGCAATCATCAAAGCACATTTGGACGACTTGGCTGCTGTAATCGTTGAACCGGTGCAGCGGGTTATCTCCCCTGCCCCCGGATTCTTGCAAGGCCTCCGCGACCTGACTAAGAAATACGGAGTGCTGCTGATATTTGATGAGGTTGTCACCAGTTTCCGGCTGGCCTACGGCGGCGCCCAAGAGTTCTTCGGCGTCACGCCAGACATGTCTACCACCGGAAAGATCATGGGCGGCGGTTATCCACTGGCAGCCCTGGCTGGGCGGGCTGATGTGCTCTCCGTCTTCGACCGTGGGGCTTCCGATGGCGCAAGTTATGTCAATCGAATTGGCACGCTGAACGGAAACCCCATTGCCTGCGCTGCCGGTCTTGCCACTCTCACAGTAATGCTCGAGAAGGACACCTACAAGCGGATTCACAGCAATGGAGCAACCATCAGAAATGCTTTGTTGGATGTCTGCAAAGAGAACGGTGTTCCGGTGCAGAGCTGCGGCGAGGATGCGATCTTTGATGTTTATTTCTCTGAGGTACCAGTGTCCAACTACCGGGACACCCTGGCTGCTGATGGCGGCATGATGACCCGTTACAACACCGGGTTATTGGAGCGGGGTATCCTAAAAGGCGCCCAGAAATACTACCCCTCAGCGGTCCACACCGAAGATGACCTAGAAAAGACCATCCAAGCCATGCGGGAGGTTGTCCCACTGGCCAGGAAAACTCTCAATCGTTAGTTTGCAACAAACAAAACAATCAGAAGTAAACAACAGGGAGTAGTCTCCCTTTACCCAGGACACAGCTTTCTAGAAAAATTTGGCCGATTAGCCGGTACCCTTATACAGTGTCTATAACTGTAACCAAGGGCGGTTGATGTGTGAGTAGTCCGGAGGATATGAGTCGTTGATTGGCACTTCGACAATTTTGCGGAGGTCGATTATGTCCGGTTTAACTTCATTCACAGGCCTAATCGCATTATTGAGTCTTCTTCTACAGCATGAAAGATTATTTCACGCAAATCACGAAAGGCAATCTCCAAACGAACCTACACCAATTCAATACGTCGAAAATCAATCCACCATGCGTTGCGATTGCGCAGGTCATAACGTTATCCCTCATTCCGAAATCATCGTAACCAGGAATCCTCAATCGTCCCAGAGAGTATCATCGTTATGCCGCTCTGTTCGAAGTGGACCCCGAATAACCGTGCCGACTCCCACTAGAAGAACCCCCATAAATTTAACCAGTGTGCCAATAGAAGGTGATTAAAAACACTTCAGCGAGTGTTTTCGGAATCAGAGAAGGCCGGAATTGACGTATTTTATGGTTGCCTGATTTCCAAAAATTCGACAAAGTGAAGAAATTCTTATCCTGAGCCTGTCCGAGGACCCAGCGTAGAAATTGCCTCCCCTTTACCGTGGTTCGACGAGCTCACCATGAGCGGGATTAAGGGTTGTCTGGTGCGGTGGATTCCTGCTTGCGCAGGATTGACGAGTATGGAGGTTGGTTTGGTGTTAGCCACTCCAGCCCGCTCATACTGAGCTTGTTCAATGACCCACAGCAGGATTAGCCTGCTGCCTGAAAAAGCCTACAACGCCTGCCAGTATCGATTGCCGCTTTCTCTGATTACTCGACCAAAACCGCTGTGGTGGCAGATTGCGATAGCAGCGGTCTCAGACTCGGCGCGGTCTAACATTTTTCGGCGGGATGCTCCGGCAATCTCGGGGTCCATGTCATAGTGGAACACCCAGTCGGTCTCGGTTATCTGCGCCGGGCCGTGGAACACGTCTCCCATGATGAAGGCCTTTTCGCCGCCCGAGTTGATGATGAGACTCATAGAGCCGGGCGTATGGCCAGGCGTCGGTGTCACAGTAAGTTCACCAGTAAGTTCTGTCTCGCCATCTATCAAGTCCAAAACGCCCAGACGGTGCAGCGGTGTAACCGTTTGGAGCCACCAGTCGTAGCCAAAGATTTCTGAGTCTCGGGGCGTTTCATAGGCGGCCCAGTCGGCCTCGTGAGCCACGTAGCGGGCGTTTGGGAAGGTTGGCGACTCATTGCCATCTATTCGAGAAACGTTCCAACCCACGTGGTCGGGATGCAAGTGAGTCAGGAAGACGGTGTCTATGTCCCCAGCCTGCCCCCCGCCGCCTCCAACTCCTTCAGCAGAACGCCATCAACACCGCCGCCGATGTTCGCGACCACGTTGGGGTTGGAATTGGCGCTGCCAAGTCCCGTATCTACCAGCAGGGTGCGGCCTTGGGAGCGCACAAGATAACACTCAAAGTGAACCCGCAGGCTATCGTCACCCGAGGCGGTTTTTGTATAGGCGTCCGGATACCGCTTCAAATATGGAGTCCAGGCTTCTGGCGGGACGTCCGGAAAAGTCCTGCTAAATGGCAACGCTACCTCTGCGTCGTGAAGGATTGTAATCTCGACGTTGCCAACGGTCAGTGTGCTGTGCGGCATTTCGTAACTCCCGATGGCTGAGTGGCGATGAAACAACAAGGGGCCGCTGTTGGTCAGCCGCCCCTTGTTAGGTTACTCAATTGATCTAGTGATGTGCCGTGTTGGTGTTACCGGCTACACTCCGGCCCCTATCTTGGTAAGCAGGGGTTTGGTGCTGACTATGTGGCGTTGCAGGCCCATCTCCTTGGGGCTCAAGCCCATGGCCAGACCAATGGCTTGGGGCATGTGCAGAATGGGCAGGTTGATTGGCCGCCCAGCTTGGGATGCCGCCTTGGGCTGGAAGCTGTCCAGGTTCAAGTGGCAGAGCGGGCACGGCGTGATCATGGCATCAGCGCCAAGATCCTTGGCTTCTGATGTGTGGTTAGCCACCATGGTCATTGAGTTGCGCTCATTTATGGTCAGAATGGGGAATCCACAGCAGCGTGTCTTCCCGGCAAAATCGACCACCGTTGCGCCGATGGTCTCGATAATCTTCTCGAGCGCGGTCTCCCGTTCCGGGTTGTCTTCAAATTCCAGGGCGTCGGTCGGCCTGACGATATAGCAGCCGTAGAACGGAGCCATACGCACGCCGGCCAGTGGTCGGGTGATTAGTTCTAGAATCTTGTCCACACCAATGTCTTCAACCAAGATCCATAGCAGATGCTTGGGATTGGCATTGCCTTTGTACTCCAGGCCTTCTTCGGCCAGGAATTCATTGACCTTAGCCCGGTAGTCAAGGTTCTTCAACCGGTGGTTAGCCTGACTCATGACCCCTTGGCAGGTACTGCAGATGGTCAATATTGGCAGGCCCAAGGCCTCAGCCATGGCAAAGGTGCGGGCGTTTAGGGTATCGCCCAGCAGTTCATTTTTCTCCTGCAAGACACCGGCGCCAGTGCAAGACGCAGCGGGCATCTCTTGAAGCTCGATACCGAGCTTCTCGCAGATTAGTTTGGTCGCCGGATAAAGCTCAGGGCAACCGCCTCGGGACACACAGCCTGGGAAAAAAGCGTACTTCAACGCAGGGCTCCAAAATTACAGAATGGGCAGAGTAGGTGGAAAACTTGGTCGCTTAGTCGCGCTCCATGGGCTTTTCCACTTTGTCGAATATCTTCTTAACGTTTTTGGCGTCAGGAAGTTTCTTATGGATGATGGGCGGCATTTTACCGTGGGTAAGAGCCTGAATCGCGATGGGCGCGTAGCCAATCAGGGCTGACACGTTGGTCATTCCCACTGACTTGGGCACCAACCGTAGTTCGTCCAACCAACCGCTGTGTCCAACAGAATCGCTGAACGCCTCGGTGTGGCGGGCGCCGTTCGTGTTGGTGAAACCGGCTTCCATTGCCTGGTCGCGCAAGGCCATGATCCGGTCCATGGGGGCAACGCCCTTGGGGCAAGCCTGAACGCACTCCATGCAGCGGGTGCAATCCCACATGCCGGAGGGTTTAGTCAGTTCTTCAAGGCGGTCTTTAGAAACGCCCTTTTCATTGCCGTCCCGTGGGTCGGCGGTGAAACGATAGGCCTTGGCCAGAGCGGCCGGGCCCAAGAAGGACGGGTCAACTTCTAGCACGGTGCAGTCAGAGAAACAGGAGCCGCACATGATGCATGACGTGACGTCTGACAGGTGCAGCATCGACTCGTTGGATGCGATGTATTCGGCCTCGGGTTCGGGGCCTTCGGGCTTCAGATAGGGCTCGACCTCCATGATCTTGTCCCAGAAGCTATCAAAGTTCACAACCAAGTCTTTAATCACCGGCATGTTGCCCATAGGCTCCACCGTGATGACGCCATCTTTGATTGCCGTGGCAGCCTGGGTCTTGCAGGCCAGACCAGCGTGTCCGTTGATGCGAACGGCGCAGGAACCGCAGATTGAACTTCGGCAAGAGCAGCGCAGGCTAAACGCCCCGTCATTGTCCTCGCGAATCTTAATCAGGGCATCCAGTACGGTGCCGTTATCTTCTATCGATACTGTGAACCCCTGCCAGTAAGACTGGGGATCAGCTACTTCCGGGTCAAACCGTTTTACCCTTATCGTGACATCCATCGGTTAGTACTTCCTCTCTTCAGGAGTCCACTGGGTGATGCTGACGGGGGCGTAGGACAATTCCGGTCCTGAGGCTCCCCTCTTAATCACCAGGTGCTTCATCCAATTTTCGTCGTCCCGGTCCGGATAGTCGGTGCGGGCCTGGGCCCCACGGCTGTCCTGGCGGTCGAGAGCGCTCATTACGATGGGGGTGGCGCAGTCGAGCATGAAGCCCAACTCTAGAGCAAAAATTAGGTCGGTGTTGAACAATTTACCCTTGTTGTCCACAGGCACTGTCTCATAGCGCTTTTCAATATCTTTGAGTTCAGAAAGGGTCGCTTTCATGCCCTCTTCATTTCGATATACGGCCAGGTTCCGGTTCATTGACTCGCCCATTGCCAGTCTGACAGAGGCGATTCGGTCACCATTCTGAGGCCGGTCCAAAAACCCTTGGAGACGCTTTTCTTCTTTGCGGACGGCTTCGTCCACGTTGAATTCAACGTACTCGGAGTCCCGGGAAGCCTCGGCAGCGTGGTTGCCGGAACGCTCTCCGAACACGATGGTGTCCAGCAGCGAGTTGGCACCCAAGCGGTTCCCACCGTGGACGCTAACGCAGGCGCACTCACCGGCAGCGTAGACACCTTCGAGGTTGGTCTGGCCGTCGATGTTGGTGCGAATTCCGCCCATGGCATAGTGCATTCCGGGTCGGATTGGAATCGGCTCTTTAATCATGTCATGACCCACAAGGTCGATACCGATCTCGCGAATCTGGCTGAGCTTCTCCATGATTAGAGCTTCGCCCAAGTGGCGGCAGTCCAAAAAGACGCAGCCATCAACGCCATTTCCGGCGTTAATCTCAGTTTGCTCGGCGCGGGAGACCACGTCACGGGAGGCCAACTCCATCATGTTGGGAGCGTACTTCTCCATGAACCGGTTTCCATCTTTATCCAGTAGGTAAGCACCTTCGCCCCTGGCTGCTTCGGAGATTAGCACTCCGCTTCCGGCCAAAGTTGTTGGGTGGTATTGGACCATTTCCATGTCCATAAGCTCCGCCCCGGCGTTGTAGGCCAATGCTGTGCCGTCACCGGTGCAGATAAGGGCGTTGGTGCTGGGTTCAAATACCCGGCCAAACCCGCCCGTGCAGAAAATCACTGTCTTGGCTCTAATCGCATAGAGCTGGCCAGTCCGTATCTCCAGGGCCATCACCCCGCAGACCTTACCCTCTTCTATGATGAGGGAACTTACGAACCACTCCTCATAGCGGCGGACGCCGGATTTGATGAGCTGCTCAAACATCACGTGGAGTAGAGCCTGCCCGGTAAAGTCGCCAACGAAGAACGTGCGGGCGCGGCGTTGACCGCCAAAGGCCCGGGTTCCCAGTCGCCCTTCGTCGTCGCGGTTGAACGTTACGCCAAAGTGCTCCATGTCGATTAGCGCTTGACCGGCCGCCTTACACATGACCTCAATGGCGTCCTGGTCTCCCAGAAAGTCACTACCCTTGACTGTGTCATAGGCGTGATCTTCCCACTCGTCACCACGGTCGGTCAGGGCGGCGTTGATGCCTCCCTGGGCCGCGTTGGAGTGGCTGCGTACCGGATGTACTTTGCTAATGATTGCTGCGGTGGCACCGCTGGCACGGGCCGCGATGGCTGCCCGCATTCCTGCCAAACCTGCGCCGATTACCAGGACATCATGCTCGAGCATGCTTGTCTATTTCCTCCAATTTCACCTAGGCGAATCCGCCTTAGGCGCTCGGTTGGTCTCCAGTTATGTCTATTCTCAAAGACGTGTCCTCAAGAATGTTCCGGAGACCGCCACGTAATATATCAAAAAAGGAGTCCAACTATCCAGCTTTGACCGAACAGAACTGACGAATCGGTGCTGGCTAGATAGAGCGCCTTTATATGAACCAAGTTCGATTATTAATTCTTAGCTTATTTCCTAGAGCAGCAGGGGCTGTGCCAAGAGCATAGATGCGATGGTCTTCCCGTCTTGAATTTCGCCCGTCTTGAACATGGCAACCGCCTCATCGAAGGGCAGGCGCACCACCTGGATATTTTCGTCCTCATCGGCGTCAAGCTTGGACGGTGTCAGGTCGGTGGCCAGGTAGGCGTGCATAAACTCAGTGGCCCAACCTGGGGCCACCCAGAAACTGGCCAGGTGCTGCAGTTTGCCAGCCGTGTAGCCAATCTCTTCTTGAAGCTCACGCAGTACAGCTTCCTCTGAAACTTCGCCTTCTTCCACGCCACCGGCTGGGGCCTCCAAGAGAGGGCCACCGGTTGGGATTCGGAATTGGCGCACCAGAAGAACGTTGCCATTCTCGTCCACTGGCACGATACATACAGCGGCAGAATGCTCAACCACTTCCCTGCTCGCAGTCTTACCGTTGGGCAATCTTACGGAGTCTTTGCGCACACTGATGATGTGTCCTTCATAGATGCGCTCGGTGCCAATAGTTGTCTCTTTTATTGATTCTAGGGAATCATTTTCTGGCATGTTTATTGACCACGGATGCTGAAGCCCAAACGGCGGGTCAGCGTCCCAAAGAAATAGCTGGGCGGGTTAGCACGTAGGAAACGAGCTTTGTAGGGGCTCTGTTTCAGTTCCACTCGGTCTCCCAGATCCAACGGATGATCAATGATGCCATCAACGCTCAGAATCGCCGGTTGGTAGCCTTCCAGGGTCAGACCAACCTCCGCAGAGGCCTTCAGCACCATGGCCGCACTCAGCCCCATATGGGCTGCAACGGTCTTTAGCACCAGAGAGTCCGATTCGGGGTCGAGGATCGGGCCGCCGACAGCCAGGTTGTAGCCGGTGCTGCCGGTGGCGGTAGACATGATCACGCCATCAGCCCTGAAAGTCGTCACGGGTGCCCCGTCGATGATCCCAGCAACCGTCACTACCCTGGAAGCTTCACCGCGTGTCAAAACAACGTCATTCAACGCGTGGAATGGGCCTTCGGTACCACCCGAATTGGCTTTGTGCACGGTGGCCTGCAGCATATTCCGTTCGTCCAACCTGGAACCGCCGTTGAAGTAGAACGGCAATTTTTCCATTGCCTCGTGCACCTGCAACTCGGTCATAAAGCCGAGACGACCCATGTTAATACCAACCATTGGGATGCCCGCTGGACCGGTGAAGGTAGTTGCTCGCAGGATGGTGCCATCACCGCCCACGGTAATCACAAGGTCTGTGTTTTCAGCCCTGGGCAACAGGGTCTCCATATTCTCGGCAGGGGCCAGCCAGCTATTCTCCGACAAGTTCAAGTCGTGGAGGATGGCCGTGCTTAGATCCAGGGCCTCAGGCACTCTGGCGTTGTAAATGATTCCGATGTTTTTCATCGCGTATCTACCAGTGTTATTGGCTTTTCTGATTTTATGGATTGGGTCTTAATTAGACGTTCTTAATTATGAACCTATTTTTATTAACGCGACGCCTGGTTCTTTAAAAAGCGCCGCTGACACTCTACACCGCCAGTGCCTTAACCGCACTTTGGGCGGCCTCCATGACAAATCCGGGTGCGATTCCCATGAACACCATGGCCGCTCCGGCAATCCATAACGCCAACCAGGGTGCGGGCGACGCTGAAATCTTCTCCTCTCCATTGTCTGACCGAGTGAACATCACTCGAATGATCTTTACGTAGTAGTAGGCTGAGACCGCGCTGTTGATCACTCCCAGTATCGCCAACCAGATTAGTCCGCTATCCACGGCTGCCGTAAAGACGTACAGCTTTGCGATGAATATCCCAGTCGGTGGCACGCCAATCAGGGCCAGCAACGAAAGGGCTAGGATGATGGCCAGCACTGGGTTCTTGGCGGATAGACCAGCGTAGTCGCTGATCTCATCACTTTTTATCTTTGAACTGATGATGGTGATGGCGAAGAACGCAGTCAGGTTGGCTGCGGCGTAGGCTACCAGGTAGAACAGGACCGAGTCTGGGCCGATGGCCGCAAATTCCGGTGCCTTGAATATGCCATCGCCAGACTTCACGCCGGCGGCAACGCCAACCAAAATATAGCCCGCGTGGGAGATCGTGCTGTAGCCAAACAGACGCCTGATATTGCTCTGGCTGATTGCGACCAGGTTACCAATGACCATGGATGCCGCAGCGATACCAGCGATCAGGATTCCCCAGTCCAAGGCCACATCAAAGAATCCAGTGAAGAACACGCGGATGACCACGGCAAACGCGGCGGCCTTGCTGGCCACCGACAGGAATCCCACCACTGGCGTGGGGCCACCTTCGTAAACGTCGGGCACCCACATCTGGAACGGCGCCGCTGAGAGCTTGAATCCAAATCCAGCAATCATCAGGATTATGCCGACGAACAGTGCGTAGTTGCCAAATGGTATGGTGCCGGTGGCCTGACCAACTGCGATTGATATCTCAGCCAGTTGGGTGCTGCCGGTGAAGCCAAAGACCAGCGCCATTCCATAGAGCATCAGAGCCGAGCTGACAGCGCCAATGATAAGGAACTTCATACCGGCTTCACTGGAACGACGGGTCATCAGGAAGGCCGTCAACGCGGCCATTGGTAGGGTGGTCAATTCCAATGAGACGTAGATGGTAATTAGCTCAGTGGCCGCAGCCAAGAGCATCATTCCAGTGGCGGCGAACAGAATCAGGGCAAAATACTCACCCTGGAACCGCTCCATATTCCGCACGTAATCAGCGGAGGCCAACACCACCAACGCTACTGAACCGATGACCAAGAAGTTGAAGAACAAAGCGAACCGGTCAACCGATAGCGCGCCCAGCAGGATACTGGGGTCTTCGTTTGATAAGGCATCAGAACCCTGAATTAAGCTGGTGGCAGAACCCAGGTCGTAGACCTGAATCACGCTCATGACCAACGGCCCGGTCAGCGCCGCAAAGGTCAGGTAGGGCAGCAAGCTCTTTTTCGGCAGGGCTAAATCGAGCAGGATAATCAGAAGCGCTGCTCCAGTCATTGCCAAGTACGGTGATAGAACGTAAAAATCGTGGACTGTCATTACGGGTTAATCACCCCATTGAGGACATCCACCATGGGGTTAAGTCCAGATTCAAAAACGTCGGTCAATATCGCCGGATAGACACCCACGCCGATAATCGTCACCAGCATCAAGACTAGCGGCAGAGCCTCCACCAATGAGGCGTCGGGCAGGTCATCAAAGGACGCGCGCCTTTCGCCAAAGAACGTCCGCTGCATCATCCAGAGGATGTACCCGGCCGCCAGGACTATTCCGGCCACTGCCAACGCTGTGGGCCACTCGTAGGCCTGGTAGGCGCCCAGGAAGACCAACAGCTCGGACACGAAGCCGCTCAGACCCGGCAGGCCCAGCGACGCTAGTCCGGCGATGAGCATGGCCACTGCCACAAACGGCATCCGACCAGCCAGACCGCCCAGATCAGGTATGTAACGGGTATGGGTCTTTTCGTAAACCAGGCCCACCGACAGGAACAACAATCCGGTTACTGTGCCGTGGGTGAATAACTGCATCGCCGCGCCGTTCAGTCCGGTCACGCTCAATGTGCCTTCGGAGATTCCAATCGAGCCAATGCCTACCAGCACCAAACCCATGTGGCTGACACTGGAATAGGCGATTAGTCGTTTCAAGTCGGTCTGTCGCATGGTGATTACTGCGCCGTAGAGCACGCTCACCACGCCCAGGAACACCAACACCCAGGCAAACTTGTCCGCCTGCGATGGGAACATGCCCACGTTGATTCGGAGCAAGCCATAACCGCCCATCTTTAGCAGCACACCCGCCAGCATGACGCTGGCAGCGGTTGGCGCGTCGGTATGGGCGTCGGGAAGCCAAGTATGAACCGGCCAGGTTGGCAGCTTGATGGCAAACCCAACAAAAAAGAGCCAGAACAACCCGCCCATAGGAATCAGCAGCCCAGCAGAGGTCAACATAGTCGCTTTGGTAGAAAGTTCCACCATGTCAAAAGTGCCCAAGCCTGGCGTGAGATAGACCGCGACGATGCCCACCAACATGAAACCGCTGCCCAGGATGGTGAAGATCAGGAACTTCATGGCCGAGTATTCTTTACGACCGCTTCCCCAGACCGATATGAGCATGAACATAGGCACCAGCTCCACCTCCCAGAACAGGAAGAAGAGCAGCAGGTCCATGGATGTGAAAACACCCATGACCGCAGATTGGAGCACTAACAGCCAGATGAAATATTCTTTTACTCGGAACCCAATGTGCCACGAGGCCAGTATTGCGCACATGCCCAGCAGACCGGTCAAGGCCACCAGCGGTGCGCTAAGGCCATCCACGGTTAGGAAGAAATTGGCGTTCAACCCCACATCGGGAATCCAGGTAATTTTGTCGACGAACTGGAACCGGTCTGCGCCCTCTGACCGGTCAAAGAAGCTGAAGACTATCAGCGAAAGAACCAGGTCGGCCAAAGCAATCAGAACGGCAAAATTCCGCACGTTCTTGTCGCCTTTGACGACCAACAGCAAGACCAGAGCTCCCACCACAGGCAGGAACACCGTCGCCGTTAAAAGTCCATTGTAGCCTTCTACCATCTAATTAATTCCCACGGCTAATTAGCCAACAAGAGCGCCAATATTATCGCCAGTGTGCCAAACGCTATTCCGGTTGCGTAGGTCTGTACCTGGCCGGTCTGCATCTTGCCAATGGCGGTTCCAATGTTTCTGAAGAACCAGCCAATCAGGTCCACGGTCCCGTCCACCAGGTTTCGTTCGATCCAATCCAACGTCCCGGCAAAGACCCGGTAGAACCCTTTTCGTACAATCACATTCTCGTAAAGGGTGTCCATGTAATATTTTTCAGATAACAGGGTGTGCACTGGCTTGATGCGCTCCAGTGGGTCAGTTCCCTGGCCCTTGCGACGCAGATAGAGCACTACGGCCAGCCCGATACCGGACAATGCGGCCGCCGTCGATACGGCAGCCATGGACCAACTGAATTCCAACGTCTCGTGATGACCAACGGCCCCTATGGATTCGGCAAGTCCATTGGCCAAGAATTCCGTTATCCAGTGTTGGGGGATGCCAAATTCATCGACCCACTGCGGGTTGGCCAAGTATCCGATGAATACTGCAGCCACACCCAGAACCGCCATGGGTAGCACCATGACAAATGGCGACTCATGCAGGTGGATGCCAACGTGTCCGCCGTGACTCGCTTCTGCCGCCGGATCAGCCTTGGCCTTGTCTTCCAGTTCTTTCTCGATGCCGCCACGGAACTCGCCGTGGAAGGTCAGGATAATCATCCGGATGGTATAGAAGGCGGTGGCAACTACACCCACAATCAACGAGAAGAAGGTCACCCGACTGACCCAGGTATCAACGATTCCATCGCCGTTCCAAGCGCCCAGCAGTATCTCGTCCTTACTCCAGAAACCGGCCAGAGGGATGATTCCGACCAGCGCCAGCCCAGCAATCAGCACCAGCACATAGGTAACCGGCATGTGCTTACGCAGGCCGCCCATGTAACGCATGTCAAAGGTGCCCGTGGCGTGATTAACGCTGCCGGCGCCCAGGAATAACAACGCCTTGAAGGCTGCGTGGGTCACCAGATGGAAGATAGCCGGGGAATAGAGCCCCAAGCCCAAAGCCGCCATCATGTAACCCAGTTGGCTGACGGTGGAGTAGGCCATGACTCGCTTGATGTCGTTCATTACCAGGCCCATTGACGCAGCGAACACCGCTGTGAAAGCTCCCACCAGTGCCACCACGGTCATTGCGTCAACGGATTGCTCGAAGATCGGGAAGAACCGGGCCACCAGGAACACACCAGCGGCAACCATGGTCGCGGCGTGAATCAGCGCGCTGACCGGAGTGGGGCCTTCCATGGCGTCGGGAAGCCAGGTGTGCAACGGGAACTGGCCCGACTTGCCAGCGGCTCCGACAAAGATGCCCAGAGCCAGCCAGGTTAGGGCTGCGCCACCGATAATCGCTCCGGCTGCGGCCTCTGGTTGGGCTGCCTGCCAGATGTCTGGAATGTTGAATGCGTTCAACCCGGCAGCAGCAAAGGTGTCGGCTTGAGTGAACAGGTACAGGATGGCAATCAGAAACCCTACGTCGCCGATGCGGGTAATGATGAAGGCCTTCTTGGCAGCGGCAGCGGCGGCGGGACGTTCGTGCCAGAATCCAATCAGCAGGTAGGAAGAAACGCCAACCAACTCCCAGAACATGTAGAGCTGGATGATGTTGGAAGATAGAACCAATCCCAGCATGGCCGCGGTGAACAAGGACATGTAGGCGTAGTAACGCGAGAAGCTTGGGTCGCCCTTCATGTAACCCAAAGAGTAAATCTGGACCAGCAGGCTGACTCCGGTCACCACCACCAGCATCAGGGCGGTCAGTGGGTCCACCAGCAGTCCCATCTCAATGGTGGCGTCACCCACCACCAGCCATTCAAAGGGTTCAAATTCCAGGTGGTGACCCAAAATCACTGAACGCAGGGTCATGATTGAGAACCCCAACGCCGTTCCCAGAGCAGCGATAGTTACGAAACCACTGACAATTGAAAACCGGTTGAAGAACGGTCTAACTACCAATGCGGCAAACACAAAAGAGCCGAGCGGCAAAAGGAATATGGACCAGATTACTGCTTCACTAACCATCTATAGCTTCCGCAGTATCTCTTCGGCGACGTGTTCCCGGCCCTTGGGAACGAAGATATTGAAAGGGACTCGTTCACCCCAGTCCAATATGTCGCCCTCTGGCAGGATACGTGTCGGTAAACCCTCACCTTCGAGGACCTCTTTCCACATCTCCGCCAGCATCAGGTTTGGCGCCTTTTTAAATTCAACCCACATATCTTAGTGCCGCAATTGGGTGGCCTCTGACAGGTCCACCGTTTCATTCGTTCGGTACATGGCAAATACAATGCCCAGTCCCAGGGCAATCTCAGCGGCAGCCACGGTGATGATGAATACCGCAAATACCTGCCCAGTGAGCACCGTGCTGATGTCATTTTGTAGTCCGGCTGGAGCCAGGTATTTGGCCATGGCCACCAGCGTTATGTTGACGCCGTTGAACATCAGCTCAATCGACATCAAAACAGCCAAAACGTTCCGTCTGGCTAAGGCCCCATAGAGGCCGATGCAGAACATAATTGCCGCAACTATCAGAAATGCTTCAAACGACATGCTGCGCTAGCCCTTCCCCGTTCCCGGATTGGGACGAACCAAAACCAGCGCTCCGATCAAAGCCGCCAGCAGTAGCACAGATACCGCCTCAAAGGGCAGCACATAATCGCTTATCAGCAGGTCAGCCAACCCCGACTCCTGAACCTCTGTCTGGTCTTCGGGGCTAACGCCAGCGTCATCCAGTACTTCCCCGGTTAGCGTCGTCACTGCGTTGACCTGGACCAATGCTGCCCGGTCTTGCTGGTCAGCAGGCAAGAATTCCCACTTCGTATCCACTGCCACAGCCACCAGCGCAGTTAAGAGCAGGGCGGCAAAGACTGCGGCCGGTATTTGCATGCCATTGGGCAGGTTGCCGTGCTGCACGTCTCTGGTCAGCATGACGGCAAAAATTATCAGTATGGCAATGGCCCCAACGTAGATCAGTATCTGCACCATGGCCAAGAACTCGGCGCTGAGCAGGATGAACATTCCGGCTACTGAAACAAATACCACTATCAAGAGCAGGGCGGCACGGAACAGATTGGGCACCAACACCACCCCCAGCGCTCCGACAATAGCCATCACGGCCAGAATCCAGAATACGATGTCCTGAAAGAGCATCTACTCGGCTTCCTCGGCTGGAGTTGGGGCGGGCGTAGCTGCGCTATCTTCGACGAAAGACGAGTCAACCTTGGGTTCGTCGGGTAGCAGATCAGACGGCACAGGCCGGGATATATTCATGCCCATCTTCTCTCGCTGATGCCACTTCCAGCTCTCACGGCCAACCTCTTGCCAATGGAGCGGACGGTCAGCCCGGGGGTCGTAGCCAGTGTCCTCCAACTGAGGTCGGAAGAAAGTGCTGGGGTGCTTGTCGGCCTGACGCAGGTGGTCGATGTCGATAATCATTTCTTTTCTGGAATATTGCCCCTGTTCAAAACCGCTGCCCATGTACAGAGCATCGTAAGGACAAGCCTCAACGCACAGTCCACAGAACATGCACCGGTTAATGGATATATCGAACAACTCCAGCTTGTACTTGTCGCCCTCGGCGGGGGCCGTCTCGCTGGGGGTGGTCACAATCTTGATGATACCCAGCGGGCAGTACTTGGCGCAGGAGGCACAGCCGGTGCAGCGTTCTTCGTACCAGACAAATTCCTCACCCCTAAATCGCGGGTGCTGTTTGACCCTTTCCTCAGGGTATTGGACGGTGAACGGCTTCTTAGTGAAGTTCTTGAGGGTCACCATCAGACCCTTGGCCAGGTTTATTCCGTACATATTAATCTGCCTCCCCGGGGGAGAGGATAGCTCCAGTTACAGGGCCCGCGGGACGGACTTTCTCCTTAATCAGGGTGCCGAAGATCAGCAGACAGGCAAATGCCACGCCAAAGTTAATCCCGGCCATGATCCAAAGGTCGGTCGTGTCCAAAGTGCCGGCGGCGTCACGCAGGAAGTAGACCTCCAGCGCGGTGGCGAACAGGTTGATGATGCTGAGGGGCAGCAAAAACTTCCAGGCAAAAGCCAACAATTGGTCGATGCGCAACCTGGGGAAAGTGGCCCGGACCCAACTGAATACGAAGGCCAAGACACCAATTTTCAACAAGAACCAGGCCCAGCCCAAGTAGCTGGCAAATGGGCCCGACCAACCGCCGAGAAACAAGGTCACCATCACGGCGGATGCGGTCAGCACAGCGCCAAACTCGGCGGCCTGGATCAGAGCGAATTTCACCCCGCTGTATTCAATGTGATACCCGGCGATGATCTCTGACTCGGCCTCAGCCACATCAAACGGCGTCCGGTTCAGTTCAGCGGACGTTCCGGCCAGAAAGACGAAGAACGCCAGTGGTTGGACCAAGAAGAAGGGAACGGCTTGGGCAGAGACAACGTCATCCAATGACATTGACCCGGCCACGATCACCACGCCCAATAGTGACATGACCACAGGAACTTCATAGCTGATAAGAACGGCCACACCGCGGGAGGCACCAAACATGGCGTACCGGTTATCCGACGACCAACCAGCCATGAAAATGGCAATGGACGTTATTGATGTCACGGCCAGGATGTACAGGATACCGACGTTCAGGTTGGCTAGGGCAGTGTCTTTGGCGAAGGGAACCACGGCCATCATCAGAATCACCGGGGCCACCATCGCTACTGGGACAATGGCAAACACAATTCGGTCGGCACCCCTGGGAGTCAGGTCTTCTTTGGTGAGTAGTTTCACCAGGTCAGCCAACGGTTGCAGCATGCCAAATGGGCCCCAGCGGTTCGGCCCAATCCGGTTGTGGAACCGGCCAATCAAGCGGCGCTCAACCCAGGAGAACAGACCAGCGCCCAAGAGCACACCGTTCGCCAAGATCAGCATCATGGCCAATCCGGCCACAACGTAGGACACACCGCAAGGCAATACATGGCCCACAGCCTCGTATATCACCCGGTACAAAACGGTATCGTTCAGGATGTTGTCGGCACCTAGAACACAGTTCATCGGTCCACTTCACCCATGTTGATGTCCAAGCTGCCCAAGGTCACGATCATGTCTGCTAGTTTCCAGCCCACCAGCAGATGCTCGGTCACTGTCAGGTTGATTAGAGATGGCGAGCGTACTTTCATGCGATAAGGGCTGATGCCGCCGTCAGACACCAGATAGAAAGCCAGTTCACCCTTCGAGGCCTCCACCCGTCCGTAGGCCTCGGCTCCCGGCTTGGGCCTGATGATCAATGGCACTTTGGCGCGGGTCGGGCCCGGCTCAATCTGTTCGACACATTGTTTGACGATGCGAATGCTCTGGTGAATCTCCTGCATACGCACCCAAAACCGGTCATAGTTGTCGCCGCTGGTGGCCGTCGGGACATCAAACTCCATGCGGTCGTAGGCATCGTAAGGGGCCTTTTTGCGCCAGTCCCAATCAGACCCGCTGGCCCGCAAAACCGGACCGCTGACCGAGGCGTTGATGGCCATGTCCAGGGGCAGAATGCTGACCCCGCGAGTACGGACCATTACAATCTCGTTCTCCAGGATCAACTGTTCGATCTCGGCGAACTCGGTCTCAAAGTCTTCCAGAAACTGGTCCAAAGCTGGCCAGAAGTCTTCTGGGGCGTCGAAGAACACGCCGCCGGGACGCATATAACTCACGGTAATCCGCGCTCCGCAGAGCATTTCAAACAGGTCCAGTATTTTTTCACGGGACCGGAATGAGTACATCAATGGGGTGCCCAGCGTGCCCAGGTCTTGCAGGAAGAAACCAATGCCCATTAAGTGGCTGGCCACCCGCTGCAACTCGGCAGTAAGCGTCCGCAGGTACTTGGCCCGCATCGGGACTTCAACGCCCATAAGGTCTTCCACCGCCAGACAGTAGGCCTGGTTATTAATCATGGAAGAAACGTAGTCCAAGCGGTCGGTCAGTGTAACGATCTGGGTGTAGTTGCGCTCTTCAGCCAGCTTCTCCGTACCCCGGTGAAGGTACCCAAATATGGGCTCAACTTCCAGGATTTCCTCACCGTCAAAGGTAACGCGCAACCGGAACACCCCGTGGGTACTGGGGTGTTGCGGCCCAATGTTCACCGTCATCGGCTCAGTTTGGATTGGCATGGCAAAAAGCTGTTAGCTTTCAGTTATCAGCCTCTAAAGCTGATAACTAACGGCTGTCAGCTACAAGTAGTCCTTCCTCAGTGGGTGGCCATCAAAGCCCTCCCACAGCATGATTCTTTTCATATTGGGGTGCCCGGTGAAGCTGATGCCCATCAGGTCCCAAATCTCCCGCTCTTGGAAGTCGGCCCCGCGCCACAGGTGGTAGACCGACGGCAAGCTCAGTTCTTCACGACCATCCAAGCGGGTCTTGATGATGGCTGTGTGCTGTTTATTCATAGAGGTCAGGTGATAGATAACCTCAAAATGGTTGATGTAATCAACGGCCGAGATGGAGTTCAGAAAATTGAAGTCCAGTCCAGCGTCGGATTTCAGGAAACTGGCAACGTCCGCAACTCTAGAAGACTTTACCCAGAGCACATGATTGGTAGCTAGCTCGGGAATTAGTTCGGTGGGTTTTTCAAAGACCGTAGCCAAAGAGTCTGGGACGCCCGCGCCGACTTTTTCCGCCAAATCCTCGCCGCTCAGTTGCAGAACGACCATCTAGGAGTTCTCCGACTTGGCGCTCCGACCGAACGGGCCATTGGGCAGGTTGTGGTATTTCTTAATTTTCTCGTGCAGAGCCATAATCCCGTAGAGCAGGGCATCCGGGCGTGGCGGACAGCCTGGGACGTAGACGTCGACCGGGATGATGTGGTCCACGCCGGGCACCACACTATAAGAACCGTAGTAAGGTCCACCGCTGGTGGCGCAGACGCCCATAGAAATCACCCATTTGGGCTCGGCCATCTGGTCGTAGATGCGTTTGATGGCCGGAGCCATCTTCCAGGTCACTGTGCCAGCCACAATCATCAGATCAGCCTGCCTGGGTGAGGCGCGGAAGGCCTCCATGCCAAAGCGGGCTATGTCGAATCGTCCCATTGCCGTGGCAATCATTTCAAAGGCGCAGCATGCTAGACCGAAAGTCACCGGCCAGAGGGCCGACTTTCTGCTCCAGTTGACCAGGGCATCAACCGAGGTAACCATCAGGCTGTTTTTCAAGTCGTCTGGTACTTCAATTAATGGTTCGGCCAGAGGTTCTACGGACGCGTCCATGAGCTCTTGAACCAACGATCCTTCGTGTCTATCCAAATCCCAAGTACGTGCCTGCAACGGGCCGCCCTCTTTAGATATTTCCAAAGACATCAGCGCTACCTAACCCCACTCCAGGTCATTCTTACGCCAGGCGTAGGCCAGACCCACAACCAAGATTCCCACGAATACTGCCATCTCAATCAGCGCGAACAACGGCAATTGCAGGAACTTGGCGGCCCAGGGATACAGAAAAACAACTTCGACATCAAAGATGACGAAGAGAATGGCGAACATGTAATACCGAAAGTTGAATAACTCCCATTTGCCACCAATTGGTTCAACCCCGCACTCGTAGGTGTCGGACTTTACCTCAGTGGGTTTGTTGGGACGAAGACCAATACGACCGGCCATAGAAGACATCCCCAACATGCTGATGGGAACGCCAACGGCCACCACCAAAAAGATGGCGATGAGCCCATATTGCCTAAAATAATCGTCTAACATGGCCTAAAATCTCTAACGAGGACTCTAATGAATGCTCTGATAACGACGCGAGCGGAAACTTTGGCGTCTGCCGTGAGGAGATTGAACCAGCCGAAGTTACCCTTCGGAATCGTTCCAGATTATAGCAGAGTAACCCACGCCATTACAGGCAAGATTGACCGGTTCTGTTGGCCGGTTTTAAATCACGATGTTTCCGACTTTTCCAGCCCCAGACTGGCTGGTAGTATTAATCCACTCGTCCCAGTCTTAATTTCATGCCAATATCGGGGGTAGATTTGACCACAGCCCAAGGGCCTCTAACGGGCCTAAAAGTCCTGGACCTTTCAATCATCGTTGCCGGAGGCACTGCCAGCAGTCTAATGGCAGACTTTGGGGCCGAGGTGGTCAAGGTGGAACGACCCGGCACCGGAGACCCGCTCCGCAATTGGGGCCCCTTCGCCAACGGCGTCTCGCTATGGTGGAAGGTCCACTCCCGCAATAAAAAGTCCATCACCCTGAACCTCGGCACGCCAGAGGGGCAAGATTTGCTCAAGAGACTGGTTGTCGAGGCCGATGTTCTTATAGAAGGGTTCAGGCCAGGTGCTATGGAAAAGTGGGGACTGGGGCCGGACGATTTACTGGCCGTGAACCCCAAGCTGGTAATGCTGCGTTATTCCGGGTTTGGCCAGACCGGCCCGTATAAAGACCGACCGGGCTTCGGGACCATTGCAGAGTGCATGAGTGGCTATATCGGCATGACCGGCTTCCCGAACACCTCGCCCAACCTGCCGCCCATCCCCTTGGCCGATGAGATCGCCGGTGTGTTTGGCGCCATGGCTGGCATGATGGCCCTCTACCACCGCGACGGATCAGGAAACCCCAATGCCAAAGGCCAGGTGGTGGATGTGAGCCTATTCGAGCCGCTATTCAGACTCTGCATTCCCCATATCACCATGTTCGATATGCTGGGCATCAATCGAGAGCGGGTGGGAAATGATTTCCCGGACGCCGCACCCCGCAACCTATACAAGACCGGCGATGACCGCTGGTTGGGTCTCTCCGCCACCTCGCAGAACACGTTTGAGAGTCTGGCCAAGGCCATGGGCATGCCGGATTTGATTGACAGGCCTGAATTCAAGGACAACGCCGCCCGTCTGGATAACCGGGAGATCCTGAACGACGAACTACAGGGTTGGCTGGGCCAGCGGGACTTGCAAGAGACCATGGACCAGCTTATTCCATCGGGCGGGGTGGTCGGCCCGGTCTATGACGCTCCTCAGATAATGGCAGACCCGCACTACCTAGCCCGGGAAGACATCATCGACATTGACGACCCGGAGCTTGGCAAGACCAAGATGCTGGGCGTGGTGCCCAAGTTCAGCGAAACACCAGGATCAGTACAACACGCGGGCCCAACCGTGGGGGAGCATAACCA
>Ga0209089_10000459_pt1 | contig 37829 bp, 32 predicted proteins | sample ArcticOcean_MG_C_FD_187431 | JGI IMG/M metagenome (GOLD analysis project Ga0209089, IMG submission 187431) | Marine microbial communities from western Arctic Ocean - ArcticOcean_MG_CB2_150 (SPAdes) (version 2) | ecosystem: Environmental > Aquatic > Marine > Oceanic | place: Arctic Ocean: Canada...
TGCAATACTGGTCCGTCAGCTGAAGCAGATGATTCGGAGATCACCGGCCAGCGACTCAGTGGCTGCAGCGAACGGGCTACGGCCAGGTCAGGGGCCAGCAGGAAACCATCCTGGCCGGATAGGTCGTCCAGCTGCACGTCACCGACGACTCGCCACTCCTGCTCCTGCCGCCAGCTGATTGGGCTGGCCGGCCGTTCACTCGCTGAGCGTTGAAAGAATGGCTGCTGGCTGGTGGACAATCGCTGCCAGTCGGCCTCCTTGCCGTAACGGACTGGCTCGGCACCCTGACTCAGTAGCCATGATTTCTTGATCCCAATTGCGAAAGGGAGAAAGTCCCAGCGTCGACGGTGCGGACGATAGACCCGCTGCTGCTGCCATTCCGTGACCGGTAGAGCGGTGAAACAGGTCACCGGTATACTGCCCCGGATAGCGCTGGCGGAGGCAACGATTCGCTGCTGCTGGACGATGCGTTTGAGTGCATCCAGTGGACTGTGGTGACAGCAGGGGTCAGCTCCCACAAGCTGAGCCAGCCAGTCCTCCAGTAACTCGTTCGGCCAGGGACCGTCCTGGTCGCGAGTCCAGTGGGCCAGGTAGTCCTGCCAGTTGATGTTGGCGGTCTCAAGCGTGAGGATGGACTCGTCGTTCGCTGGCTGGTCCTGCTGCTCACTGAGCGAGATCGTGCTGGCAGGGCGAACTTCCTCCAGCGGCCCGCTGACTGGGATTTCTGTGGAAGGAGCGAGTTGCCTTAGGACCTGCCCGAGCCGACCGGCAGGACGACAGCTGAGAATTTTGAGCTGGTCGGCCAGGCTGACCAGCAGGCAGTCAGCCAGCGGCAGTGAAGAAGCTGGATTGTGAGGGCAGGATTCAGCCGAGAGTGGCGGGCTTATCCAGGTCTGCCAACGGGTGGCATGGTGGGTCTGGCTGGCTGCTCCGGCAAGTGATGCGAGCCATTGCGGTAGCTGCTGTCGCTGCGGGGCCAGGCTGAGTAGCCAGCTGGTTGTGCCGTGAACGCGGTCGCAGGCTGGCAGGAATCGAGTAACGGTGGCTCCAGAAACTCCGACCACGACCTCTGAGTTCTGGCGAGCGAACTGGCAGGCACTGGCCAACCGCCTGAACCACCAGGGCTGCCTGTACCAGGGGCGCGGCAGCCGTGAGCTGGCAATGCCGAGCGTGGTTGAGGAAGGGACGCCGCGAGGTGAGAAGAAGAGGCGGGGACCAAGCAGGGCATGACAATGAGCGTTGCGGTCGCCCGGCAGGCCAAGCGTTAGCGTGGCGGAGGGGGGAAATCTCAACAGCTGGCTGGCTCGCCGCCGCTTTCTTCCCGGACGACGTTTGGAGATCACAAGCTGCTCAGCGATCCACCAGGGAAGCAGGTTGAAAGTGGTTGGTGGACGCGGGTGATTGTGCCGGGCATGGAGCAGGCGGTTGATGAGTGCAAGGGTCACTGACCTGATCATCTCTCGTCCTGCAGTTGGACCGTGGTTGCCTGTTCCGCTGCATGGGAGACTCAAGATGGGCAGCGGTCATGGTGAACGCAAGCCCTGCCATGTCAGTTGTATGACAGCGGACCTGGTCACCTGCACTACTGGTGGTACAGAATGAAGTATGGTGACTGGCCGATTCCGCTGATTTACCACCGAGAGCTCGTTGGCTAGCTACTAGCTGCTGCTGGCAGCCGGTGCCAGCGCCGCTTCGGCTTCCAGGATCGGCGGCAGCATCTCGTCAATCTCGCGCATTTCGTCATCGGTCAGTTGCCGCTGCGGCGGCCGGGGCGCTCCAAAGTCGACGCCGGTCTGGCGAATACCGTGCTTTAGCATGCTGACGTTATAGGAGTCCCCTTCGCGGGCTCGATAGTGCTCGATTGGCAGGATTGTTTTCTGCAGCTGGAGTGCCAGCTGCCAATCTCCTCGAGACATGGCGGCGTGCATTGCCAGGGTCAGGCGTGGGCAGATATTCCCAGCTCCACTGGTATATCCCGGAGCCCCGGCCAGAGCATAGAAGGGAGCAAACCGTTCGGCGGTACCACAGAACCAGTCGATCCGTCCGTTATCCGCCTGGATCACGCGGGTGAAGAGGTCCATGTTATTGACGGCATACTTGACCCCCACGAGGTTGGGGTGTTCGGCCAGCTCCAGCAGCAGGTCATCGCTGGGAATATCCGCTTTCTTGTAGACCATCATCGGTAGCGGGCTGCTGTCGAAAATGCGAACCAGGTGGTCACGCGCACCGGCGTCAGAGAGGTAGGGAAAGCTGAGTGGCATCACCAGTCCGGCGTTCGCACCGGCCTCATGTGCCTGCTTGACGAGCTGGATTGCGTGCTCGGCGTGGTAACCGGTTGGTGCAACGATGATTGCATCATCGCCGACCTGCTGGCGGGTCATCTCGATAACCGAGATGATCTCGGATGATTGCAGGGCGTGGAACTCTGCGCTGCCGGCGCACGGCAAGAAGACGCGGATACCTGCTTCGTAGCTGCGTGACATGAGCGTCCGCATCGGTTCCAGGTTGAGGTTCCCATCCCTGTCAAAGGCAGTAATTGGAACCAGCTGAACCGTGTGCAGCTGTTCTCGTTGCAATGTCATCGCGTCCTATTTCCTTTCCTGCATTTCCACCCTGCTGGCGGAAGGTCGATCTCCCCAGCATAATTGCCTGCACACCCAGTGTATCACGATTCTGGCCAGCGGAGGCTCGGGGGATTTCATCATGTTGCAGCGATTCGGTCTTATTGTTTTGGTCGTCGGATGGAGCCTGGCTTGTTGCCAGGCGACTTGTGGGGGCGAGCTGGCTGTCCTGCAACAGTCTGACGAGTCCGCTGCCGAGGAGGCAGTGGATGCTGCCAAGCAAGTCGGTTTAGTCCGCAAGACTGAGCTCAGAAATCTGCCCTATGCACCGACTCGGCATTACCTCTCGCGCAATGTGCTCGGCTGGACGATACTTGTCCATCGGGACCTGGTCCGTGGAAATGCCGACGAATATCGCAATACGATGACCGTTTTGCGACAGCAGCTGTTTGCTATCACCCAGACGATTCCTGGCGAAGCGTTGGCTCAATTACGGCAGGTCACGATCTGGCTGGAGAAGTTCGAGCCGCACCATCCCTGCGCCTGTTATCATCCGGATGTGCAGTGGCTGATCGACAATCAGATGAACCCGAAAAAGGCCCGTTGCGTGGAAATTGCCAACGCTGGCACATTCTGCACCTGGACGCTGGTGCAGCCATGGATGGTGCTTCATGAATTGGCGCATGCTTATCACGACCAGTTTCTTGGTGGTTTTGAGAATGGCACAGTCAAGCAGGCGTTTACCGCGGCGATGGACAAGCGGAGTTACGAATCGGTACTGTATGCCAAGGGCAGGGCGCAGCGTCACTATGCCTGCACCAATCCGATGGAGTACTTCGCGGAACTCACCGAGAGCTACTTTGGTACCAACGACTTCTTTCCATTTGTCAGATCTGAGTTACGTGCTCACGACCTGGCCGGCTTACGGATGATCGAAGAGACATGGGGCGTCAAGAAATAGCACGATGACCATTACGATTACCGATCTCACCGTCCGCGACATTCGCTTTCCAACGTCCCTTGAGCTTGATGGTTCGGACGCCATGAATCTCGATCCGGATTACTCGGCGGCGTACGTCACCCTGCACACCGATAGTTCACTCACGGCGGATGGTCTGACCTTCACGCTTGGTCGCGGAACACAGCTTTGTGTCCAGGCGGTGGAAGCTCTCAAGCCGCGTCTGGTGGGACGGCGGCTGGATCAGATCGTGGCCGACATGGCTGGCTTCTGGCGTGACATGACGGGCGACTCGCAGCTCCGCTGGGTTGGACCTGAAAAGGGCGTCGTGCATCTGGCCACCGCGGCTATCGTGAATGCTGTCTGGGACCTGTACGCCAAGGCCGAGGAGAAACCGGTGTGGCAGCTACTGGCAGACATGACACCCGAGCAGATTGTCAGCTGTATCGACTTTCGTTACATCAGCGACGCCCTCAGTCCGGCGGAGGCTTTGACCCAGCTGGAGGACAAGTTCTCCTCACGTGGCGAGCGAATTGAGCAGATGCTGGCAGACGGATTTCCCAGTTACACGACATCGGCCGGCTGGCTCGGTTATTCAGACGACAAGCTTCGGCAACTGTGCCAGGATGCGATTGCCGCGGGCTGGTCGCACTTCAAGATCAAGGTGGGTGCCGACCTGGAGGACGACAAGCACCGCTGCCGGATCATCCGCGAGGAGATCGGCTGGGATCGCAAACTGATGATGGATGCCAACCAGGTCTGGGATGTCGACCAGGCCATTGCCAACATGAAAGAACTGGCTGAATTTGAACCCTGGTGGATCGAAGAGCCAACCAGCCCGGATGATATTCTGGGGCATGCGGCGATTGGCGAGGCGATCAAACCGATTGGGATTGCGAGCGGCGAAGCCTGTCAAAACCGGGTTATATTCAAGCAGCTTCTGCAGGCCGGCGCGATCAGCTTTTGCCAGATCGACAGCTGCCGCCTGGGCGGAGTGAACGAGGTCATTTCGGTGATCATGATGGCCGACAAGTTTTCCGTACCGGTCTGTCCGCACGCCGGCGGCGTGGGCCTCTGCGAGTACATCCAGCACCTGGCGCTGTTTGACTTTATCTGCGTGAGTGGATCGCTGGAGAATCGCTTGGCGGAGTACGTGGACCACCTGCATGAACACTTCCTGCACCCTGTCATTATCCGCGATGGGCATTACATGCCGCCCCAGCAACCGGGCTACAGCATCAGCATGAAGGAGGAGTCGCTGGCACAGTTTGAATATCCAGACGGTCCGGTCTGGCGGGACCTGGCGGGCGACTAGAGCTGCGGGACGGGGATGGTTCTGCGAAGCCCTGGCGAAGCAGAATCGACTCACTCATCCTGCCGGCCAAACGGACTCTCTATTGTGGGCACATCAAAGACGGTCCATGTCGGTGTCACCGAGACGCGTGATCGCTTGGCAACTAACACGTCATCTTCAAACGGATAGAACCCGAATCGCTGGATAACCACCAAGTGGCGTCCCGGGATAACATGAAACTCCAGCGGCATGCTGTCGCCAAAGTCAATTTTCTTTCCATCGATTCTGAGCGTCGCTCTCGCTCGGTCCGCGATCGGCCATTCAATCAGCAACAGCGTGGGCCGCGAGAGGAACCAGGCCATTCCCAGCAGCAGCAGGATGCTGAGGCCGCTGATGGCGATCAAGATCGGACTGGATCGCCGCCGCTGGCGCTGACGCTGCGAGTTCGATGGCCTGCCGGATGCGATCTGTACCGCCCGCGACGTTCCACTTGGCGTGTCAACCAGCGCCACCTCCGAGAGCGTTCTGCCGCTGGCCTGGATGTCCAGTGTTGAGGCGCTCGCCATCGATTGATCAGTTAAGAGGTCGTTCCCGCCACTGGCGCTGACGGTGTTCGGGCTGGCGGTGACTGAGATCAGTGCCAGCGAGCAGGCCTCGAGTGATTCAATCACCTCTTCCATCGACTGGTAGCGGTCCTCGGCTTTCTTGGCCAGCATCTTCTGGCACACGCGGTCCAGCAATTCCGGGATACCTCCTCGGCAACGTCGTAGTGAGGGAATCGGGTGTGTACGGTGAGCCATCAGTTTCTGGATGGCGTTCTTGCCTTCAAATGGCGGCTTGTCCGTGAGGATACGGAAAAGGGTGCAGCCGAGGCTGTAAATGTCAGTTCTCGAATCGACACGGTGGACGTCCTCAGCCTGTTCTGGCGACATGTAATCGAGCGTACCGATGATCTGGTTGTTCTCGGTCAGGCTTTCGCTGCTTTCGGTCGTGCGTTGGTCCGTGTCGAAGGAGACCAGCCCCATATCCAACACCTTGACGACGCCCTGCTTGTCTACCAGCAGGTTGTGCGGCTTGATGTCCCGATGAACGACACCCTCCTCGTGGGCGTAGGCCAGTCCGCGGGCGGCCTGGATGGTGTAATCCACAGCGGTGGCAACATCGAGTGCCCCCTGTTGCTTGATCAGTTGCCCGAGGTCCTGGCCATCCACGAATTCCATCACCAGGTAAAAAAGTCCGCCATCCTTGTCGGCGTCAAAGGCGGTCACAATGTTGGGATGGACCAGCCGTGCTGCTGCTTCGACCTCTCGCTGAAATCGACGCAGCCGGACCTCGGAGCGGGTCACTTTTTCGGTCAGGATCTTGATTGCCACGATCCGCTTCATGCGGCGGTGCCGGGCCATGAAAACTTCGCCCATGCCCCCGCGACCGATCTGCTCGATCAGGTGGTAGTTCCCCAGCAGTAGTCGGTGGTGCCGATTCTGGAGGATGCAACGGGCCTGGAAGCGAGTTATCAAACCCTCTTCCATCAGGCTCCTGGCCAGTGAGGTAGCGTCGCTGGGCTGATCGTCACTGGACAGCCCCTGGCAATGTTGCTGGATCTGCTCTTTTTCCAGCAACTCGCATTCGAGGATCTTGTTGACGAATTCTTTCACGGTGTCAGTCATGTCGCCGACACAGGGGGAGTGGGGTATGCTGGTCGATTGATCTGCTCACCACAGTATACGCTGATCGGCCAGGATCAAGGGTGCCTGGCAGTTAGTACGAGGTGACTGAAGCGAATTTGCACGAGTTTCCCACTCAAGCCACGCCGCAGCCTTTGCCGGACGGGCTGTGAGGAGAGTGAGTTGTGACATTTGACAGCCAACTGCAACGTAAGATTATGGGCCAGTTTGCCACCGGTGTCACGGTAATCACGCTACAAGATGGCGACGATACCTGGGGCATGACTGCCAACGCAGTGACCAGTGTTTCGCTCGATCCGCCACTGGTGCTGGTCTGCGTGCAACGCGATAACCAGACACATCCGCGACTCAAGCAGGCGGGCAGCTTTGCCATGAATATCCTGGCTGCCGATCAGCAAGATCTCTCGGATCGATATGCCTACCTGGGTCCCAAGGACTGTAGCGGGCTTGAACTCAGCAGGGCTGTAACGGGAGCTCCTATCCTGCCTGGCACGCTCGGCCATGTCGATTGCGAAGTTCGCGAGATCTTTGCAGCAGGTGACCATGACATTTTCCTCGGCGAAATCGTGGCCGGTGAACTGGCTGAGGGAGAACCGCTGCTGTACTACCAGGGTGGCTACCGGCAACTGGCAGCTCCCGCTGCAGAATGAACCCACTCAATCTCATCGCTGGCGGAGTGCCGTTAGCGATCAGAGTGCTACCACCGGTTGCTGCTGTAGTTGCAACTTGAGGTGCTCAATCGCCCGCAACAACTGGCGATCATTGAACTCCCGTGGAATATCCAGTGGTGGAGTCACATCGGTGGGGTCGCCATCTTCCGTGGGATCGATGCCAGCCGGTGGCCGCTGGGACGAGGCCGGCATAAAGCGATAGCGATAGCGATAGTTGCGGTACTGCTTCCACTCCTCTTCACTGTACGGTATGGAAAACCCCTCGTCCGGCTGGATTCCCCATTCGTCCTCCTCCATGTCATTCGGATGACGATGGATATTCCGTTCGCTGGGACGCCAGAAGCTGGCAGTCGTCAACTTGAGAGCACTCGACTTGTTACCTGGCTCGAGGGTCACGATGTCCTGGACGCTTCCCTTGCCATAAGATCGCTGTCCCACAACCACGGCTCGCTTGTGGTCCTGCAGGCATCCGGCTGTGATCTCACTGGCACTGGCTGAAGCCCCGTTGATCAACACGACGATCGGCATATCGGCTGAGATAGCTGTCTCCGCTTGAGCCAGAGACTGTGTGATGATCCGGCCATTGCGGCCCCGCGTGCTGACGATCACACCGTCAGTCACGAACATGTCGCAGACCTTGACGGCTGTATCCAGCAGGCCACCGCCGTTGTCACGCAGATCCAGGATTAATGCTTCGAACTCCAGCTCATCCTGGCGATCGAAAATCTTCTGCATCTCGCCGGCCGTGTCCCGGCTGAAGTCCGTCATCTGCATATAAAGGATGCGTCTGTCGTCGTCCAATATGTATTCCCAGGTGCCGTCGGCGTTGCGGCTATGACCGAGCACCGTGAGGACCGAAATCTGGGCCCGTGTGAGCGTGAATTCCCTCAGCTCAGCTTCCTCACCACGCTCGATCGAAAGCCGCACGTCCTCCCCGACAGGTCCTTTCAGCTGGCTGACACATTCTTCCCCAGTTAGCAGGTCCGTGCCGATATTGTTGATCCGCACGATGATATCGCCAGGCAGGATTCCGGCTTTGAAAGCAGGTGAGTCGATGATCGGTCGAACAACCTGCAAGATGTGGTTTTCCTGGTCAAAATCAATGTGGATGCCAATGCCACCATATCCCTGGTTGAGTTTCTCGTTGACTTCCTGGAATCGTTGCGGGGGAAGATAGGCTGAGTGCTCATCCAGGCCGCGCATCATGCCGTGCAGGCTGTTTTCCAGCAGCTCCCGCTTGTTCTGTGGCGTCACATACAGCTGGTCCACCAGCTGCAAGGCCCGCTCAAAGATCCGCGCATGTCGATTGGTCGGCGCCTTGGCATAACAGATCAGGCAAAAGATGCTGAGGCAGGAGATCGCCAGGATGTTGCGTTGCGGCATGTGTCGAGGCACCAGGGGTCAGGTCGGAAGGACTCAGCTGCATTGGCAGCTAGCCGCCCAGGAACGGCACAGGGACCAGGAATGCATGCTGTTCCAGCAGGCTCCAGTGGCCGTACCATGAAGTATACCGTGTCAGGAAGACGACGAGGGCGAAGATGGCTGCCGTTGGTACGATTGCCAGGCGGGCAAACCAGCGTGAGACGAACCAACGGGGTGTCTCTCGTCGCTCGGCTCGTCCTACCGCCCAGCCACACAGCAGCCGTGCCGGCCAACTGAAAACCACGAAGGCAATGCTGGGGAGAATCAGGACCTCGCGCGGGGTCAACTCGATCTTCAGCAGGTACAGCGGGGTGGCGAACAGCAGCGTGACAGTCAATGACATCCAGAAGGCAATCGGGGCGCGCTGAAATAGCTGCCTCACGCCGCGCCAGTCAAACATCGCGGACCATGTCTGCTCGCAGGCAAATCGCGTCTGCAGGAATGGCAGGAATAACAGCACAATAGTCAGCAGCACGTATCCCAGCAGCCCTGACAGGCCAGCCAGCCCGCCGTTCGGTATCGTCGTGCCACCAATCAATAACAGGACCGGAATCAACAGCCAGGCAATTGCACAGATGCTGCCGCGGAATCCCAGCTTGAAGTAATAGGGCACGTTCAATGAGAGCATGAAATCCCAGCAGCGATCGCGTGCCTCACGATAGTTTCCCCGCCGCCGAATCGTGCGTACAAACAGCATCGGAGCCGGCCAGATGAAGTGCCGGAAGCGGCCGCCACGGAAACAGGCCCAGGCAATGTGGGTCAGCGTGAGGACAATGACCAGCAGCAGCCAACCATGAAGCTGGCTGGCTCGCTCGCTACCAGGTGCCACCAGCGTGGCGTCGTACCAATAACCGGCCAGCACGCGGGCGGGCCATAAGAAGAGCCAGCTGAAGAGCACGATACCGCCCATCCGGGCTGCCTTTTCCATGCCAAACCAGCCATCCCTGAGGCGACCTCCCTGGGCAACTCGTCGACTGACTTCCAACAGATAGCCAAGACTCAGTACCTGGATGATCGGTATCGTTGCCAGCAGAGCCAGTCCCAGGATGCTGCTGACGACCCCGATTATCCAGTGAGCGACACGGCCGATCCGATCGATCGCGCTGGAGAGTACCTGCTCAAGGACTTTGGCCGCCGAACCGGCTGACCGTCGCAGGTGATTTTTTTGCGGGTGCTTGTGATCCAGCATTGCTTTCCCACCATTTCAAAAGGTGAGCCCCTGGTAAATGCTGTTTTGCTGCGGAACCGTAGGGATTTTCTGAAACAACAGCCTCACCGACAATGTATACCTATAATGTACCCGGCAGGTTTCAGCAGGGGGGATGCTGACGGGAGCTGGAGACAATCATGTGGGCACGCAATACCGTCTTTATCGGGTTGATTCTTGCTGGCCTCAGCGCAGTTGGAGCTTCATTGTTGCGCGAAGACAGGCTGGCTGAGAATATTCGGCGACTGCAAGTTCCTGCGGCCAGCGAGATTCAAGCGGTCGTCGAGCAGGTCGACAGCGAGTTCCAGCGTGAGTGGCACGACGACGGCCTGCAGACAGCCCCGCTTGCATCCGATCGCACAATCATGAGGCGGCTTTCGCTGGGCCTGGCCGGAACTGTCCCCTCGCTGGAAGAACTGCGGATGATGGATGCCGTGCCGGACACAGACCGGCTGGCTCTCTGGACGGAATACCTGCTGGCCGATCGACGCTCCAGTGACTATATCGCCGAGCGGCTGGCCCGGTCGCTGGTGGCCACCGACCGTGGGCCGTTTCTTGTTTTCCGCCGTCGGCGTTTTGTGATTTGGCTGAGTGATCAGCTGGCGATGAATGTTCCCTACGATCAGCTGCAAAGAAAAATCGTCACCGGAAAGGGTCTCTGGACAGATTCGCCGTCAGTGAATTTCTTTACCGCCACGATTACTACTGACAAGGGTAATCAACCGGACCCGGTTGTGGTGACAGGCCGGCTCTGCCGTGCCCTGCTGGCAGTCCGCATGGACTGCCTCCAATGCCACGATGACGTGCTGGGCCAGGTCACACTTGGGACGGCTGAGCAACCTCGCGAAGGGACCCAGCGAGACTTTCATCGCCTGGCAGCGTACTTCTCTGATGTCGATAACTCGCTGCTCGGAATCCAGGATAAGGACCAGGAGTATCGATACCAGTTTCTCGGCGAGGAGGACCATGAAGTTGTTCTGCCGGCGGTGCCGTTCCTGGAGTCGCTGGCCAATGGCAAAGGGAATCGGCGGCAACAACTTGCCCGCTGGATGACACATCGACAGAATCGTCCCTTTGCACGAGCAGCGGTCAACCGTACCTGGGCACTGCTGTTCGGTCGCCCCCTGGTCGATCCGATTGATGATATTCCCTTGCATGGTCCGTTCCCCGCAGGGATGGAAATCCTCGCCAGTGATTTTATTGAGCACCGCTTTGACTTGCGGCGATTGGTGCGGGTTATCAGTTCACTTAAGGTCTACCAGCTCGATAGCAGGGCCGACTTTGAGGTGACAGAACAACATGAACTGGCCTGGGCAGTGTTTCCGCTCACTCGCCTGCGGCCCGAACAGGTGGCCGGCAGCATTTCGCAAGCAACCAGTCTCTCCACGATCAATGCAGAAGCCCATTTCATCAGGAAAGTCACCAGCTTCGGGGACCAGTCCGGGTTTCTGCAACGATTTGGTGACAAGGGAAAAGACGAATTTCAGCCACGAGCCGGAACGGTCGCCCAGCGACTGCTGATGATGAACGGAATGATGGTCAAGCTGCGTACCAACCACAGCCCGCTCTTCAACGGGCCGACGCGAATCGCCCAGCTGGTGGAAAATGAAAGCCAGGCAGTTGAGGCAGCCTACCTCTGCGTGCTGAGCCGGCTGCCCAGTCAAACTGAACGAGATCACTTTGAACAGAGATTGGCAGAATATCCACGCAACGAATACTCCGCTGTGATGGAAGACATGTTCTGGACCTTGATCAACAGTACCGAGTTTTCCTGGAATCATTGAGAGCCAGCAGGAATACCATGACCAACAGAAAGAGAGTGTCAGCCAGGGCAGCAGGCAGAGCCGTCGGCCGGCCAGTAGGACGGCGCGGGATGCTGGCCGCCGGACTTGGCAGCCTGGCGGTGGGCAGCAGCGGCAACTGGCTGACCCAGCTGGCCCAGGTGCTGGGGCAACAGCAACAGGTGGCTGATCCAGGGCGACCGGCTCGTAGCCTGATCGTGCTCTGGATGCAGGGAGGCCCCAGTCAGCTGGAGACCTTCGATCCCCATCCGGGCAGCACGATCGCTGCTGGCTCCGAGGCTATCAAGACGGCAGTCAGCGGTGTGCACATCAGTGACGGTCTACCCAGGCTAGCCGAACGCATGGACCAGGTGTCACTGGTCCGTAGCATCGTCAGCAAGGAAGGGGATCACGAGCGGGCAAGCTATTATGTCAAGAATGGCTTTACTCCTCAGCCGACTGTCGTCCATCCATCGATCGGCGCAGTCATCTGTCACCATTTTCCGGATATGGTTGAGATTCCGCGACACGTCTCCATCCTCCCCTCCCAATGGCCCGGTCGCGGTGGATACCTGGGGGACCAGTTCGATGCTTTCCAGATGGGAGATCCCAATCGGCCGATTCCTGATGTGGTGGCGACAGTGCCAGCCAGCCGAGCCCGGCGACGGTTCAGTGACCTGGTAAATGTTGTCGAGGCAGAGTTCGCGCGCGGTCGATTGAGTCGGATGGATGAAAAAAAGACGCTGCACCAGGCCTCGATGAAACAGGCCTTGACGATGATGGGCTCCGAGCAGTTGAAGGCATTTGATATCAGCCAGGAGCCACTCGAAGTCCAGCGTGCTTTTGGTGATACCCCCTTTGGACGATCCTGCCTGGCTGCCTGCCGATTGGTCGCCGAGGGCGTACGTTGCGTTGAAATCACGCTCAGTGGCTGGGATACACATGTCAATAATCACGAGCTGACAAGCCAGTTGAACGAGGTGCAGGACAGGGCATTTGCAGCCTTGCTGGACACGCTGCAGCAACGGCAGCTGCTCAAATCCACAGTCGTCATGTGGGGCGGAGAATTTGGCCGGACTCCGCGGCTGAACAGGTTCGAGGGCCGCGATCATTGGCCGCATGGCTTTACCATGGCCCTGGCGGGTGGAGGAATCCGTGGCGGCCAGGTGGTCGGTGAAACGTCGCCGCAGCCGGATCTTACGTCCCGCCGGCCAGCCGACAATGTGGATAAGCCAACCAGCGTGGACCAGGTCCATGCCACCGCACTGGCTGCCCTCGGCGTCCAGCTGGATGAGCTGCTCTACACGCCCGACGGTCGGCCAATGAAGATCAACGAAGCTGCCCCGCTGGAGAAACTGCTGCTGAGCTAGCGGTTTCTCGCGTGTGGCACGTGATTTGTGGTTCGTGGTTCAACCAGTAACCACTAACGAAAGACCTGCGGGGTAATTACACTGTATAGATTGCCCGTCTTACCCAGTTTCACAGGTGAAATCGGTTATTGTGCTGACGGATCTGCAGGTCTGTAGCCTGTTCCGCTGGCAACTGAAAGGTGTTTCCATGAGATTCCGACTGCTGTTGCTGATCGTCCTGCTGGCATTTCTACCAAGCCAGGGGCGGAGTCAGCCAACGACACGGCCGCTGGAGGGCCTCGCCAAGAGTCCTGGCCGAATGTTTGCCCTCGAAGGTGCTCGCATTGTGCTGGCACCTGGCAAGGAGATTGCTGAGGGGACGATCTTAATTGACGGGCGCAGCATCATTGCAGTCGGCACCGACCTGAAAATCCCGGTTGCTGCACGGCGGATCGAGATGAAGGGCAAGACGATCTACGCCGGATTCATAGATTCTTACGGCGAACAGGATCTGCCTGCCAGCCAGCGGGAGCTGGGGGCACCGCATTGGAATTCCCTGATTACTCCACAACTTGATCTGGCCGCAAGTTACCAGGCGGACAGCGCACTCGATTCGACCTTACGAAGCCAGGGAATAACAACCCGTCTGGTGGCGCCCTCCGAGGGCATCCTCAAGGGGACCAGCGTGCTGGTGGCAACTTCCGACGAACCGCGGCGGCACAACATTCTGGTCGAACGCGTGGCTCAGCATGGCCGGCTGACGGTTCCGCGTGGTCGTGGCCGCGACAACTATCCCAACTCACCGATGGGAGCCATCGCACTTGCGCGCCAGACGATGATGGATTCGACCTGGCATCAACAGGCCTGGGATGCTTTCCGTGCGGATCGCACGCTCGAGCGGCCGGAAAGAAACGACGCTCTCGATGCCCTGCTGTCACTGCGTGGCGGCGCCCAGTCGATCATCTTTGACACGCCGAACGAACTATTCATCCCACGGGCCGAGCGGTTCTGCGAGGAATTCGCGCTGTCCCCCATGTTCCGCGGTTCGGGGCGCGAATACCGGCGACTGGATGCTATTCGCCAGACCGGCCGGGCGATTATTGTGCCTGTCAATTTCACTCGCCCCCCCAACGTCGGTACTGCTGAGGCGGCACTGGATGTCAGCCTGCAGCAGCTGATGCACTGGGACCTGGCACCGGAAAATCCAGGCCGACTTGACCAGGCCGGCGTCCCAATCCTGCTCACCAGCCATGGGCTGACCAAGCGAGGCGACTTCCTTAAACAGGTTCGCAAGGCGGTCACCCGTGGGCTGGATGTCGACTCTGCCCTGCGAGCCCTGACCACCACGCCAGCCCGCTTGTTCGGCGCCGAGCAGTTCCTCGGTACGATCGAAACAGGCAAGCTGGCCAGCCTGGTCGTGGCCGACGGCGACCTGCTACGAACCAGCGCCAAGGTTGTTGAGACCTGGGTCGCTGGCAAGCGGCACCAGATCAAAGCGGCCAAGCCAGTTGTTGAGCTCGCTGGTCGCTGGCAGCTGTCCTCCAACAAGCTGACTGAGAAAGACAAGTTCTGGTTACTGGAGGTGAGCGGCAGTGCCAACAAGCTGTCGGCGATTCTTTACCGTGATATCAAGCCGACAGAGAAGCAGCAGGTCACGCTGACCAGGATCAGCCAGCGAGATGCCCGTCTCAGCGGTGTCCTGCCGGCAGCTCCATTCGAGCGAGAGGGTTTCGTTCAACTTACTCTGGTGATCACCCAGGAAGATGGAGAGTCGGTCGGAACGGGCCACTGGACCTGGCCGGATGGCAGCCAACTGGCGGTCAAGGCGGTCTTTCAGCCAGCGGACGAGAGCCAGGAGAAGGACGAGCCGAAGGATAAGGATAAGAACGAGGACAAGGACAAGCAGAAATCGAAGGAGAGGGACAAGCTGGCCGCCGACGAATCGCCGGCAGCGTCCTACCCGGTCAATTACCCGCTGGGTGCCTTCGGTGTTTCAGCTGTCCCAGGCCAGGCCGAGCTGCTGGCAATCACCAATGCCACGATCTGGACATGTGGTCCTCAGGGCGTGCTGGAAAACGCCACGCTGTTGATCAAGTCGGGCAGAATCGTGGCGGTGGGGACAGACGTCGAGGTTCCCAAGGGAGCCCAGCTGATCGACGCCAGCGGAAAGTACATCTCCCCCGGCATCATCGATTGCCACTCACACATGGGTACCGACGGCGGCGTCAACGAGGGGACCCAGGCAATTACTGCCGAGGTTCGCATCGGCGACTTTATCGATGCCAATGACATCACCATCTATCGCCAGCTGGCTGGCGGCGTTACCTCCTCGAACATCCTGCATGGTTCGGCCAATCCGATCGGCGGCCAGAACCAGGTGATCAAGTTGCGCTGGGGCCTGCTGGGTGAAGAGATGAAATTCTCGCAAGCACCGCAGGGGATCAAGTTTGCCCTCGGGGAAAACGTCAAGCAAAGCAACTGGGGCGATGAATATACCAGCCGGTATCCGCAGACTCGGATGGGTGTCGAGCAGATCATGCGGGACACCTTCGATCGGGCGCGGCGTTACCAGCAGCGGCTCGATGCATGGGATCAGAATCACCAGGGCATGCCACCCCGCCGCGACCTGGAGCTGGATGCGATGGCGGAGATCCTGGCTGGAACCCGCTGGATTCACTGCCACAGTTACCGCCAGGACGAGATCCTGGCCCTGATCCGAACGCTCGATGATTTTGATGTCACGATCGGTACTTTCCAGCACATCCTGGAAGGATACAAGGTGGCCGATGCGATGGCGAAGCATGGTGCCATGGGTTCCGCCTTCTCCGACTGGTGGGCCTACAAGTTCGAAGTCTACGATGCGATTCCGTACAACGGTGCCCTGATGCACGAGGCGGGTGTGGTGGTCTCATTCAATTCAGACGATCGTGAACTGGCACGCCACTTGAATCATGAAGCTGCCAAGGCGGTCAAATACGGTGGTGTCGATCCACTGGAAGCACTCAAGTTTGTCACGCTCAACCCGGCCCGCCAATTGCGAATCGATGAGATGGTGGGATCCCTTGAAGTCGGCAAGCATGCCGACTTTGTCATCTGGAACGCTCCGCCACTGAGCGTCCGCTCACGTTGCGAACAGACCTGGATAGATGGCAGGCGTTTCTTTGACCGCGCTGCTGACCTCGAGATGCGAGAGCAGCGAGACGACCGGCGAGCTGCACTGATCCAGAAAGTACTGCAATCCGGCGAAGCGATGCTGACGCAGGGCGACAAGCAGGTGGCCGATGAAGACCTCTGGCCACGCGAGGACATTTTCTGCCACGCCCATGGTCATGACGGACACAATCATGGCAGTGCCAACTCACGACTGAACCAGCTGCGTCTCCTGCTGGAGCAACAGCAAGAAAATCAAGACTGAACCAGGACTCTTATCCCATCCGGAAGACAACCATGACAACGACAACCTCACAATCCAGCCGACCCTGGACCGTGGCAGTTAGCCTGATACTGGCCTGCTTGCTGGCGACTGCAACGAGCCGGGCGTCAGACCAGATCCCCGGTGCCCCCCAGGCAGGCCCGATCGCACTGGTTGGCGGTACGATCCACACCGTCTCAGGCAAGGTGATCAAGGGCGGGACAATCCTCTTTGAGCAGGGGCGGATCACGGCGATTGGCGACAAGTTGGAACTGCCGGAGGGAACCGAACAGGTTGACGTGGCAGGCAAGCAGATCTATCCAGCCCTGTTTGATTCCTACAGTTCGATCGGACTTGTGGAGATCAATGCAGTCCGAGCCACGCGAGACGAAGCGGAGACAGGTAACCTGAATCCCAACGTGCGGGCTGAGGTATCGGTCAATCCCGACAGTGAGCTGATTCCGGTGGCACGCAGCAACGGCGTATTGCTGGCCCTGTCGGCACCCTCTGGCGGGCTGATTTCCGGGCAATCAGCTGTGCTGCAGCTGGATGGCTGGACCTATGAGGACTTGACGGTAAAATCCCGGGCCGCCATGCACATTCGCTGGCCGACAATGTCTCCCGTTAGCGACTGGTGGGTCGAGGCATCTGCCAAGGAACAGATGGCGACGCGTGATAAGCAGCTGAAGCTGCTGGAAGATACTTTCCTCGACGCTCAGCATGCCTGGCGAGCAAGCCAGGATCCGGCTGCTGATCCGCTCGACATTCGGGTTGCTGCGATGGTCCCGATGCTGGCTGGAAAACAGCCAGTCGTCGTGACCGCTAACTCGGTCAGCCAGATCCAGGCGGCGGTGGCCTTTGCTGTACGTCACAAGCTGCGACTGGTGATCCTCGGTGGCTATGACGCCATCGCCTGTGTGGAGCTGCTCAAGCGGCACGACGTGCCGGTCATCGTGGGTGGCGTGTATCGCCTGCCTCAGCGTCGCGACGATGATTATGACGCTGCCTACACGCTTCCCGAACGATTGCGAAAGGCGGGCATCACGTACTGCATCGCTTCCAACGGCCGGTTCGGTGCGTCGAACATTCGCAACCTGCCCTACCATGCCGCTACCGCGGTCGCTTACGGGTTGCCAGAGGCTGAAGCACTCAAGGCGATCACGCTTTACCCGGCTCAGATCCTGGGAGTTGGCGAGCAGGTGGGATCGCTGGCAGTTGGCCGTGATGCGACCCTGTTTGTATCGAGCGGCGATCCGCTGGAAACGTCGTCACGCGTGCAGCGAGCCTATGTCCAGGGTCGGCTGGTGGACCTCTCCAGCAAACACAAGCAGCTCTTTCAGAAGTACCGCACCAAGTACCAGCAGCAGGCGGACGCTGAGGCAGGCGAGGGCCAGTAAGTTGTCCCTGCGATAGCTTACCGCGGTGCCGTCCCAGGAAGTCGGTCGAGGTTCAATTCGCTGGCTCCATTGACCTCCACCCGCCCGCTACTTCGCTGGTAGCTGATACGCCGGGCAACGGCATTTGGAGTGGGCGTGCGGTTTTCTCCCAGCCACAGCCGGGCTGGCTCCCGACCTCCCTCCAGCACCAGGATATCCTTGGCCTGGGAATAGGTCAGCCGATGAGCACGAGCCACATGCTGTTGTGCTTTCAGGTGGGTATTGCCGACGGCCTCCAGTTCGATCCCTCGTCGGCCAGCGAGGGCCAGGTCCGCCACTGTCAGCTGCTGGCAGTCGACCTCGATATCCTCTGGCCGCGGCCCCATCGGACGTGGAGTTGCCAGGCTGGCATCCCAGTTGTCGACCGCGCCATAGACACCATGGACCTGTCCGAGGAAGCGGACAATTCTCTGCTGGAAGTTGCCATCGAGTCCGTCTCGAAACCTGACATGCAGGCTGGACAGTTGTGATGGGTCGGACTGGGGGGCCATGCTCTCCTGCTGGCGAAAGACGCTGTGCACCCAGCCAGCTCCGCTGCCCTCGATTTTTCCGGTTTCCGGATTGAGCATCAGCCGCTCGATCTGGAAGCGATCAAAGGAGATGTCTCGCTGGTCCCGGTCGCGTGTGCGATTCTGCAGGGAAACCTGTTTATCAAAAACCAGCTGTGCCAGCTGAACGGGACTGGCAGAACGGGGATTGGCAAAGTCCAGTCGGCGTGAGAGGTGAAACCGTAGTTCCCCACTCGTGACCACCAGCTCGGCAGAACGGCCTCCAGCAAGCTGCTGGTGGCCCCGTGTCTCGACGTTGCCTGTCAGCTGGGCGACGCTGCCGTCAAAGTCGAGTCGCTGTTGCCAGCGGATTCGCTGTCGCCGGGCCTCGTCCTGGGGAGCATTCTTGTCCGCCATCGTCAGCTCTCCGGCACCCTCCACCCAGATCCTGTTTTTCTCCTGGTCCAGCTGAATTGCCGGCCCACTGAGTTCCAGCTGTTGCATGGCGATCCAGGCCGGCTTACCCTCCTCGGCATTCCCCTGGACCTGGATGGCAGCAAGGCCGTTGCTGGTCCGTTGCATCTGCAGCGAGTGGCCGTGAATCAGTAGAGCGGGTACTGCTGTCTTGTCGCCCTTCAATTGGCGAACCAGTACATTGCCCTGGATCGTGATATCACTGACAACCGGCTGATCACCGTAATCGATTAATTGGGCACGGACCAGGTCGCCACTGATGTCGAAGCGGCTGCTGGTCGAGGCCGCCGCGTTCGCATCGGATCCTGGCAGAGCGGGCAGATTGTTACTGGCACGCGGAGCTGCCGACGTGGCCGCTGCCTCGACCTGGCTGAAATGTCGAATCCAGATTTCGGCTCTCGACGTGCGGCCACGCAGCTGCGGAGTCTCCAGTTGTACATTACCAATGGCTGCTATCTTGGTGGGCCGAATCGTACCACCGTCTGGCTGCCCGGCTGGACCTTCAGGCTGGTCTTCAGCTTCCACGCTCAAGGCGGGCAGGCGTTCCAGCCAGACATGCAACTCATCGCTCTGAACTTTCTGATCTCGTGAAGTGGAGACCGATGCAGACCCGCTGATCGAAAGCACATGCTCCTGCTGGTGGCGTTGCAAATGGCAGTGCTTTTGCCAGCTGGCGACCAGCTGGTCCCCGTCGGGTAGCTGGCGTTCAAACCGTCCAGCCCCCTCGGCGTGCAGCTGACCCAGTTGGTCATCTCCCAGCGGGATCTGGTAGGCAATGGAGGGAGCCACAATACGATTGTCTCGATAGACGACCAGTGCTTGCTGGCGGTCACTTATCACCAGGTTACGGTCAGTAAAATGATAGGAGAGTTGCTCAGCCCGGACCATCGCCTGCGACGATGGACTCTGCATGAGAGCGGGATTACCCGAGGCGACCAGCGTGTGGGGCATTAGTGACGAGACCATCGACACGGTGGGCGACGGATCGGACTGGCTGGCGGACTGGGAGGGTGGCCCCTGTCTTTGAAAAGAAATCTTCAGGCGTTGGCAACTGAGCTGGTCTGGCTGTTTGCCTGACTGCTGAATCGTCAACTCCACATTATCCTCCAGCGTCAGCTGCAGTTGTTGGAAGTCAAACCGAAATGGCCCGTTGCAGGTCACATCGACCGGAATCCCTGACTGGGGTGACGCCGTTGCCGTCTCGGCGTTGAGGTCAGCGTCGAGGTCGAGCGGGTTGGCGGTGGCAAGCAATCGCAGTTCTTCGAGATGGATTAACTCCAGCGAATCAAGTTGCCCGGTGGACCGTTCTGAGGTCGTTGAGCTGTGAGTTGAATCGACATCCATCAGGTTGATGACCAGGTCCCGGCCTCGTCCGTGGTGTGGACCAAGTTGAAAGATGACATCGTTGGTGGTCCAGATACGTTGCCGGTCGACCTGCACGTTGCGGGTGCTGATGCGGATCGAATCCCCCTTGCCAGGTGCTGTCTCGGGGCTGTGGATCAAGACGCTGCCGAGCAGCCGGCCCGACGAAAAACGGCCGTTACTGGCTTGCCCCATCTGCAGAATGCCGTCGCTCTTGACGATCGCTCCCTCGGGCGACTGCAGGATGAAGGGCCGCCGCGTGCCGGACGATCCGTCGCCGGCGAAGAAGACAATAGTGCAGGGCCTGAGTTCCAGCTCGTCCTCGCGCTGCTCGTACTCCTGGAAGGCCAGGATCGCATATTCACTTTCGATTGTCCTTGGTGACTGAAGCTGCCAGGCGTCGGGCGGGAAGATCCGCTTGAACGCCAGCTGGTGCTGGGAGGGCGTCACGGTCCAGGTGTCGTCAGCCATCAGACTGCCCGGGCCAGCCAGGGCTGGATCGATCTGCGGTACGACCAGCAGGTGGTAAGCCAGCATGGTGGCCAGCAGCACGGCCAGGCAGGTCAGTGAAGCCAGTAGGCGGCGGATCATGATGGTTCTTTCCCTGCTGCGATAACCAGCTGGCTGCCGGTTCAATCGGAGAGGTAATGTCGGATCAGGTCTTCCCAGCGGCCCTTGGAACGGAGCAACAATTCAATTGTCTCTCGGACGGCGCCATTGCCGCCGTCAGCTTGTGTGGTGTGGTCGGCTGCCCGCTGGACTTCCATCGGGGCGTTAGCCACCGCCACTCCCAGTCCCACGTGCCGAATGACGGAAATGTCGGTCAGGTCATCACCGATATAGCAGACCTGGGCGGGATCCAGTTGAAGCTGTTGCAGGATCTGCTGCGCTGCCGGCAACTTGTTCTCGAATCCCTGTCGTACAATCCGGATTCCCAATTCGGCCGCGCGCAGATTGACAATATGCGAAGTGCGTGCAGTCAGCAGGCCAAACTCGAAGCCAGCCCGCTGCCAGAGCTTGATCCCCAGTCCATCACGAATGTGAAATTTCTTGATCTCAATGCCCTGGTTATCGAACAGCACACCGCCATCGGTCAGGACGCCATCCACGTCGGATAGGATCAGGTCAATGTCGCGATACGACTGCGTGACGGTCATCATCAGCTCCTGGCCGGGCCTGTTACCGGTCTTTTTGTGCTCGTGTAAAAGGTACGGTTGGTGGCAGATCGGTACCGGTGGCTGGCGCCGACGTGCTGCTCTCGACTCGAGCTGCCGGCGGCAGCCATTCGACCAGGTCCGTGATGTCGAGCATCCCGGCCGGCTGGCCCAGCTGATTCACCACTGGCAACTCGCTGATCCTTCGCTGGGCCAGGATCTGGACTGCCTCGGGCATCAGCGCCCCTGCTGAAATCGTGATCGGGTTTTCGGTCATGACCCTGGCGACCGGCTGGTCGATCGACTGGTCCTGTTTCTGTTCCAGCAAGCGGGCCAGGTCGCTGTCGGTAAACAGGCCGGTCAACGTACCCTGCTGGTTGACCAGCATGACAGCTCCACTGCGCCGACCCGTAACGCGTGCCGCGACAAACACCTGTCGAACGCTTTCCGTATCCGCTGCGATTCGGCATTGGTCGAGTGGCCGCATTACCTCGGTCACCGGGGCCAAGCGGCGGCCCAGGTTGCCAGCTGGATGTGAGCGGGCAAAGTCATGCTTGTCCTGGTTCTTGATCCGAGCCAGCACCAGCGCCAGGGCATCTCCGACCGCCAGCATGGCAGTCGTGGTTGTGCTGGGTGCCAGGCCGAGATGACAGGCTTCGTCCAGCCTGCCCAGTTCCAGCACAATGGACGACTGGCGGCCCAGTGAACTGGAGCAACTGGCTGTGATCGCAATGATCGGTACCGGTATGCTGGCCAGCACGGGCATCAGTCGGACGATTTCCTCTGTCTCCCCGCTGTAGGAGAGTGCCAGCACCACGTCGCCGGACTGGACACGTCCCAGGTCGCCATGGACCGCCTCGGCCGGATGGAGAAAATGACTGGCTGTGCCGGTCGACGAAAAGGTGGCAGCCAGCTTGTTGCCGATCAAGCCCGCCTTGCCCATCCCGGTGACGACGATATTACCAGCGGTACGTTCGAGGATTTCAAGTGCCGTCGGGAAAGAGGCTGGCGGTTGCTGGGAGAGCCCTGCCAGCGCCTCAGCCTCGCTGGCCAGTATTTCAGCGACCCACTGCAATCGCTGCTGGCGATCACTATTAGGATCCTTACGAACTGCACTTTCCGCGCCCATCAGCACGCCTTCCCTGACGTTGTTTTAGCAAGCAGCCGGGATCTGCTGACCATCCTTGGCCAGCCGCGCAGGATCCCGATAAGCAGCGAGGAATTCTACCGTGCTGGCCATTCTGAGGCAACGACAACCGATCAGAGGCTGCGTTATCAGAGACCCTGACGCAGGTTTTCGGCCTGGCCGGCCTGGCCGAAGGCAACCATACGGGCGATACAGACTTCTTTCATCGCTGCTCGGGCCGGTTTGAGGTAGGACCGCGGGTCGAATTCAGATGGTGCCTCTTTGAGGACCTTGCGAATGGCGCCGGTGATGGCCAGGCGGTTGTCCGTATCAACATTGATCTTCCTGACACCATGCTGGATTCCCCGCTGGATCTCCTCCACCGGAACACCCCAGGTTTGTTTGATGTCACCGCCAAACTCATTAATGATGTCCTGCAGTTCCTGCGGCACAGACGAACTGCCGTGCATCACGAGGTGCGTGTTGGGCAGCCGCCTGTGGATTTCCTCGATGCGATCCATGGCCAGCACGTCGCCATCGGGCTGGCGGGTGAACTTGTAGGCGCCATGGCTGGTCCCAATCGCCACGGCCAGGGCATCGACACGTGTTTCGGTAACGAACTGTTCCGCTTCCTCCGGATCGGTCAGCAGCTGATCCATCGAGAGCACTCCCTCGGCCCCGTGCCCATCTTCCTGGTCGCCCATGCCGGTCTCAAGTGATCCGAGGCAACCGAGTTCGCCCTCGACCGACACCTGCTGGGGATGAGCCAGTTCAACGACCTGGCGGGTGACGTCGACGTTATAGTCATATTCCGCCGGCGACTTGCCATCTTCCATCAATGAGCCATCCATCATCACCGAAGTGAAGCCATTCTCGATGGCACTCTGGCAGGTCGCCACACTGTTGCCATGGTCCTGGTGCATGACAATGGGAATCTGTGGATACAGTTCAACAGCCGCCAGCATCAAGTGGCGGAGGTAGGCATCCTGGGAGTAGGCCCGTGCACCGCGCGAGGCTTGCACGATAACCGGCGCATCGAGCTGCTCGGCAGCCTCCATGATCGATTGGATCTGTTCCATGTTGTTGACGTTAAACGCCGCCACGCCATAGTTGTTCTCTGCAGCGTGATCCAAAACAGTCCGAAGTGGGACAAGTGCCATCCGTCGCGTCTCCTGAGCTGGGCCTGTGGAATCCTCCATTATCGGAGCGGATGGGTTGGCCGCAACCCCGCCTGAATCAAGGTCCCTGGTCGGTGGCAAACAGATCGTCCTGCTGAGTCTGGGCCAATCGCACGAGGACCAGGATCTGGGTATCGCTGGTCGCCTGGATGTCGGTGAAGAAGCTTCCCCCCAGCCCGTGGGCAGTTGGCGAGGTGGTCAGCAGCAGCGTTTGTCCCGGAGCCAGCACATGATTCAATTCCAGGTCCTTGAAAGAGGCCACCGCGCGGTCCGACTTGAGCATCCAGGCACCCTCCTGGCCCACGAATTGTGTCGTCGCGTCACCATAGTGAATTTCCGGAATCAAGTGGATCCTGGCGCGGCCATCACCGAGGGCGTAGGTCCGCAGGCCGAGCAGGCACTGTGCCTGCTGGAAGGTGTGTCCACGCAGGTAATCTCCCTCCACGATGACCACGGCGAGCTGGCGGTGTGTTGAGGGGCTGACCACAATCCGACCGGGCTGACCATCACGGCACTGCATTCGCTGCATTCGATTTTCAGTCGCGGTGGCGAGATTGCCGGCACGCTGCTGGAGGTCGGTGGTATTGCGTTCGTCTTGCATTAATGCCAGCAGCGGCTCGGGCAGCGAGCCCCCGATCAGGCCAGCACGGATACCGTTTGCATCCAGCTGCTGACGTAGCGGAATCGGCAGGTGTGTTTCATCCAGTTGCTGCCAGAGTGCGGAGTCCGCTGCATTGTCCTGCGGAGCGATGTAGACAAACATCACTTCCAGCACAACGGAATCTTCCGCCATTCGTGCTGGCGACAGCATTTTCGATTCGCCCGCATCATGCGACCAGTTTGGCTTTGGCAACTTGATGCAGCCGGGCAGGCTTGCCAGCAGAATGGCAAGCAGCAGGGGCAATGTTCGCAATGGTGACATCCGTGTCATCCGGTAAGTTCTGGCTGTCCGAGCGCATTGAGGGAGAATCAAGCGCTTCGAGAATATCGAGGCAGCAGGGGAGGGTCAATGTGAGAATCCAGCGAACTGGTCACTTTCCCCCGGGCACCTTGTTGATCGTCAGCCAGATATCACCCTTGATCGTCTGGTCTGCGGCGCTGCGGATATTAAAGCTGATCTGCATCTGCATAACTGGCTTGAGATCTTCGATCTCGAGGAACACGGTCTTGCCGTCGGGACGAAGTACCACGTCATAGACTTCTACTTCATCCTGCCCGCGAGTTCGTGGGTTGGAGACCTTGAAATGAGGCGAACCGTAGTTTGCGGACCAGCGGTAATTCCACTGCTCGACAGCGTAGTTGTCGATATCCGTTGCGGCGTCTGGAGAGAGTGGATCGCTGAAGGTGACTTCAATTCCGTCGCTCACGACACGCATGCTGGTGGCCATCAAAACAGGCTGCGAGGTGCGCCGGAGGCGAAAGAACCCGCCGTCGACACCAGTACTGGAGCTCCATCCGACCATGCCGCTCAAGTAGAGCTGGCCATCGTCGGGGCGGAAGCGGCCGCGCATGATCCCGGTCGGGAACTGGATCGGGAATGCGGTCACCCCCCCCTGTATGACTCCCTCCACTTCCTCGTACATCACATGCCAGAGTTTACCTGTCCCGTACGATGTCGAGATCATGTGATCCTGGAAGGGGCCCCAGCGGTCGCTGTCGACCCACAATTGTGCTGCCGGCGAACGATCGACATTCTTGGGGAGCCAGACCAGTGGGGGGTCGTAAGCCTCTGGCCGTTCACCAACATGAAATGAATACATGTTGCCGTAGAAGCCGCCCGGCCGGCAGATATTGATGCGATTGGCCGGCGTCCAGTGCCCTTCCTGGTCACTGGTGGCGAGCTCACCGCGGGGGCCGATGCCGACTCCGTTGGCTGCCCGGAAACCATTGCAGACGATTTCCGATGTCCGTCCGTCTGGCGACACTCGAATCAAGGTCCCATGGTGGGGAACGACCGAATCGAGTGCATGCCGGGCTGACTTGGCGTAATAGAAATTCCCCTTGCTGTCGGTCTGCAAGTCCATGGCAAACTCATGGAAATGCTCAGTCACCTGGTGGTCATTGTTAAAGGTCTGATAGAAGTCCATTTCGCCGTCGCCATTCAGATCGTGCAGCCGGGTGATCTGGTCTCGGCAGCCGACATAGATCGTCTCATCCACGATCTTCACACCGAGCGGCTGAAACATGCCAGTGGCAACTCGTCGCCAGTGAAGTTGACCGAGCTCGGTCGCCAGTCCCTCCACGATCCAGAGATCTCCATTCCAGGTACAGACAGCTGCCCGGCGGCCATCCTTGAAAAAATCAAATCCGCCCAGCCGCATCCAGGCCCGCCAGGGGTTGTCGCGAGGCAATGTCAGCTCGTCAATCGCATAGGGCCCCTTCTCCTCACCCTGCCTGGCGGTGGTCGTGATCGTCTTGTCGGCATACCGTGCTGGGCCCCCCTGGGTCAGCTTCGCCAGCGACAGGTTGCCTGGCTGTTGATCCGCCAGGCTGGCCACGGCGTCAATTGCCGCCGCTTCGCCCTTCCAGAACAGCAGCGTCAGCTGGCTGGTCTTGCTGGCTGGAGCGATTTTCAGCTGCAGCTGGGTCTCGTGATCAATCAGCGTTGCTTTGGCTGAACCGGTCCAGGCGACCGCCCGTGATTCGCCCACTCGCTTGACACCGCCTGCCAGGTGAGCAACTTCAGCGGGAGTCAGCACCCGCTGATGAAAAGTGACATCGTCCAGGGCGCCAGTCAGCGGGGGTACAAAGTTGTCCGCCGTATGACCAATCTTGATAACGTGCTGCTCGGCGCCGGGGCTCTTGAGTGCCTTGGCATTGTCTGCCTGGCCGTCAACGTATAACTGGGTCAGCCCATCGGCTCGGCAACTGACTGCCACGTGATGCCACTTGCCATCAGCCACCGTTCGCCGTGAAACAATCGCTCCGACCCAGCCGACATCAAAGCAGAGCTTGCCGCCGCGAACAAACATAGTCTTGCCCTGCGGCTCCCAGATGCCCTTGGCCGGACCCCTGGCAAAGATCGTGCCACCCTTGCTGGTGCGAACCCAGGCGGTGATGGTGAAATCATCCAGGCCCATTTTCATCTGCTCGTGCTGGCTGATGGTGACACGGTCCTTGCCGGCCAACAGCAGGGCCTGTCCACGGACGCCCTGCTGGCGTGCGGTCGTGCTGGAGACGCCGGAAAATAGCGTGCCGAGCTGGTTGTGGATTGGCCCGGCGGCCTCCGCATCGAATGTCCAGTGGGCCAGCAGCTTCTGACGAAGCTGCTGCTTGAGCTGGTCTTGCTTCCCCTCGGTTGTCTGCTTTTCAGCTGCCGGTTCTGCAAACAGCAGCAGCGTGCCGTTCTTGGTCCGGCGGCTGCTGGCCTCCAGGCCGACAGGCCGGGTGCTGACATTCAACAGCAACGGCTGGTCATGCGCGTCGATTTCCAGGGTCCGCGTGACAGCAGTGGCTGAGTCATTGTCCGCCAGGCCAGCCAGTTCGAGAATGCCCGTGGGGCCGACAGTGTAAGACAGGATGACCTGCCTGCCATGCAGGTAAAGGCCACGAAAGCGGGCGTGATCGTGGTCCAGTGGACCGTGGGGTCGCGGCCGAGGATCCTTAAAGCTGGTCTGGTGGGCCCAGCCAGGCTGCAGTGGATTGCCCATCAGCTGGTCGCCCAGCACGCGAGGGTGGGTCCCATGCGAGCCGTCGAAGATCACATTGCGCCAGTCGAGATCGGATTCCAGCCAGGCACCTGCGTAGCGCAGCAGATCGGTATCAAAAAGTACCGATTGGCCCTCTTTGCCGAGCCGAATCCAGAGTCCCTTGTAAGCGATGTTGCCAGCCGGTTCCGCGGCCTGGAAGGAATGGGTCATGTAAGGACCATAGTCCATCGCGATCCAGGGTGGCGCGTTATCCTGCTGGGCCAGTAAAGACGATGAGCTGGTCACCATCAGCAGGGAGCAGAGCAGGGAACGCAGGACGGCAGGCAGGGGCTGATTCATGGAGCTGGCAATTTTGCTGGGAGACTGTGAGACACTGATAGATTCACTGAGCGTGAATCTAGGTCAGATAGAGCACCGACTCAACCGTCAGGCAGCAGAGTTGTCCAAGGGAATCAACTTGGGCCGTGGAATGCGAACTCCCACCACCCGCTGGTGGATGCTCTGCAGCTGCCGAAAGTCATGCTCCAGGAATGAGTAAAGCTGGCGCGGTGGATCCGTAGCAAGCCACTGCTGCGCCAGCTGCGTGACCTCGGCATCGTAATGAGCTTCCTTGCTGGTATGGATGTAACAGCGGCCTGGGAAGCGACGCAGGTCCCCGTCAAATCGTGGGCTGATATGCCACAATTCGTGAAACAAAGTGGTCAACTTGTCCATCAGGCTGCCGTTGAGGTAGCGCGGCAGGTAGAAACGCAGGATGTAGAGCATCTCGTGACCGTTGGCATCCAGCAACTGCTGGCAGCTGACCTGCTGACCGCGGCGACGAGTGGAGGTGGCGCCGTTTTCGAACCTGAGTGGCGTCAGCGAGGCTTGCAGTCCGTAGGGACCTGGCTTGCGAGCCTGGTTAAAGGAGACTGCCACGCGTTGCATATTGATATGGGCAAGTTGCGGCGAATGGCTAGCAATGTGCCGGCAGAGTCGGTGAATGTGGGCGGTGAAATCAAATCCCGCAGGGAGTTGATTATCTGCCAGAGAGAGCTGGCGAGGTTGCCGCTTTACCCGATCCGGCCTCATGATCGCTCCTTCGTCGTGAGGCAACTGGGACGGCCGAAACCGATTGGCAACCGGGATCAGGCGTCCTCATCTTTCTTGGCCGCATCGTCGTCGCCATCGTCATCGGCGGCTTCACCATCATCGCTACTGGCGTCGTCGCTGTCACCATCAGATTCGGCCTCAGCTACTACGTCGTCGGCTGGTGCTGCCTCGTCATCGGCGGCTTCAGCATCCTCGTGACTGCCATCCTCGCTGTCACCGTCGATATCCCCATCGGCATCCTCGGCCAGGTCCTGCTCGCCGTCGTCAGCGATCTCCTCATCGAGATCATCTTCAAAGTCGGGCATCACGGGAGCTTCGGCATCGGTCACACGATCGCGGTCTTGATCAAAGCCGACGAATTCCAGGATCGCCTGGATTCCAGCGTCACCGAGTCGGGGTGTTGGCAAGCGGACGATACGGGTATAGCCTCCCTGCCGACCCTGGTCGAGGATCTGCGGGGCGACGAAGTCGAACAGTACATCAACGGCAGCTCGGTCACCGAGCAGCTTGAGGCAACGGCGACGGGCATTCACGAAGGGAGCCCGCGTGTTGGCCCATTCCTCCCAGACGTCCGGGTTTTCCTTGCGGGAGATCTTCTCACCGAGCTGATCGGACTGTTCCTTATGCGGCAGCGACTTGATCGCAATCGTGATGCATTTTTCCACCAGCGGGCGAACTTCCTTGGCCTTATGGATGGTGGTCACAATACGGCCCCGCGTGCGGGGCGGATTGTCATAGAGATCGAGCACCCAGAGGCGTCGTCGCGGCAGGTCCTTGGCGAGCGTGTCAAAGTCGTCACCATACTCATCCAGGTAATAGGCCCGGTGAGTCAGGAAGAGCGCACTGGCGAGGTTCTTCAGCATCGCGCGGCGATGGCTAGAGCTTCGTCCTAGTCGTCGGCTACGTCGTCGGTGTCTCATGACTCAATATACCCTTAGTATGCCGCCGATTTACCAGCAGCCTGGATGCTCCGTCTGCCTCAGGCCACAGGTGGCACTTTCATTCCCAGGTGCAGCCCCAGCTCGGTAAGTTTTTCATTCACCTCGACCATTGTGGTCTCACCGAAATTGCGGACTTGCATCAGCAGGTCTTCGGTCTGTTGAACGAGATCGCGGACGAAGTGGATATTCTCGGATTCCATACAGTTACCAGCTCGTACCGAGAGATTGAGGGCAGCCAGCGGCATATTCAGCTTGGCTTCCAGCTCGGCGTCCCCGTCGCTGGGAGTGGAGCGATCGGCTGCATGGACCGGGCTCCCCAGTTCGGAGTACTGGACGAATGGATTGAGGTGCTTACGGAAGATCTTGGCGGCTTCGACCAGTGCCAGTTCGGGCGTGACCGAGCCATTGGTCCAGATCTCCAGGGTCAGCTTGTCATAGTTGGTTTTCTGGCCGACGCGGGTTTCCTCGACATGGTAACGCACGCGGGTCACGGGGCTGTAGACGGCATCGACCGGGATGATACCCAGTTCCTGCTGGTCGGTGGCCTGGTCCGAGGCGGGAACATAGCCGCGATCATTCTCGACGACCATTTCCATGAAGAAGGGGACCGATTCGGTCAGCGTGGCGATCGTTTGTTCGGGGTTGATGACCTCGACATTGGCATCGGTTGAGATATCGCTACCACGGATCAGCCCCGCTTCGCTCTTCTCCACCGTGATCACACTGGTTCCCTCGGTATGCTTTCTGACCACGAGGGATTTGACATTCAGGATGATGTCGGTGACATCTTCCAGAACCCCCGGGATGGTCGTGAATTCATGTTGGGCACCATGAATTCGGATCTGCGTAACGGCGCTGCCCATCAAGCTGGAGAGCAGGATGCGCCGCAAGCTGTTTCCGATTGTGACGCCGAACCCTCGTTCAAAGGGCTCTGCTGAGAATTTCCCATAGGTCGATGTGAGTGAGTCTTGTTCACATTCCAGAACACTGGGGAGTTCAAGTCCGCGCCAGCGAATATGCATCAGAAGCCTCCGTAGAACATCACGTCCTGGTCCCTTGGATCATCGTCCTGACAACCGAGGGGGTTAATTTATCCGAGCAACGTGCCGGCAAGATCCTTCCATTGGCTCTTGCCGGGTCGCATGAAGTGCGTGCTTTACACGCGGCGTTTCTTGGGTGGTCGGCAGCCGTTATGGGGAATGGGAGTACAGTCTTCGATCGTCTTAACATTCAGCCCCGCTTGCTGGAGCGCCGTAATGGCACTCTCGCGACCGGAGCCTGGTCCATTAACGCGCACATCCACATCTTTCACACCAAACTTGAGTGCCTTTTCTGCTGCCTGTTGCGAGGCACACTGACCAGCAAAGGGAGTACTCTTGCGACTTCCTTTGAAGCCACACGTCCCGGCGCTGGACCAACAAAGGGTATCCCCCTTGGTGTCGGTTATGGTCACAATCGTGTTATTGAACGTCGCTTTGACATGGGCTACTGCCACGGTCACGTTACGACGAACTCGTCTTTTCTTTCCCTTTGCCACTGGCAATCTCTCCTCGCTGCTGACCTGGCGTTAGCCAGGCTGCGATTATTCTTAACGCAAGTCTTTGACGCCCTTTTTACCAGCCACGGTTTTCTTGGGGCCCTTGCGTGTACGGGCATTGGTTCTTGTTCGTTGACCGCGGACTGGCAGGCCATGTCGGTGCCGTAATCCCCGGTAGCACTTGATCTCACGCAGCCTCGCCACATTCTGCTGACTTTGCCGTCGCAGAGGTCCTTCCACGATATAATCACGTTCCAGCAGCGCAGCCAGCCGTCCCAGCTCATCTTCTGCCAGGTCACGTGCTCGCAGCTGCGGGTCGATCCCTGCCTTGTGGCAGAGATCCCGCGAGGTTCGTGATCCGACGCCGAACAAGTAAGTCAGCGAGATCACGGTCGATTTGTCGTTGGGGATATCAACACCCAGCAAACGCGGCATCGATTGGATTCCTTATTTCTCTGTTAGCAGTTCTGCTTATCCGCTCAACCCTGGCGTTGCTTGTGCCGGGGGTTGCTGCAGATCACGTATACACGGCCCTTACGGCGGACGACCTTACAGTGTCCACAGATTCGTTTGACGCTTGATCTTACTTTCATGCTCAGACTACCTGTTACTGACAGTAGCTGCCGTTGGAGGGCAAGTTAGCCAGTATAATCTTTGGCTCTTTTCGGCGACAAGGGGGCGGATCGATGCCTTTTCTAATGTTCACTAACGTTCGACTGGCTCGCCAGCGCTGACTGAACGCGGTCCTCAACCTGGTCGACCGTTCCGTTTCCGTTCACGCTGGCCAACAATCCACGCTGGCGGTAATAATCCAACAAGGGGCTGGTCTGGTTCTGGAAGACCTGCAGCCGGTTCTTAATTGTCTCGAGTGTGTCATCGGGTCGTTTTCGAGCCAGCAGTCGTTCGATCAATTCCGGCTGATCGACCTCCAGTTCCAGTACCTGGCTGATCCCGATCTGCCTGCTTTCTAATAGTCCGTCGAGTGCCTCGGCCTGCGACAGCGACCGGGGAAATCCATCCAGCAGGCAGCCTTCCGCATAGGGCGATTGGGCCAACGTCTCGTCAACCATGTCCACGACCAGCTGGTCAGGGACAAGTTCCCCACGCTGCAGACAACCTGCTGCCTGCACGCCAAGATCTGCTTCCGCTGCGATTGTCGCTCGCAGCATGTCGCCGGTTGAGAGGTGTTGGATACCAAGTCGCTGGCAGAGCCGCTCCGCCTGTGTTCCTTTGCCCGATCCGGGTGGGCCGATGAAGATAATCAACATCATCCAAACTCCCTGCCGGCGGAGGGTGGTCTGCTCATTCGAGCAGACCAGTGTAATTCCTCATCACCAGGTGGCTGTCTATTTTCTGGACCAGATCAAAAGCCACGCTGACTGCAATCAGCAGGCCGGTACCGCCATAGAAGCTTGCCAGTGCCATGTTGACTCCCAGTACGCCGGCAATAACTGTCGGTACGATGGCCACGGCCGCCAGGAATCCAGCTCCCACGTAGGTGATCCGGACCATCACTTTTTCCAGGTAATCCGCAGTCCGACTGCCAGGCCGGTAGCCGGGGATAAACGTTCCGTAGTCTTTCAGGTTATCTGCCATTTCACGCGGATTAAACGTGATGGCGGTCCAGAAGTAGCAGAAGAAGTAGATCATGACGACGTACATCAAGTTGTAGATCAGGCCGGTGCCGGGCATGAAGGCGACGGTCAGCCAGTCCCAAATGCCGAACATGACCTCGCCGCCACCGCTGGCCATCTGGCGGAAAACGCCGAACACCATACCGGGCAGCATCAGCAGGCTACTGGCAAAGATAATCGGCATCACGCCGCCCTGGTTGATTCTCAGTGGCAGGTACTGGCGGGTACCGCCGTAGACCCGGCGTCCGCGCACATGCTTGGCACTCTGAGTGGGAATCCGGCGTTGACCGAGCGTGATAAAGACGACGCCGACGACGACCCCCACGAACAGGACGGCCAGCGTAATCAGCGTCTCGACGCCAATCACACCCCCTCCAAAACCGGTCATTTCAAAACGCACATTGCCCTGCAAGAGAGTACTGATGGCGCCCGGCATTTCCGCCAGGATACCGGCCATGATCAACAGGCTGATACCGTTACCGATACCGTACTCGTCAATCTGTTCACCCAGCCACATCAGGAAGACGGTACCGCAGGTCATGATCAGAACTGCGGTGATCATCCAGAAGAAAGCGAGTTCGCCGCCGTCATTCTGGAATGACTCGTGGATCATCGTCTGGCCTTCGAAGGTTGAGGACATCAGCCAGAACTTGACATAGGCAAAACTCTGTACCAGGCAGAGTGCGACGGTCAGCAAGCGGGTGTAGTCGTTGATCTTGCGGCGGCCAGCTTCGCCTTCCTTCTTCAGTTCTTCCAGCGGCTTCCAGACCGAGCCGAGCAGCTGAAGGATAATCGAAGCAGAAATATAGGGCATGATGCCGAGGCCAAAGATGGTTGCCTGGCGCAGGTTGCTGGCACTGAAGACGGACACCCTGGTGATGAAGTCGGCCAGCCCACCCTCCTGGCTATTGGAGAGAGCGAGGACTTCCTGGTCCACCATTGGCAGGGTGATCCAGTAGCCGATGCGATAGACGGCCAGCAGGATCAGGGTGATGAAGATCTTCCGCTTCAACTCGGGAATCGTGAAGATGACACGGAGTTTTTCAATCATGAATGCAGTCCATCGGGCCACGGTCGGCCAACGTCCTGTGGAGAGGACAGTTCAAGCCTGCCCCGGTCACTCCACCTGCTCTCAAATCCAAAGTCTGCCCAGGGGACAAAAACGTCCCACTAGCTCTTGGCCTTCATCTTGTTCTTGACGACAGGAGCCTTACCGGGCAGGACTTCTACACTTCCACCAGCTTGTTCGATTTTTTCACGAGCCGAGGCACTGAAGCGATGTGCCGCGACATCGAGTTTCTTGGTCAATTCTCCGTCCCCAAGGATCTTGAGGACATCATAACGCTCTTTCAGGATAGCTCGCTCACGCAGTGTCTCCGGGCTGACTTTTTCACCGTCGGTGAAGGCAGCGTCGAGGTCGCAGACATTGAGCGCGACAACATTAAGTGCGAACTTGTTGTTGAAGCCCCGCTTCGGCACACGCCGCACCATCGGCATGGCTCCACCCTGGAAGGTTGGCTTACGGGAATAGCCGGCGCGTGACTTCTGGCCCTTGTGGCCGCGGCCGGAGGTTTTACCGGTACCTGAACCGCGTCCGCGGCCGATCCGCTTGCGTTTCTTATGCTTGGTGATTCCGCGATTAACGTCGTGAATCATCATGGTCTTGTTCGCTTTCCTGTCGATCGCCGGTGAATCACGGGTTACAGCGTGATGCCACGCAAGCGTTCCACGTCCTGCCTGGTCCGCAGCTGGGTCAGTGCCTGGAGGGTGGCCTTGACTAGCGTCACGGGATTATTGGTACCAAAACTCTTAGTGAGGATGTCGGTTATACCGGCGGCCTCACAGACCGAGCGAACAGCCTCGCCGGCAATCACGCCGGTACCTGGACCGGCCGGAATCAGGATCACCTTGGCTGCTCCAAAGCGGCCCTTGACCTGGTGCGGAATCGTACCGTCAGCGACAGGCACCTCGATCATCTCGCGGCTGGCTTGCTTCTGTGCTTTCTCCACGCTGGGGGGGACCTCGTTGGCCTTGCCATAGCCCCAGCCCACCTTGCCGTTGCCATTGCCGACCACAACCATGGCAGCGAAGCTGAAGCGACGGCCACCCTTGACCACCGCTGAACAGCGTTTGATCTTGACGACGCGATCGATCAGTTCGTTACCGGCCTGGTCGCTGACCGGGTTCCGGGCTTTGCCTCTACCTTGTGACACGTGCTTGCCTCCGCTTGTTTCTACCGGTTTGTTTTACTGGTTCTGGGAAAGTCGTCCAGATCTGTCCTGGAGTCTGATTACTAAAGTTGCAGTCCGCCCTCGCGGGCTGCGTCAGCCAGTGCGGCCAGACGTCCGTGGTAGCGGTAATGGCCGCGATCCAGCGCGACCTGTTTGATGCCCGCCTGCAGTGCCCGTTCGGCAAGCGCCTTGCCAACCAACTGAGCCGCATCACGATTGCCACCATAACTGATCTTGTCACGCAGCTGTTTGTCCTGGGTGCCGGCCGAGACCAGCGTCTGGCCGCTGGCATCGTCGATCAGTTGCACACTCAAGTGACGCAGGCTGCGATGGACGCACAATCGCGGACGCTCGGCATTGCCACGGACGCGATTACGTACGTGGTTCTGACGCCGGCGTCGTTGCTTTTGCAGGAATTTCTGTTTGTTGACCATCTAGCTATCCTCTTCAGGATGCCGGGAGCTGGCAGCGAGTATCAGGTCGCTGTCTTACCCGGCTTAATCTTGACCAGTTCGCCCTCGTAGCGAATTCCCTTGCCCTTGTAGGGCTCAGGTTTTCGTACAGCACGAACCTCGGCGGCAAATTGACCCACCTGCTGTTTGTTGCAGCCCTTGACCACGACATGCGTCTGGTCGGGGCAGTCAACATCCAGTCCCTGGGGGATCTTTTTGCTGATTTCATTGGCGAATCCAACTCGCAAGACGAGAGCGTCACCCTGGATCTGTCCCTGGTACCCCACGCCGACGATCTCGAGTCGCTTTACGTAACCCTCTTTGACTCCGGTCACCATGTTCTGAATGAGTGAACGAGTCAGGCCATGATAGGCGCGAGCCTCGCGTTCATTCGTGCCACGACTGACCAGTACGTTCTTGTTCTCGTCGTCGAGTGCCACGCTGACTTCTTCTCGGTGCGTGATCTGCAACTTACCGAGTGGTCCTTCGACGGAGACCACGCGATCGCTGACAGCGACCTGGACACCGCCAGGAATCTCAACCGGTTTTTTACCTATTCGTGACATCTGATTTCTTACCGTTCTTGTTTTCTACTCTTGAAGCTGTTTACCAGACCTCGCAGAGGACCTCACCGCCGAGGTTCTTCTGTCGTGCTTCACGATCACTCAATACACCCTGGTGGGTACTGACAATGCAAATCCCCAGTCCGTTGAGGACGGGACGCAGTTCACGGGCGCGGCAGTAAATGCGGCGGCCAGGCGTGCTCACTCGCTGGAGCTTCTGAATCACTCGTTCACCGTTGGGACCGTACTTGAGGTCGATACGCAACTGTCCCTGGGGCTGGCTCTCGGTCTCCTGCCAATCCCAGATATAACCCTCGCGCTTGAGCACATCCGCGACGCCCCGTTTGACCTTGGAGATCGGGATGTCGACGTGAGGATGCTCAACCGCAACCGCATTGCGAATACGGGTCAGCATATCGGCTATAGGGTCAGTCATCATTGTGAAGTAGGTTCCTTTACCAACTTGCCTTGCGGACTCCAGGGATCAAGCCCTGGTCGGCCAGCTTGCGGAAACATATTCGGCAAATACCGAACTTGCGGTACACAGCCCGCGGTCGGCCACAGATCTGGCAACGGCGTTCACTGCGACTTGAGTATTTCGGCACTCGTTTTGCTTTCGCAATCTTGGACTTACTGGCCACGTTTTTCCCTTTGTTTTCTGGTGAGCGAAGTTCGCTAGCTGTCGTCCTCGTCTGTTTCCACGCGGTGGAACGGCATGCCAAAATGTTCCAGCAAGACAAGTGCTTCCTGGTTTTCGCTGGCTGACGTTACCATCGTGACATTCATGCCCTGGATGATCGTGTACTTGTCAGGATTCAACTCCGGAAAGACAAGCTGCTCGGTCAAGCCAAGACTGTAATTGCCGTTGCCATCAAAGGCGGTCCGGCTGAGTCCGCGGAAGTCGCGCACACGGGGTAGTGCTATCGAGATCAGGCGATCGAGGAACTCGTACATCCGCCGCCCTCGCAATGTCACCTTGCAACCGATGTCCATGCCCTCGCGCAAGCGGAATCCGGCAATCGACTTGCGCGCCTTGGTGATAATCGGCTTCTGGCCGGTGATCTCGGTCAAGGCCTCGTTGGCCATCTCCAGGTGCTTCTTCTCAGAAGTGGCCTGGCCGACACCCATGTTAACGACGATCTTTTCGATTCGCGGCAGACTGAGCAGGTTCTGCCGACCGAGTGTCTCACTCATTGCCGGCAGGACTTCGGATTTATAACGTTCTTGCAGTCGCGGTGTCATCGTCTTCAACCTGTCCTGTGAGCTTTCAAAACTTTCGCGTGTTGCTGTGTCTTATTCTTCAGTCGGTGCCGTGCTGGCGGACTTGACCAGTCCCAGCGAAGCACTGCACTTCTTACAGAAACGTTCCTTGTCGTTGTCGGTTGTCCAACGGTAACCCACGCCGGTTGGGCTGGAGCACTCGGGACATACCAGTCGCACATTGGAAATGTCGATCGGCATTTCTTTTTCAAGTCGACCACCCTGCGGATTTCGCTGGCTTCGTTGCACATGCTTGTGAACGCGATTGATTCCTTCGACGATCAACCGGTTGGACTGGTGCTTTACTTCCAGTACCACGCCGCGCTCGCCGCGGGATTCACCCGTGTTGACTTCGACAATATCGTTGACCTTGATTCTCATCAGACCACCTCGCTGGCGAGGCTAACAATCCTCATGTAGTTGTGTTCACGCAATTCACGAGCGACAGCACCAAAGATGCGAGTCCCGCGCGGGTTGTTGTCGTCATCGAGGATGACACAGGCATTGCTGTCAAACTTGATGTAGCTGCCATCGGCCCGCCGTGTCGGTTGCTTGCAACGAACGATGACCGCGCGGCAGACAGTTTTCTTCTTGATTTCGCTGCCTGGGATCACGCTCTTGACGCTACAGACAATGACGTCACCCAGTCCGGCGAAACGTCGGCGGGTACCACCCAGGACCTTAATACAGCCAACGATCTTGGCGCCGGTGTTATCGGCGACCGTCAGGCGTGTTTCCTGTTGAATCATGACTTGCTCTCCTCGTCACTGCCACCCTGGTCTGCATCCTCGGTCGCCTCGGCTGCCGGCTCTTCGGTTGTTTCCTCGGCTGCCGGCTCTTCGGTTGTTTCCTCGGCTGCCGGCTCTTCGGTTGTTTCCTCGGCTGCCGGCTCTTCGGCTGTTTCCTCGGCT